>Ga0209297_1002180_pt1 | contig 10986 bp, 3 predicted proteins | sample S_130805_MF_Meta_FD_187322 | JGI IMG/M metagenome (GOLD analysis project Ga0209297, IMG submission 187322) | Freshwater microbial communities from Lake Simoncouche, Canada to study carbon cycling - S_130805_MF_MetaG (SPAdes) (version 2) | ecosystem: Environmental > Aquatic > Freshwater > Lake ... | reverse complement strand
GAGTTCTTATGATTTAACTGACAATGTTTATCGTGATGTTATTGGAGAGCTAACCAAAGAAAATATATTACATTTAAAAGAATATATTATTAAAACTTTAGAAGGTAAACAAATTGGACCTTACACAGAATTACTTGAAGATTATGCCCAACAACAAGGTCATCCTGAATATGTCACTATTGACCAATCCAATATAGACCAAGTAGTTGATGATGAGGAAACCATGAAAGAATTAATGAATAACTCTGAACTTGAAGACTTAAAAAGTGAGTTATATGGTATCTATGGTTCGGCATATAATAGTGCATATGAAGATGAATTATATGAAGATGTTTGGGGCGTACTTTCAACTTATTTTGGAAAAGGTGAATGGGTAACAAGACCACATGTCTATAAAAAAGATACCGAAGTTCAAAAATTTAGAACACCAATACATAACTTTGAAAGTTATATTACCGATTATTTACAAGATAATAAAGGTACAACTTATGGTACATTGGAATATTGGGGGTCTTATTTAGGAATGTTAAAAGATGAAATTGATTGTTTATCTGTTTATGCTCCTGATTATCCTGATTCAAGAAAAGTTGACAAAAACATTAATATGTACTTCAACGATTATATTTAATATAGAATGATTAAGTTTATTAACATATTATCAAACGTTATATCTGAACAAAAAAGATATAAATTATCACCAGAAGATTATACCAAACTATTGGAATTAACCGATAGATTGTGGGCTTTACGTAGTAGAAAAATTCCAAGAAAGATTGAAGTAGACCAAATGGAATTCAAAACCGCAGATGGTAGTGATGCCAAAGTTAGAGTATTTTTAAATCCAAGATATAAAAATTATGCTCAAATGGATTTAAAACCAAGAACAACAAGAAACCCTCAAAAGTTTGTGATGCAACTCAATCCAAAACTATTTGGCTCAAAAAAGAATTTGTTTTTAACCCTATACCATGAGTTTATGCATGGTACAGACCCAAACTTTACTACAAGGGCAAACGAAAAGTATTGGAAAGATTATGACCCTACAGTTGATGAGAAATATTGGGGACACCCTGTTGAATTTAGAGCCGTTACAAATGAATTTTTAGAGGGATTAGTCAACGAATTTAAAAGAAGGAACCAAAGAGTAAACAATGTTGAAAAAAGACAAACTCTTTTAATGTCATTAAAAAATATTCTTAATTATTTTGCTAAGGGTGAACCTTTAACAAGATTATCATTAGATATTATTAATAGAATTAGTGATGAAGGTTTAAAAGATACAAGGATTGCAAATTTATTGGCGGATATTTCAACTGACTATCCTGAGACAAGTGAATTCATGAATAATAAAGAACCTTATTATTTAAAACTTATTAATACAATTAAGAAATTTAATTCTGATATGTGGCCAAGGTTTCTAAAAATGCTGTACGATACTGTTGAAGAAATAAATAATATAATAAATAAAGGGACTTAAATTAGTCCCTTTTCTTTTGCTCTTTCTTCAAGAATTTTTAATTTATTTTCTTTAATATCTAAAAGAACTGATTGTTCTTTAATTGCTTCAATACATAACGCAATAATATCTGAATACTTTACCCTAAAATAACTTTCTTCATTACCAAAAACAAATTCAGGTAAAACTTCTTTAAGTTCTTGAGCAATAAATCCAATATCATCCATAGGTTTATCTTTGTTATACATAGGTGAACTTTCTTTCCACGAATATCTAACACCTCTTATTTTAGATATTTTTTCAATTGACCCAACAATTGGTTTAATATCTTTTTTTAACCTAATGTCAGACGGTCCTGGTGGGCCTGTAGGTCCTTGTGAACCCTGAATACCTTGCGCCCCTGTAGGTCCTTGAGCTCCTTGGTTACCTGCAGGTCCTGAATTTCCTGTCGCTCCTTGAGAACCCTTTACTCCTTGAGAACCCTGAGGTCCTGTAGCTCCTGTTGGTCCTGTTGCACCTGGAGAACCAGGAGTAGTATTGGCAGTACCTTGAGCCCCTTGTGAACCTTGTGCTCCTAATGCTCCTTGAGCTCCTGTGGCACCTTGAGCTCCTTGTGAACCTGTAAATCCTTGTTGTCCTGTTAAACCAGCAGTACCTTGAGCACCTTGAGTTCCTGTCGGACCTATTGGTCCAGTTGGTCCTTGAGCTCCTGTTGGTCCTGGACCTCCAACATCACCTGTAATACCTTTAAAACCTTGAGCACCTTGACCCCCGACTGAACCTTGTGAACCTACAGGACCTTGGCTTCCTTGCGCTCCTTGAGCTCCTTGACCTCCTTGAGGTCCTGTTGAACCTTGAGAACCTTGAGAACCTTGTGCTCCTGTATTACCAGGACCTGCAGGGGCTGTACTTTGAGCCCCTTGTGCCCCTTGAGAACCTTGAGCTCCTTGAGAACCTTGAGCTCCGACGGCACCTTGAGAACCTGTAACTCCTTTGGCTCCTTGTGACCCTTGAGCCCCTTGTCCTCCAATAGAACCTTGTGAACCTACAGGACCTTGACTTCCTTGTGCTCCTTGAGCTCCTTGACCTCCAACAGAACCTTGAGTTCCTTGAGCCCCTTGTGAACCTACGGCACCTTGAGCACCTTGACCTCCTTGAGAACCTTGAGCCCCAATAGAACCTTGTGAACCTTGTCCCCCTTGAGAACCTTGTCCACCTTGAGAACCTTGAGCCCCAACAGAACCTTGCGAACCCTGTCCACCTTGTGAACCTTGTCCACCTTGTGAACCTTGAGCCCCCTGAGCTCCTTGTCCTCCTTGGGCTCCTTTAATACCTGGTATTCCTTGAGCCCCTTGTGAGCCTTGAGCACCTTGTGAGCCAACAAGTCCTTGTGACCCTTGTCCTCCAACGGCACCTTGTGAACCAACATCTCCTTGTGAACCAACGGCACCTTGTGAACCTTGTCCTCCCGTAGCTCCTTGTGAACCAACGGCTCCTTGTGACCCTATAGGTCCTTGAGCTCCTTGACCACCCTGAGCACCTTGTGAACCAACAGCTCCTTGTGAACCAACGGCTCCTTGTGAACCTTGTCCTCCTTGAGCTCCTTGAAACCCAACTGCTCCCTGAGAACCAACCGCCCCTTGAGCACCTTGTCCTCCTTGGGCTCCTTGAGGTCCAGCTGCTCCTTGTGAACCAACGGCTCCTTGTGAACCTTGTCCTCCTTGAGCTCCTTGAAACCCAACAGCTCCTTGGGAACCTGTAGGTCCTGTTGGACCAGGTAATGCAATCTCATTTGTATTCTGATACCATGTACCTCCCCCTGATTGAGAAGGTTTTTTCCAAAATATTCTTAATCCTTCACCACCACTATATTCTTGCATTCTTACTCTCATTGAGTAATTAACCCCTGCAGTCAAACTTATACTTCCAACTGTAGTACCTAATGGTGGAGTTCCTCTACCTCCATAAAAACTAACAACACTAGTACCATTAATGAATAAATCAACTGAGTCATCGGACTCAGCGGTAAACGTATAAATCCCTGTTTCCGTAGGTATAAATGCAACAAATGTTTGAACCGCAATAAATTCACCTCCTGTTGGAGGAATTGTTATTCCTGCATTTGTAATCGTAGTCCATACTTGAAAATCCCATATTACCCCTGCAGTTGAATTACCTGATGAATATAAAGTTGAATTGGTATAAGCATTATCAAACCATTTATTAAAATCGTTTGCATCAGTAGGATATGTTCCGTATTGTGATGTACTTCCATTTCCACCATTAACAGACCATATTTGATACAATATTTGTGTTAGTCCATACACATTACCTTGAGCACCTTGAGCTCCTTGAGAACCAACGGCACCTTGAGCTCCTTGACCACCTTGAGCACCTTGAGAACCAACCGCTCCTTGAGAACCAACGGCACCTTGAGCTCCTTGACCACCTTGAGCACCTTGAAAACCAACCGCTCCTTGTGAACCAACGGCTCCTTGTGAACCCTGTCCACCTTGCGAACCTTGAGAACCAACCGCTCCTTGTGAACCAACGGCTCCTTGTGAACCCTGTCCTCCTTGAGAACCTTGAGCACCAACAGCCCCTTGAGAACCTTGAGCTCCTTGTGAACCCTGTCCACCTTGTGAACCTTGAGCACCTATTCCTCCCTGAGAACCTTGAGCACCTTGAGAGCCAGTTCCTCCTTGAGCTCCTTGTCCTCCTTGAGCCCCTTGAGACCCTTGAACACCTTGAGCACCAGTTCCTCCTTGAGAACCCTGAGCACCAACCCCTCCTTGAGAACCTTGAGCTCCTTGGGAACCTGTAGTTCCTTGGGCACCTTGTCCTCCTTGTGAACCTTGAGCACCTTGTGCTCCTTGAAGTCCTGTATTTCCTTGAGCTCCTTGTCCACCTTGAGCACCTTGAGACCCAACTACACCCTGAGAACCTTGTCCTCCTTGAGCTCCTTGTGAACCAACGGCACCTTGTGAACCAACGGCACCTTGTGAACCTTGTCCACCTTGAGCACCAGTATTTCCTGTATTTCCTTGAGCACCTTGAGCTCCTTGAACTCCTTTAGCTCCTTGAGCACCTTGTCCACCTTGTGAACCTTGAGGACCAGTATTTCCTTGGGAACCAACAGCTCCTTGTGAACCTTGACCTCCTTGTGAACCTTGAGCTCCCTGAGCACCTTGGGAACCAATTGCCCCTTGAGCGCCTACGGCTCCTTGAGACCCTGTTATTCCTGTATTGCCTTTGGCACCTGTAGGTCCTGTAGGTTGTGGACTACCACCCCATCCTGAACCAGTAATTAATAGACCTGAATTATTATAAAAATTTGATACTTTTAAGTTGGTGTTAACTCTATAATTAGGATAGGTATTATCCATTGATAAATAAGTTTGTCCACCCCTTTTAAATTTAAAAGTACCAGTTTCAATAACCCATTCCGTTAATAGATTATTACGGTCATAAAAATTAATTATGCCGTTACCAGGTATTATTATAATATCTTCACTCGCCACTTATTTTATCTTTTAATATGTTTATTCTTTCGTAAATAGAATTAATTCTATGTTGTTGTTCTTGTACACTACCAATTCCCAAACTAACCATCAAACCATAGTTTACAGATTTATATCCTTCATCATCAGTAAATACAATACTCGGAACAACTTCTTCAATCTGTTGGGCAATAACACCATATGATTTACCTTCAAATGCCGTTTTTACCGCAATACTTTGGTTATTTTTAATTTTAAAATGTTCGTTATCCCAAATAAATGTAACTCCTTCAATTCGTTTTGTCGTTTCTAAAACATTTTCAAGTTTTAAAACATTATCTTTAAGTCTTTCATCTGATGGAGTACCTTGAGCTCCTTGAGCACCTTGAGCACCTTGAACAGTACCTACTCCACCTTGAGCCCCTTGGGAGCCTTGGGCTCCTTGACCACCTTGAAATCCAGGAGAACCTTGAGCACCTTGAGCACCTTGCACTCCTTGAGCCCCTGTTACTCCTTGTGTACCTTGTGCACCTGTTGGTCCGTTTGTACCTGGAGCTCCTTGCGCTCCTGTAATTCCTGGTATACCTGTTGGACCTACGGGACCAGTAAATCCTTGAGCCCCTTGAGCTCCTTGTGCTCCTTGAGTTGATGATGCAGTTCCTTGAGCTCCTTGTGAACCTTGAGCCCCTTGAGAACCTGCACCACCTTGTGAACCTTGGGCTCCTTGTGAACCTTGGGCTCCTTGTGAACCTTGAGGTCCTTGAGCACCTGTATTCGCACCTTGAGCTCCTTGAGCTCCTTGTCCACCTTGAGGTCCTGTTCCCCCTGGAGCTCCTTGGGCTACTCCCTGTGTACCTTGAGCTCCTTGAGGTCCTGTCGCACCTTGAGCTCCTTGGGCTCCTTGAACTGTTCCTGCAGTACCTTGGGCTCCTTGAGGTCCTGTGGCACCTTGAGCTCCTGTTGCTCCTTGTATTGCACTTTGAGCACCTTGAGCTCCTTGTGAACCTTGAAGTCCTGTTGCCCCTTGAGCTCCTTGCGCTGCTCCTTGTGTTCCTTGAGCACCTTGAGAACCCTGAGGTCCTGTAGCACCTTGTGCACCTGTATTGGCTCCTTGTGTACCCTGTGCACCTTGAGCACCTTGAGAACCTGTACTACCTTGAGCACCTGTACTCGCTCCTTGAGCTCCTTGTGAACCTTGAGCTCCTTGGGCTCCTGTTGAACCTTGGGCTCCAGTACTCGCACCTTGAGCACCTTGTGACCCTTGAGCTCCTTGGGCTCCTGTTGAACCTTGAGCACCTTGTGCTGCTCCCTGTGCTCCTTGAGCACCCTGAGCTCCTTGATACCCAACGTCTCCTTGAGTACCTTGTATTGAACTTTGAGCTCCTTGTGCTCCTTGAGCCCCTACCGCACCCGCAGTTCCTTGGGCTCCCGTATTTGCACCTTGAGCTCCCTGAGCACCTTGACCTCCTTGAGACCCTTGAGAACCTTGAGCTCCTGTATTTACACCTTGAGCTCCTTGAGCCCCTTGGGCTCCCTGAGCTCCTTGAGAACCTTGGGCTCCTGTACTTGCTCCCTGAGCTCCTTGAGAACCTTGTCCCCCTTGAGAACCTTGAGAACCTTGAGCTCCTGTATTTGCTCCTTGGGCTCCTTGAGAACCTTGACCACCTTGTGCTCCTTGTGAACCTTGAGCTCCTGTACTTGCACCTTGTGCTCCTTGTGCCCCTTGAACACCTTGAGCTCCTTGTGAGCCTTGAGCTCCAGTACTTCCTCCTTGAGCTCCTTGCGAACCTTGTCCTCCCTGTGCACCTTGTGAACCTTGAGCACCTTGAACTGAACCTTGAGCACCTTGTGAACCTTGTCCTCCCTGTGCACCTTGTGAACCTTGAGCACCTGTATTCGCCCCTTGAGCACCTTGTGAACCTTGGGCACCTTGTGCCCCTTGAGAACCTTGGGCTCCTGTACTCGCACCTTGTGCCCCTTGAGAACCTTGAGCTCCTTGAGCACCCTGAGCACCTTGAGCTCCTGTACTCGCACCTTGAGCTCCCTGTGAACCTTGTCCACCCTGAGCCCCTTGAGAACCTTGGGCCCCTGTACTTGCTCCTTGTGCTCCTTGTGAACCTTGAGAACCTTGAGCACCAATATTACCTTGAGCACCTTGAACTCCTCCTTGAGCACCTTGTGACCCTTGAGCACCTTGTGCTCCTGTCGCTCCTTGAGAACCTTGAACTGAACTTTGAGCTCCTTGTGACCCTTGAGCTCCTTGAGCCCCAGTAGGTCCTTGAGCTCCTTGAACTGAACTCTGAGCTCCTTGGGCTCCTTGAGAACCTTGAGCTCCTGTGGCACCTTGAGAACCTTGAACCGAACTTTGAGCACCTTGTGACCCTTGGGCTCCTTGAGCTCCTACATTACCTTGTGACCCTTGAACCGAACTTTGAGCACCTTGTGACCCTTGAGCTCCTTGAGCTCCTGTAGGTCCTTGAGCACCCGTATTGGCACCTTGAGCCCCTTGAGACCCTTGTCCTCCCTGAGCTCCTTGAGAACCTTGAGCTCCTGTACTAGCACCTTGTGCCCCTTGACTTCCAACCGCCCCTTGTGCCCCTTGAGCACCTTGGTCACCTTGAATACCACCTTGAGCACCTTGGCTTCCTTGAGCTCCTTGAGAACCTTGTGCTCCTTGCGCTCCTGTTACACCTTGAGCCCCAACACTACCTTGAGCACCTTGAGCTCCTATATTACCTTGGGCTCCTTGTCCTCCTTGAGCACCTTGTCCTCCTTGAGAACCTTGAGCTCCTTGTGAGCCTTGTGAACCTTGAGCTCCTTGAGCTCCAATTAAACCAGCCGTTGGTCCAACCCATACCGCAGATGAGTTAACCATTGCGGTTCCACCAACATACAATCCACCATTATTAACCGAAGAACCTGATGTAACTACACTACCAGCAGAAATAACCAATCCATTAGCAACTGTTGAAGATGATAATGTTAATGTCGGGACCCCTGTTGAAGACACATTAAATTGCAAAGGTCCTCCGCTCGCACCATCCTCAAACACAATATGTGGATTAGGATTAGATGTGGTTCCCGTTGGATATATTATAACATTGGTTGCAGCCATTAATTTAATTTTGATTCTATATATTCAAGTTCTTTATCAATATCCTCAATAAATAGTTGTTGTTCTTTTATGGCTTCAACTAAAACCGAATTAAGTTTTGTGTAATCTAACCTATAATAACCATTAGAACCAAGTTCAACAACCTCAGGATAATATTGCCTTACGTTTTGTGCTATAAGTCCAATTGTATGTAAATTGTTATTTTTCTCAAAGTAATCATATTCGGCCTGATTTAAATTATGATTCCAATCATACTCAACAACTTCTAATTTCATTATATTTTCTAAAGAGTCTTTTAAAGTTTCTATACCTTTTTTAAGTCTAATGTCTGAAGGCATACACATCTCACTATTATCACCACAACACGAGATTGGATTCATTATATAATATGTCATACCCATATCACAACTTAAGAACATACAAGGGATTCCATAATCTCTACAGTCATCTGTTTGGCAGTGAGCGTCAGTATCATAAAAACACGCAAAAGGTGGATTTGATGGACAAGTAGGGTCATTTGTATATAAAGTTATTACGTTCTGTGGTCTAAACATACAAACATCCATTTGGTCATTTGAACACCACACCATAACTTGATAACACATTGCTGCTGGCGGTCCTGTTGCCCCTGGAAATCCAACATTACCTGTTGGTCCAGGATTACCCGTTCCTCCTTGAGCTCCTTGAGCCCCTTGAACAGTACCTGTAGGTCCTCCTATTCCTAAAGCACCCGTAGCACCTTGATAACCAACTTGTCCTTGAGGTCCTTGAGGTCCTTGCGCCCCTTGAGGTCCTGCTGAACCTGCAGCACCTTGAGCACCTGTAGAACCTTTTGAACCTTGAGCACCTTGTGGTGAAGTACCTTGAGCACCTGTAGCTCCAACATTACCTGGAGGTCCTGCAGTACCAACATTACCTTGAGCACCTGTTGCTCCTGGAGTAGTACCTTGAGGTCCTGTATTACCTTGAGCACCAGTCGCTCCTGCTGAACCACCGTTACCAGGATTTCCTTGAGCCCCTTGAGCTCCTGTATTACCTTGAGCACCTGTATTACCAGGACTTCCTAATAATCCTGTTGAACCTTGAGCCCCTGTATTACCTGTATTTCCTTGGGCTCCTTGCGGTCCTGTCGCCCCTTGAGCACCAGTAGGTCCTTTTGTAGGAGGGTCTCCTTCTTGTCCCAGTAATCCTTGAGCACCTGTTGAACCTTGAGGTCCTAAATTACCTTGAGCGCCTGTGGCTCCTGGTCCTCCTTGGGTACCTGTGGCTCCTTGAGCCCCTGTATTACCTTGGGCACCTTGGTTACCAGGTCCACCTTGTGGTCCCGTGGCTCCTTGAGCGCCTGTATGTCCTTGAGCACCTACGTTTCCTTGTGCTCCTTGCAGTCCTGTATTACCTTGAGCCCCTGTATTACCTTGAGCTCCTGTATTACCTTGAGCACCTTGTAACCCTAACGCTCCTTGAGCTCCTGTGTTACCTTGAGCACCCGTTGCACCTTGAGTACCTTGAGGTCCCGTAGCACCTTGAGCACCTGTATTACCAACTCCTCCTATGTTACCTTGAGAACCAACAGCTCCTTGAGCACCTTGAGGTCCAATATTTCCTTGTGGCCCTGTCGCTCCTTGAGTACCTTGTGGTCCTTTGGCTCCTTGAGCACCAGTATTACCTTGAGCACCCGTATTACCTTGAGCTCCTGTATTTCCTGTCGCACCTTGTGCACCTGTATGTCCCTGAGCACCTTGAGGTCCTTGAGCACCTGTATTTCCCGTCGCTCCTTGAGCTCCAGTATGTCCTTGAGCACCCGTAGGTCCTTGGGCTCCTGTATTTCCCGTCGCTCCTTGAGCTCCAGTATGTCCTTGAGCACCCGTAGGTCCTTGGGCTCCTGTATTACCAGTCGCACCTTGAGCTCCAGTATGTCCTTGAGCACCTTGAGGTCCTTGTGCTCCTGTGTTACCAGTTGCACCTTGGGCACCAGTATTACCTTGAGCACCTGTAGGTCCTTGTGCTCCTGTGTTTCCTGTAGCTCCCTGAGCACCTGTATTTCCTTGAGCACCTGTATTTCCTTGAGCACCTTGAGCTCCAGTATTTCCTTGTGGTCCTGCATTACCTTGAGCACCTTGAGGTCCTTGAGCACCTGTGTTACCAGTCGCACCTTGGGCTCCTGTGTTACCTTGAGCACCTGTAGGTCCTTGAGCTCCTGTATTACCTGTCGCCCCTTGAGCGCCTTTATGTCCTTGAGCACCTTGAGGCCCTTGAGCTCCTGTGTTACCAGTCGCACCTTGGGCTCCTGTGTTACCTTGAGCACCTGTAGGTCCTTGGGCTCCTGTGTTACCTGTATTACCTTGTGCTCCTGTATGTCCTTGAGCGCCTGTATTACCAACATTTCCTTGTGAGCCCACAGCACCAGTTGTACCTATATTACCTTGAGCCCCTATATTACCTTGAGCACCTTGTGGTCCAATGTTTCCTTGTGGTCCTATGTTACCTTGAGCTCCAATATTACCTTGAGCACCTTGAGGTCCAATGTTTCCTTGAGGTCCTACATTACCTTGAGCTCCAATATTACCTTGAGCCCCCTGTGGACCTGTATTTCCTTGTGGCCCTAAATTACCTTGAGCACCAACATTACCTTGAGCGCCTATGGCTCCTTGAGCTCCTTGAGGTCCTAAATTACCTTGGGCTCCAACATTACCTTGAGCACCTTGTGGTCCTTTGGCACCCTGAGCACCTGTATTACCTTGAGCACCTTGTGGTCCTTGAGCACCTGTATTACCAGTTGCACCCTGAGCCCCCGTATGACCTTGAGCACCCTGCGAACCCTGAGCACCGACATTACCTTGAGCGCCTTGTGGACCTAAATTACCTTGAGCACCTACGTTTCCTTGAGCTCCCGTATTACCTTGAGCTCCTTGTGG
>Ga0209297_1002179_pt1 | contig 10987 bp, 10 predicted proteins | sample S_130805_MF_Meta_FD_187322 | JGI IMG/M metagenome (GOLD analysis project Ga0209297, IMG submission 187322) | Freshwater microbial communities from Lake Simoncouche, Canada to study carbon cycling - S_130805_MF_MetaG (SPAdes) (version 2) | ecosystem: Environmental > Aquatic > Freshwater > Lake ... | reverse complement strand
ATTGTTTCTACTCCCTGTTGTGACATATATTTTCGCAAAACTTGGCATAATAACTCCGGATTTTCTTCGTAAATACCGCAAACATGCCATTATTATCGTGCTGATTATTGCTGCAGCGATTACCCCTCCCGATTTGATTTCTCAAATCATTGTCTCCATTCCGATTATGATTTTGTATGAAATTGGGATTTTCGCCGCAGTGCGCGTCGAAAAAAATCGCAAAAAGAAAGAGGTTTCTTAATTAGATAAATCTCAAAAAAATCCTATTTTCAACGCGATGAACTACCGACTGTTGCTGGTCCTTTTCTTTTTTCCTGTGCAAATCATTCTTGCGCAGCAAACGAAAGTGCAAGGTATTGTGACAGACCAACTCACGGGTGAACCAATGTCCTTTGTGAAGGTGTTCTTTCTTGATTCAAAAATTGGAACATTCACAGACAGTTTAGGGCACTACTCCATTGAAACCTATTATGCCACCGATTCGTTGCGCTTCGTGTTCACAGGATATCTAAGTGTAACACGAAAAATCAAAAAAGATGTGGAACAAGAACTTTCCATTGTCCTACCCATTCTCACAGCAGACATCGAAGAAGTTGTTGCCAGAGCTCCCGATGAATTGCCTTCAACCCGACTTCACAAACGAGTGATTGCCAACAAGCCAATCAACAACAAAGAAAAACTCAGCGCCTATGAATACGAGTTGTACAACAAGATTCAGTTTGATGCAAACAACATAGGCGAGAATTTCACCAAGCGAGACATTGTAAATCGGCTTGATTTAGTGCTCGATTACTTGGATTCTACAGGTGCAGGTGATACCTATTTACCAATACTGCTTTCAGAAACGGTTTCTGACTTTTACTTTCGGAAAAATCCCAAAAGCAAGCGCGAGTATGTGCATGGAACGCGAGTAACTGGAATTGACAACTTGCAAATAAATCAGTTGCTAGGTGATATGTATTTGGACTTTAACATTTATGACAACATCATCATCATGTTCAATCGTTCGTTTGTCAGTCCTGTGGCCGACAATGCGCGTAATTTCTACAAGTTTTTTCTCGAAGATTCTTCCTTCATAGATCAATATTGGTGTTATAAGTTGCGTTTTGTTCCTAAGAGAGATGGCGATTTAACTTTCCAAGGTGAGATGTGGATTCACGATACGACCTATGCCGTAAAGAACATCAAGGCAACGATTTCCTTAGATGCCAATGTAAATTTTGTTCAGGGTTTATTCTTCGAGCAGGACTTTAATCAAGTCGAAAAAGAAGTTTGGATGCTTACGAATGAAAAATTGATCTTGGATTTAAAGCTGACTCGAAATACCGGATTGTATGGCGTATATGCGCGAAAAACATCGAGCAGACGCAATTTTAAAATCAACGAAAAGCATCCGGATCAATTTTACAACACCGATTACACCGTTGAACTTGCCGACAGTGCGAAGTTGAGGGATGAAACATTTTGGGAAACCCATCGCCACACGGAATTGAACACACAGGAATCTGGAATTATTGAGATGATAGACTCACTAAATGCCACACCATTTTTTCGCAACCTAAAGAAATTGGCTTACTTCGCCTCCACGGGCTTTTATCCGTACAAGAAACTTGAATTTGGAAATGCCTTAGCGCTTGTCAGCGGAAATCCAGTTGAAAAAGTTAGAATAGGCCTTGCCTTGCGCACCTCCAATGCGTTTTCGAGAAGGCTTGAATTTGGAGGTCGCGTTGCCTATGGCTTTGGTGATCAACGATTCAAGTATGGAGCAACAGTGCGCTACAACATCACTCCCAAGAAACGAGGCATGTTGGTGGCTTACTACAACTATGACCTCGAACAAATTGGTGCATCACCAACGGCCGCAGCTCTGGGCTCATCGTTTGGGACAATTTTTAGAACTGGGCCCTATGATAAACTCACCTTTGTACAAAAAGTTGGGATTAATCTCGAAAAAGACTTAAAAAAAGATTTTGTTCTTTACGGCGGATTTGAGTGGAAGGAATTTACCCCGAAAGGCATTGCCAATTATATACGCATCAACCAAACCACCAATTTACCCGAGACCATTCAAAGCATACGGACGACCGAATTCACTGCCCGTTTGCGGTGGGCGAAAAACGAAGAATTTATTGGGGGTTCATTTGACCGAGTTTCGATGGGCTCTTGGTTTCCAATTCTTTCATTGCAAGCAATAGTTGGTGTCAAGGGACTTTTTGGCAGTGATTACAACTACCAAAAAATAGAATTTCAAATGGAACATGACCGCCCTATTGGTTTTCTTGGTCGCATTCGTTATGGCGTCAATGCAGGATACATTTTCGGCACTGCGGCCTATCCTTTCTTAAAGGTCCACGAAGGCAGCCAATCGTACTGGCTACAAAGCAATGCATTCAACAAATTAAATTTCTTCGAGTTCATCTCCGATCGCTACGTTGGCGGATTTATTGAAAACCATTGGGAGGGGCTATTTTTTGACCGAATTCCCTTGGTTAAAAAATTAAAATTGCGCTTGGTTACTTCCAGTCGATTTACCTATGGCGCTATTTCTGACCGTCATTCAGCAGAAATGTTATTGCCCTCCTTTACCAAGAAATTTGGATCTGTGCCCTATGTTGAGGCAGCAATAGGTATTGAAAATATCCTGCAGTTTTTCCGTGTCGACTTGGTTTACCGAGCTACGCATCTAGACCCTGGAATGAGTCCTTTTGGTGTGCGTGCGCGGTGGTCATTTAATTTTTAACTTTACCCTGTGAAGTTACATACAAGCAATATCTGTAAAACCTATAAAGGTCGGGATGTCGTTAAAGGCGTTTCGATTGAAGTAAATCAAGGAGAAATTGTTGGACTTCTAGGTCCAAATGGAGCTGGAAAAACCACTTCATTTTATATGATTGTAGGACTGGTTAAGCCGGATTCTGGATCCGTTTACTTGGACGAAACGAATATCACCCAATTCCCAATGTATCGTCGCTCGCAGCTTGGAATTGGCTATTTGCCTCAAGAAGTTTCCGTTTTCAGAAAGCTGAGTGTAGAAGACAACATCATGGCCATATTGGAAATGACTGATATGACCAAGGTTCAGCGAAAGGAAAAATTAGAAACCTTATTGGAAGAATTTCACCTCACCCATGTGCGCAAAAATTTGGGTAACCGCTTGTCGGGTGGTGAAAAACGACGCACTGAGATCGCTCGGGCCTTGGCAACAAATCCGAAGTTTGTGCTATTGGATGAGCCCTTTGCAGGTGTTGACCCAATCGCAGTTGAAGACATACAGGGCATTGTATCCGAACTTCGTAAGCGCAACATTGGAATTTTGATTACCGATCACAATGTGCAAGAAACGCTGTCAATTACAGACCGGGCATATTTACTCTTTGAAGGAAGTATCTTAAAATCAGGGACGGCAGAAGAATTGGCAGCCGACGAACAAGTACGTCGCGTATATCTCGGTCAAAATTTCGTTTTAAGAAAGAAATAAAAGATTTTAAAAAAAGGTTTATATTTACCAACAAATACAATCAAATTAATACTACAGCTATGCCACGAAGCACCTCTTTCTTAGTACTTTCCCTGTTATTTGTTCTTTCGTCTCTTTCATCTTGCAAGAAAAAATGTGTAATCAGCAAAGAGAATATTGACAGTGGGGCTATCATTAAAAATGTCATCTTTTACCCAAAAAGTGGGAATATGACCTTAAATTTGGCGGGAAGTTATGACATCCATGCAAGTCACCCATATGCAAATCTTTTAGAAGTCGGATTCAACGGCTCAGGAAAATCACCGATTGATTATGGTCAATATACTGTGTTGTGTTATCCTCTCCAAACCACATGTAATGCTGCGTTTGAACGTTCAGTGACGATTGACGCAGCTTCTCAAGCAGTTGTTTATAAAATCGTAGCTACCCAATGTACCAATTGTGAGCAAAAGTGGCTGACCGAAAACTATGTTTTGGTTCCTGCTTTCCCCTCATCATATTCTGTTACCTATGACGTTTCTATAGTCAACAAATAATTCGACCAAAAACATTTTCAAACAAAAAAGGGTGCTCTTAAGCACCCTTTTTTATTTCTTTTGGAAACGATTACTTACTTGCAAGATCAGTATTTGTCGTCTGGTCTAGTTTACCGTATGCATCGCAACCATGACCGCTTGTAGATTTGCACGCTGCTAAAGTCAACGTTAGTATAATTCCTGCAAGCGTCAAAGTCAATAATTTTTTCATGGTTACTGTTTTAGTTTGTTTGTAGTTGCTTTGTTTGTTGTGAAATGCGAAAATAAAATATTTTAACCGCTTTCGTGTAAAATAATTATTCACATTTGCCATTTAATACGCAAATCATCTTTTAATGTTACAAACGACATGAAAAAAAAGTTGTTTTTTGTCATTTTATGCCTTCATACTGTTGCAATTGGTCAGGGAGCATGGCAAATCGCATGGATTGGGACCGAGCAGGCAACTGTTAGTAAACACCCAAAAACAACATTCAAAGACAGCCTTTCACTCCTCAATTACCTCAGTCAATTTCAGCAAACTGCCATCTCTAAAGGTTACCTGCTCTCCTCTTGCGACAGCATTTCCTTTCATGGCAAAAATGCTGCGGTACTTTTTCATCTTGGAAAAAAGTTTGAAAAGGCTACCATACATATTTCATCTGAGGACCAGCGGTACATTAAAAATACGGCTCTTCGCGAACGGAGTATCGTTTCAATGCCTTTCTTGCCCTCTGAAATTTCTGGATTAATTGCAGATGTTCAATCCGAAATTCTATCTACTGGCTATCCGTTTGTCCGCATTTCTCTCAATTCTATTTCGATTGAAAATGGACAACTGGATGCGCAATTGCTTGTGGATAAAGGACCTCTCGTAACATGGAAAGAAATCCATATCAAAGGTGACAGCTCCGTTTCCTCGAAATTCATTTCGAACCTCATCGGAATTCGCGTTGGCGATCTTTTCAACGAAGAATTGGTAAGTGATCTCGACCGTAAAATAGGACAAGTACCCTACATTAAAATCATCAAGCCATCGGCAGTTTTTTTTACCAAAGAGGGCGCTGAGTTGTTTCTTTATCTAAACACAGAACCACTCAGCTCTGTAAATGGCGTTCTAGGACTTCAGCCGGATCCATTGTCTGGTAGAGTTGGTGTAACTGGGGATTTGGATTTAAAGCTCCTAAACGCGCTTAAACGAGGTGAATTGCTTGCGTTGAATTGGCGAAGTATCAGAGTTAAAACCCAATCCATCTCTATTCGACTGAATCTCCCCTTTCTTTTCTCAACACCAATCGGAACAGATGTGCGCTTTCAACTCTACAAGCGCGACTCCTCCTTTTTGGAAGTAAAGGCATTACTTGGGATTCAATATATGCTGCGAAATGGAACCACGTTCAAAGTATTTTATCAAAATGCCACCTCCTCTTTGCTCGGCGGAAGTACTGGAAACCCTAATTTCTCAAACTTATCCTCATTGCAAACCAATAATTATGGGGTATCGCTCAATCGTCGGAAGATGGATTACATTCCAAATCCAACACGAGGATTTGCCCTTAACATAGAAGGAGCGGTCGGTGGACGAAAGAGCGTGTTAAACGATAGCTCAGATGTCGTAAAATCTAACGCGTTTCGTGGTTCATTGGCTGCAGAATGGTTTTTACCTTTAGCCAAGCGACACGTATTGCACCTAAACACACTCTTTGAATTCTACTATGCGGGAGAAATTTTTCAAAACGAGGTGTTTCGATTTGGAGGACAACAATCGTTGCGTGGATTCAATGAGGAAGAGTTGTACGCAACTACGCGGTCGATTTTGTCGTTGGAATATAGATTTCTACTGGATAAAAATTCCAATGTTTTCGCCTTTTTTGATCAAGGGATTTACGAAAATAGATCAACCAAGTATTACAAAGATGCGCCCTTTGGGTTTGGGTTTGGACTTTCCTTCGGCACGCGCGCAGGAATTTTCGCTGTATCGTATGGTTTAGGTAAACAAATGAATAATCCGCTGAAACTTAACAATGGAAAGATTCATTTTGGCTACGTCGCGTATTTTTAAGTAGTCTAATTTCTACTTGCGTGTAGATTGCATCGTTTGACGGATCTCTTTCATGAATTCCGATGCATAGACAAAGCTAACTACCTGTTCATCATCCGTGGTAATAATTGACTTACTGTCCCCTTTCCACCATCCTTTTCCTTGGTACATGAACATGATGGTATCACCAATCTCTATGACACTATTCATGTCGTGTGTAATGACTACAGTGGTGATGTCGTATTCGTACGTAATTTCTCGGATCAAATTGTCAATAACAATGGAAGTTTTTGGATCAAGCCCTGAGTTTGGTTCGTCACAAAACAAGTACTTTGGGTTCATTGCAATCGCTCTAGCTATACCGATACGTTTCTGCATTCCTCCACTACATTCTGATGGGAACAACTTATTTTTGCCTGAAAGATTTACTCGTTCCAAGCAGAAGTCTGCGCGGTTCTGCATTTCCTTCTTTGTCATCTTTGTAAACATGGACAATGGAAACATTACGTTTTCCTCGACAGTCATGGAATCAAAAAGTGCTGAGCCTTGAAAGAGCATGCCAATTTCCTTCCGAATTTCTTTCCGTCCGAGACGATCCATTTCGGAGAAATTTCGACCGTCAAAAAGTACTTGACCACTATCGACTTCGTGCAAGCCTACGATACATTTCGCCAGAACTGATTTTCCATGTCCCGACTGCCCGATGATCAGATTCACCTTCCCCTTTTCAAACCGAGCATTGATATCGAAAAGAATTTGGTTGGAACCAAATGATTTATTCACACCAATGACATCGATCATAGCAGCATGATTTGAGTGAGAATGAAATTGGCAATTAGAATCGCAATACTGCTGCTTACCACTGCTTGTGTTGATGCTTTGCCCACATCGAGCGCACCGCCTTTGGTATAATAGCCATAGAAAGACGCAATGGAAACAATAAGGAACCCAAACACAATCGTTTTCGTCAAGGCATAAATAACATGGTACACTTCGAAAAACGAGCGAATTCCCAGCACATAAACTTGAGTAGTTGCCAAATCACTTGTTACCAAAACAGCCCAACCGCCAATCAGCGAAAGTGCCATCGAGAAAATAACCAAGATCGGAAAGAATAAGATAGCTGCTGTCACTTTAGGTAAAACAAGAAAGGTCAAGGAGTTTACCCCCATGATTTCTAAGGCATCAATCTGTTCCGTTACCCGCATTGTTCCAATCTCAGATGCCACATTCGAACCCACCTTACCTGCAAGGATGAGTGAAATGATTGTAGGCGAAAATTCCAATATTGTGCTTGACTGCGTGATGTAACCAACCGTGTAATCCGGCAGTAATGGGTTGTCCATGTTTGATGCGGTTTGCAAGGCAATTACAGCACCCATGAATGTCGACATGAGCGCAACAATTGGAATGGAATTGATTCCTATACCTTGGATCTCTTCAAACAGACGCCTTCTAAAAATCTGAAATTTCTCTGGACGCGAAAACACGACCAACATCATCAGTATGTACTTGCCGATATTTGAGATTACTTTCATTGGCAGCTAATTTAAGTTTAATTTCCAGTATTCACAGCGCTACACTTAAAACTTTCTCCACAAAAAGCCAACAAAACATGTACTTTTAAGCCAATGAAAAAAGGACCAATCCGTTCAAAAGAACAAGTGGCAAATGCATTAGGGAAGTACCTTCCGGAAGCATTCGTTGACTACGTCGTCACTCTTTTTCAGGAATCAAGTGTTCGATTCAAAATTGTACCAGGAAGAGCCACAAAACTTGGGGATTTTCGAGCAGGAATGAATGGTGAAAAGCATACAATCACTGTAAACGGTGATCTAAACATCTACTCTTTTCTCATTACGACAGTGCACGAATTTGCACATCTGCATACGTACAATGCGTATGAAAATCGTGTTTCGCCTCACGGAAATGAATGGAAATCCGCTTATCGTCAACTTCTTTTACCCTTGATTGATGCCCCTGAATTGCCTGAAGATATCCGTAAAGCACTCATGAATTCATTGGTGCGTACAAAGGCCTCATCTTGCTCTGACCATGGCCTTTCACGTGTTTTATTGAACTATGACAAACCAAAGGAAGGAGTCATTGTACTCGAGCACTTGCCAAAAAATTCTACCTTTGCACTGAATGGGAAGCACTTCGTGAAAGGCGAACTCCGACGAAAAAGATACGTCTGTCAGGAGGTGAAATCAAAACGATCTTACCTCGTGAATAGTTTGGCACAGGTGATTCCCTTGAATGATTAAACTTTACTATGAAAGACAATTATTGTGTAATTATGGCTGGTGGCGTTGGGAGCCGATTCTGGCCGATGTCAACCCCACAAAAACCAAAACAATTTTTGGATGTTTTAGGCATCGGAAAGTCATTGATTCAAATGACCTATGAGCGTTTATTGCTCATTGCGCCAGCAGAGAATATTTATGTGGTGACCAATGCTTCGTATGCATCCATTGTCAAGGAGCAGTTGCCAGACATGTCAATGAATCAAATATTAACCGAGCCCAAGCGAAAAAATACGGCACCTTGTGTTGCCTATGCAGCGGCGAAGATCCATGCCTTGAATCCCAATGCGACGATGGTGATTTCTCCTGCAGACCACCTTATCATCAATCAGAACAGATTTACCGAAATCATCAATACAGCAATTCGTCAAGCCAAAGACAAAGACCGCTTGGTGACTTTGGGCATTCGGCCTACACGTCCTGATACAGGCTATGGCTATATAGAATATTCATCAGATGACAATCTTCAAGCAGGTCAAGTTACCGAAGTGAAACAATTTCGCGAAAAACCGGATATGTTGACCGCCGAAGAATTTTTACGCAGCGGAAATTTTTGTTGGAACTCAGGGATTTTTATTTGGAAATCTTCCACAGTATTGAATGCCTTGTACCAACATCAGCCTGCTTTGCATGCGCTTTTCGCGGATGACCTCACGTTCTACAACAGCATCATTGAGCAAGAGCGAGTAAATGACTGCTTTGAACGTTGTGAAGATATTTCCATCGATTATGCGATCATGGAGAGTGCAGACAATGTGGATGTTGTGCTATCCGACTTCGACTGGAGCGATCTAGGCACCTGGGGAAGTTTGGGTGGGCATTTGTCTAAGGATAACCGCAACAATTCCGTCATAGGAAACAATACCCACTTGTTCAATTCCGACAACTGCATCGTAAATGTACCCAATGACAAATTGGTGATTCTCGATGGTTTAGACGGCTATATTGTCGTTGAATCGGATGAGATGTTGATGGTTCTCAAAGCCGAAAACGAACAAGAACTCAAAAATTTCTTAAAGGTCACAGAATCCAAGAGCCCAAAGTATTTTACGAAATAGCCATCTTTTGAAACAAAAAAAATCCCAGTCTATACTGGGATTTTCTTTTTTGTACCTATGCCATCTACTACTGATTGCCAAGGCGAAGCTGATCCGCCTCCCAAGCCCGGTACAAGTCGAAATAACTTTTCGTTTCCATCACAACAACACCGCCAAGTGTGTCTCCATATTTTGCGGGTATTCCACCGGTATAGACCATCATTCTGCCGATCGCACAACTTGGAACATTCATCATCTCTGTGCCCTTGACACCGTCTAACATAAAGATCATATCTCCCTTTCTAGCTCCTCTGAACATCAACTCACCATCTTCAGACATTCGAGCTTCAGAGGACATGGATAGCACCAATCCTTTGGCATCAAACTTACTTGGCGATTGTGCAATTTCCTCAGAAGTGAGCTCCTTGATCGGCAAAGAACCATACACAAGTTTCATGTCTCCTTTGGCAGAAATATTCACCACATCCAACACTTGAATTGATGTTGTAAACTTCACCGTGCCGATGTTTGCGAATCCATCCATCGGAATATTCGCTTCAATGGCTCTCAACATGGTATCCCCTTGAGAAATGAAAGACACCATATATTTTCCTGCGGGAATTCCACTGATTCTAAAACGTCCGTCTGGATCAGTTACATCCGCATACTTGCGATCACCTTCCTCCACCCATGCGCGAACGCCATAGAGGGTTTGTTGGGTTTTAAAATCAACGACTGTTCCTACGATGTCTCCGAGAGCTCCTTGTCCGAATGCGCTGCTTCCTACGAGCAACATTGCGATTGCGATTAGTTTTTTCATGGCTTTTTTGTTTAGCTTTTCAGAAGGATGTCCGGCTTCACATTATTCCATAAAAAATCCCCAAATTTCTCTGGGGATTCATATTTAAAAGGGAATTCTATAGTTCTGCGCTCGAACAAGGGAAGGCGCGGTCCACCTTTTTAAAGAGGCCTTGAAGCACTTTTCCAGGTCCAACTTCGATCACTTCACTTGCACCATCCGCGATCATCGCATGCATGATTTGCGTCCAACGAACCGCACCTGTAAGTTGAGAAACGAGATTTGCTTGTATTTCTAAAGGGTCATGCACAGCCTTCGCATTTACGTTCTGATACACTGCACATATTGGATTGCTAAATGTTGTGTTTTGAATCGCTGCCGCCAATTCCTCGCGCGCTGGTTCCATCAATGGAGAATGGAATGCCCCACCGACAGGAAGAATCAATGCGCGTTTGGCACCTGCTTCTGTTAATTTTTCACATGCTTTTTCTACCGCAGGAATGGCTCCAGAGATCACCAACTGTCCTGGGCAATTGTAATTTGCTGGCACGACAACACCATCGATAGTTGCGCAAATTTCTTCCACAAGGTGATCCTCCAAACCGAGAATAGCCGCCATGGTTGAAGGTTCTTTTTCACAAGCCTTTTGCATCGCCAGAGCGCGTTGATAGACCAGTTTCAATCCATCTTCAAAACGCAATGTTTTATTCGCTACGAGGGCTGAGAATTCTCCTAGTGAATGTCCAGCCACCATGTCGGGACGAAACGTATCTCCAAGACACGCTGCAAGAATTGTTGAATGCAGGAAGAT
>Ga0209297_1002175_pt1 | contig 10994 bp, 10 predicted proteins | sample S_130805_MF_Meta_FD_187322 | JGI IMG/M metagenome (GOLD analysis project Ga0209297, IMG submission 187322) | Freshwater microbial communities from Lake Simoncouche, Canada to study carbon cycling - S_130805_MF_MetaG (SPAdes) (version 2) | ecosystem: Environmental > Aquatic > Freshwater > Lake ... | reverse complement strand
CCACCTTTTGGCTTCTTTTTTTTGCCAAACCATACTGCCAAATCTTCATTTAATTGTTGTTCCATGTTGTTTTTGTGAAAAAAATTACGATACTTTACATAAATATAAAACCATATGGAAAATACTGAAAATACGGAAGAAATATCAAAAAAAACACAAGAAATTATTGGTTCTCTTTTTGATACAATACATTACACCTCAAATCAACAATTAAATTCATTTATTGATGGTATGAATGAAGAACAAGCGATGTATTGTTTAAAACAAGCATTAATTGCCTGTCACGTTAGAGGTGCATTTACAATGGAAGAAACCGAAGCAGTTTCAAAGTCTTTAAGAATTATAAATTCTTAAGATGTTGGTGTAGGAGTTGGAGTTTCTGTTACCGTAGGTGTTGGTGTATTAGTTGATGTTTCACTAATTGTTGGTGTAACTGTATTAGTCGGAGTTTGAGTAGGAGTATCCGTTACCGTAGGTGTTGGTGTGTTAGTTGGTGTATTAGTCGGAGTTTCTGTTACAGTAGGTGTTAATGTAGTAGTTGGAGTTTGAGTAGGAGTATCCGTTACAGTTGGTGTTGGTGTATTAGTTGGTGTAACTGTATTAGTCGGAGTTACAGTTGGTGTTATTGTTGGAGTTGGTGTAGGTGTTGGTGTTCTTGTTGCACTAGGTGTTGGTGCGGGACAAGAATCTATCAAAATAATATTACCCGACCCATTTGTTTGCCATATTGTATTACCAGGCAATCCTCCTGAATCTGAAAGATATGTTGCAAAAATTGGTGTTGTAAAATTACTATTTAAATAAATTGTTGTTCCTGTAGTCCAAAAACCAATATCAGTATTACTATAATATGTTTGAAGACTTGGACTTGAGCATGCATCTGACAATGTAGTACCACTAGATAATGAGGTTATTGTAAATACAGGTCTTGTTGGTGTTGGTGTTTGGGTTATTGTTGGAGTTACGGTTGATGTAACAGTTGGTGTAACAGTTTTTGTTGGTGTTACAGTTGATGTTACACTTGGAGTTGGTGTTGCACCGTAACTTGGAGTAACTGATGGTGTTATACTTGGCGTTGGAGTTACTGCTGGTGGCCAATCAATTGTTGAAAGAATTTGAATACTTTTAGACGCCGTTGAATAAGTACCATCAATATACCATATATTAATAGTTTCATTTTCTAATACTTCGTGATTATTTATATTTAAATTATCTGAACATCTAGTATAATTAATAACACCAATAGATGTTACAGAATTATTTTTTATAATTGATTTTTTACAAGCCATCTTATTTTTACTTTATATAAATACTTTTATAAAACAAAAAAGGGAACCGAAGTTCCCTTTTTTTATGACGTTTGAGATAAATTATCTCAATTCTTGTAAGTTGAATGTTCTAACTCCGTCAACTGTAACTCTACCATAGAAACGGTTGTTAACCATTTTCTTAGCGTATCTTGTCATGATACCCTTAATAGGTGTAAAGTTGAATGGGTTATACATAGTTGGAGTCAACTGTAAAGGTACGTATGGAGCGTAAATGTAACCAGTATCCAACAAGCTAGTTCCTTTGTGTCCGATTAACACTTGGTTAGCTGGGAAGTAAGGGTCACGATATACTTGATATCTACCAGACAAAGTACCGATTCTTTCAATACCCATGTTGTATTGGTCTTGCTCAGGAGCTGCGTTTGAAACGTGGAAGTATTCCAAGTCATCAAAGATTGCAGATACTTCAGAAGATACAACTATCCAGTTAGCACCACCTCTTAAAGTTGATTTGTGAATTTGAGCTGACAATTGGTTAATTGCAGTAATCAAAGTTTGGTTCCAATCTTTTTGAGTGTAAGGAGTTGTTCCGCTAGAAGATAGTCTCTTCCAACCGTTGTAATCCCATCTCAAGTTCCAAGCTGCACCTTTTCTCAAATCTCTCAAGATTTCTCTATCAATTTCTGCAGCAACTTGCTCAGATAACAATGCTGTCAATTCAGCCTCAGCGTCAATGTTGTGGAATGCCGCAACGTCTTGAGCTAATTCAGGAGACCATTGTGCTCTCAATTTTCTTTCTGTAACAGAAACTGTTACTGACTCAAGGTCAAAAGAAACTTCACCAATTTGGTCTTCAAATTCTAACTCTTTATACAATCTATAAACCGCGATAAACGCACCGTTATTAGTAGTGTTAGATGAGAATGTAGAACCTGTATAACCATCCATAGATGAATCACCACAAGTAATACAAACTGGTGCTTGTAAGTCAAGTTCTAAGAATATGAAACCAGCCGCATCACATACGTTGTAATATGAACCACCTGAGTTAGCATTGTAACCTGCAGGACCATTAGGGTAGTTAACAGTAACATTACTACCATATTGTACAATACCTTTACCATATCTTTGAGTTACAACTCTGAATAAGTAAGGGTTAGTTGTGTTAGCTGAAGTATATTGGTTAGCTGTAACACCAAAGATGTTCAAACCTGACAAAAATTCTTCAGTATCCATTGTATTACCATTAGGACCAATCAACTGACCAGCACCAGCGTTAGAGAATCCACTCATAACAATGATTACTTTTCTGTAGTTATCTAATGGATAAGCTTGTGGTAATAAATAACCAGCATTAGACCAAGCGTAAGTTACTGTACCAGCAGTTACTGCCGTCCACTGACCTTTTGAATAGTCAAACAAACCAGGAGGATTTAATCCAGCTTCATTACCTTCGTAGAATAAATCATACAAATCTTTGTTGTAGATTGGGTTAAATGAACCATTACCTGAAGTATAACCAGCGTCAGGGTCACCTTGGTAGTTTCCTGGAGAACCTATTGGAGCGTAGTGTGAACCACTATTTCCAAAGTAACCATCTGTTGATGTACCACCAGAATAACCTTGAATTTTAGGTACGAAGTAGAACAATTTACCGATTGGTAAGTTCATTGCTTGTACAGACACGATGTCGTTAGCTAATAATTTAGAGAATACTCTTCTCACGATTGGGAAAACAACTGTTTCAAAAGAACCGCTATCAGAAGTTGAAGAAGCCTCATTGATTAAGAAAGAAGCTTGGTTTTCGTATAACTGAGCTACGTTTTCTTTCATGTGACCTTTTAAACCTTCCAAAAAGCCAAGTTTATCCCATTTGTTGATTGTGTCTTCTTTGATAACCTTAAGGTGTTTTAAACCAATGTTACCAACAAGACCGCTTTCTAATAATGCACCCATTTTATTATTTTTTTTGTTTTTAAGTTTTATTTATTTTTATTTTTGTATTTTTTGCATGATATCCTTCATTCTTAAGAATTGTGGATTTTCATAAGTTTTTGACTCAATTAAGTTTTGTGAAGAACCTGATGCTGGTGATTTACCAATTTTTTCCATAGATTCTGTAACTACGTTTTGAGTCGTTGTATTTAATTCATTTTTAATTGATGAATACAATGATTTTGATTCTTTTAATGATTCAACATCATCAAATCTTCTTAATATATTAATCTTCTCTTGTTTTGTTGTTGTATGTTCTGTGAACAATCTTGTTGCGTAAGCCAAGTTTGAATTAAACACAGCAACTTCATTTAATTTTTCTCTGAAAATATTAAGTGCTTTTCTGTATTCTTCATTCTTCTCTCTCAATCTTTCAACTTCTTCAGCAAGAGCTTGATTTGGAATTACTTTCATTTTAGGTAAACCTTTTCTTTCAGCGTAATTTCTAGTTCCATTACCTAATGTTCTAGCAGCTTCTTTAGTTTCCTCTTTTTCGTAATCTTTGTAATGACCATCTTTTTCACCAGCTTTCTTTTCAACACCATCAACATCCTTACGTCTGTATTCGTGTTTTTTAGAACCATACTTTTCTTTCATCTCAGCTTCAGTGTATTCAAACTTCTTAGGTTTTAAATTCATACCATCTCCTTTAGCTTTACCTTTTGGTTCAATAGCTGCTTCTTTGGTTTCCATTTTTCTACCTTCTTTATATTCAAATTTAGCACTTCCAGTTTTAACACCTTTACCTACTACAGGTTTACTCATCATTGACCCTTCTTTAGTTTCCATTTTTTTAACTTTGTTAGTTAAAGAGGATTTAGTTAATTTACCCATAACTGGTTTAATTGTCATTTTACTTTCAGACACGTTATCATCATCATCATCATCACTATCATCATCTTCTTCCATTTCTATTTCATACACTACTTCATCCATTTGTTCTTCTTCCATGTACTCTTCTTCCATGTACTCTTCTTCCATTTGTTCTTTACCAAAAATGTCTTGAATCATTGCTTTTAAAGCATCATCATCTAATTCAGCCTCATCCATTTGTTCTTCTTCCATGTACTCTTCTTCCATGTACTCTTCTTCCATTTCAACTTCGTCCATGTAACTTTCAGTTTGAATAATGTATTCAACATCTTCATCTTCATCGTTTAAAGTAATGTGGTTACCATCTTGTTTAACAATGATACCATCTTCATCACTCATAGATTTGAAAACCTTTAAGATTTCATCATCAGACGCATTTGTAAGGTCAATTGGTAGTGTATCTTCAGAATCCATATCAAAGTCCATATCAAATTCATCTTCCGATTCATCATCGTCAGAATCCATATCAATGTCCATTTCAACATCATCCATGTTTTCATCATCAGAATCCATATCAATATCCATGTCTAAATCATCTTCCGATTGTTCATCCATTTCAACTTCTTTTGATTCTTTTTCAGTCTCGTTTTTCAAAGACTCTTTTACTAATTCTGAGATTTCTTCCTTCATTGTAGAAGCAAGTATTCCTTTTGCATTTTCGGCGACTACTTGTTCCAAATTTTTCATTTGTAGTAGTGCTTCCTCAACTAACGACTTTTTTTCTGTCATATTATTATAGAATAATTTAACATATAAATATATCCATATGTCAAAAAATTCTATTTGGGCTTAGTAAAAACCCTAAATAAATAAAAAACCCCTCGGTTAGGAGGGGTTTTTATTAATCTTCAATAACTTCGTCTATTTTACTTTCGGAGACCGCTGTGATTCTCCAATCATGTTGGAACCCAGTATATCGGGATGTTACCTTGGCTTCAACATCAGTTACAGAGTAACCTTTAACCAATTTTTCCTCTCGGATTTTCTTTAATTTACCTGTGTTTTCGTCAGGTAAATCGTACTGTACTTTTGCTACAAAATATTTTTCGTCCATGTTTTTTAAATTATCTGTCCAAATAATGGTTTAATTTTTTCAATAAGTCAATAGAGCGATTCATTTTTGTTCCACTTTGTTGTTCTATTGGTGACATTCTTGAAACTTTTTCTTCTTCCAAATTTTCTTCAAACTTGCTTCTATCATCAGGGTTTGTAAACAAATACGCTCCTGGTGTAGATGGTGAAGATACCAAATCAAAACAAATTAATTCAAAATCATCTTGTACTTCATTCTGTTCACCAGTCTTTTTTAAAGAACCAACACCACGTGAAGATATACCCAAAGTAACACCTTGTCTTAGCAAGTTTGCTGCTTGGTCACCCTTTGTAGATACAATACCTCTCTCATGGAATCCTGGTGATGTTAGAAGACGTAACTTACCCATAAGGATATGTCCGTCCCACCATATATCATTAATAATGTGAGACACACGGTCAAGGTCAATTAATGATGATTCAGGGTGATTTAATTCTGAAAGAGATGTTCCTTTTTCAATCATCTTTTTATAATTTTCAGATTCACGTTTTAAAATTCTTTCAGGGTACACTCTCCCATTACGGTTTGGTGTATTGTATTTTTGAAGTACGGCATAGAATTCAAAAGGTTTTGAATAATCCAAGAAATTCTTGTGATTTTCCTCAAGCATCTTTTTATTAAATTCATGAGATGGTGACACATATCCTGCATCCATTTCAATCAATATTCCTTTACCTGTCTCGGTAGGTCCTAATATTTTCATACGTATGTTTTAGTAATAAATACTAGGATGCATCTTCTTTGTTCTTTTTAGATAGTGTAAAATCAAAATACTCGTTCTTTTTAAAGTTTTCAATATAAATTTCTTTGGCAATTCTTTTCAATTTATCTTTAAGAATCGTATCTTTGAAATCAACTTCTTGTGATAAAAATAGGGTAATTTCCAAATTCATAAAACTTTTTTTCCCGTAAACAATTCCGCTGGTTCTTAAATCCAAATCAACAATATAATTGTCTTTAAAAAATGTTGGGTCTAATATTTCAAATATTGTATGCTTTATCTGTCTACCAAAATTTGATACTATTCTTTCCCAATTGTCATAACTTTGTTTTGGTGAAACCCAACTCTGTAGATTAAGATAAACTGATTTAAAATTTTTGGAATCAACTGTTCCATAACTCACTTTTGAATTGTTGAATCCTACAATTCGTGATGTTTTTCCTTTTTTCATTAATATTCATGTGTATAAATTGTTTATTGTTAGTAAAAAAATAATCTAATTTGTTTCTATTGTCAAATTTTTACCAACTTTGTATTATTTACTATAATATGTTAAAAGTAAAAATAGACGCAAAAACTCCTTTAGAAAAAGCCTTAAAACAATTAAAAGGAAAGGTAATTAAAACCAAGCAAAATGAAAAGTTAAGAGAAAGACTTCAGTATGAAAAACCATCTGTTACACGTAGAGCACAAAAATTAAAGGCTCAATACGTTGAATCTCAAAAACCTAAAGATTAATTAATATTATTATACAAATTGTATAATTTTACATAATTGATTTTAGAAAACTCTTCACCTTTGATTTGGTTAATAGTTTCCTGTAATTTTTTTATTGTAATATCATCCATAGATTCATTGATATTACTTAAAGAGTGAATTGTTTTTACTTTTAAATCTTCAAACTCTTTTGACAATTCCACATCTTCAGTCATTAATACTTTAGATAAATCCCTTTTAGAATCTTCATCTAAATTTTCAATATAAGAACTAATTTCTCTATTGGCAATATTCATCAAAGTCTCCATTGGTAATTGTATTGCAGTTTTAACTTCAGTAGTCTCACTTAAATTTTTTATAAGAGTTTTTCTACTTTCAACATTCTCCATAATTTTATCAGAAGAGTTGTAAATTAAATTGTCAATATCTTTGTAGTTATTTTCACTTACAACATCTTTAACCCAATATTCAATTTTTTGTGTATTTAATTTTGGTAGAAGTTTTTCTACTTGTCTTAAAGATTCATTGATGTAAGCCTCGGCTAAAGTTTTATCATAACCATTTTTCTTGGATAATTCAGTATAAATATAAAACATTGTACTGGCGTTTTTATTTTCCAACACCAATTTTTTGAAGTTTCTTAACTCCAATTTTGTAGTTTCATTCACATAAGAATTAATCATTAATCCTTCTATTTTGCTAAGTAATTGTCCAAATTTCATATCAATAAATATATCAATCTAATAGTTTTCCTAATTGTTCTTCAATTAGTCCTAATGAACGTTTTCCTTTTTCTAAATCAACTTCATCAACACCATACAAATTATCACGTTCTAAAATGATGTTCATGTTCTTTTTAACCGATTCCGGTGTAACCGCAGTTTCACCTCCTGCTGGTGGTGTTTCACCTCCTGCTGGTGGTGCTCCACCTAAGTCAGCTCCAAATCCACCCATATCACCTCCTTCTGCCGGTGGTGTTTCTGTGGTTCCTGTTGCTGCTCCACCATTACCATATAACTTGTCAATATTATCAAATAATCCTGTTCTTGTTATAACATTAGCAGTATTGGCGATTTCAGCGGCAACTGCTTTTTCAACTCTTTGTTGTTGTAAATCAAGTTTAATATCTTCATCAGAGAAACCAAGAATATGTTTCTTAGCCCAAGTTTGTGATGTTGGAGCAATACCTTCCACAGGTGCAACAGCATCTTTATATAACAACATTTTTTCTTTCCAAACATCTATTGTTAACAAGTCAGCTTGTTTAGATGGGTTTGTCAAACTTAATTGGAATGAATTCAATTCATCTTCAAACCCCAATAAGAATAAGTGAATGATTGCGATTTTGTTAAGTTCTGCAACCATAGATTTTTGAATTCTATTGATTGTTCTTGCAAAACGAATGTCTTGTAATGATAAATTTCTACCATCTCCAACAACTTCTTCAAATCCTAAAAATGCTTTTGGAATTCTTAAAGCTGTTAAAAGTTTCTTTTGAATATATTCAATATCGGCAATTTCAGACAAGTTTGTTGCTCCTGGTAAAGTTTCAATTGGGTTTGGAGCTGCTGGGTCTCTTACAGGTATAAAGAAATCTTGGTCAACCGCCATTTGGTTGAATCTCATATCTACGTTTCCTGTTTGTGGGTCAGTGACTTGGTCTTTCTTAAATTGTTGTGCAAATCTTTGTACGTATGGTTGAATATCCGCATCATCCATATTACCAACGAATACTTTAAATACACGTCTTTCAGGTGCTCTTGATGTTCTATAAACTAACATCGCATCTTCAGCAAGAATTAATTGTTTCCAAATACGTCTTGCTTTTTCCAACATGGCAGTACCATATGGAAGTTTTCTATCATCGCCCAATAATCTAAAGTGAGCAACTTCCCAAGTATTAAATTCTAAGTTTTTGTTTTTCCAAGTAAAAGTTAAACTTTTGGCATCACTATTAGAAGCAACAGCACCACCCATACCAGATGTTGCTCTACCTTTCATACCAACTTCAATACGTTCAATTTCAATGTTTGGTAATTGTAAACAACCAACAATACCTTTTTCAGGGTCCAACTTTAAGAAAACAAAGTTATCACCATATTTTGCGGTATTACGTGTCCACATTGGTAGGTTAGTATTAATATCCAATGCGTTATTAAATAAATCTCCTAATACAGCCTTAATTCTTGGTGAATCAGAATATATTTGTAACATGTATCCATTTTCATCAACCGTTGTAGATTCTTCAGCATATGTATCCAAAGCCGCAGAAATTTCAGGTGTATACTCCATTGACTCATAATCGTAATATGATGCCAATCTTGTTGGTTGATAATAAATTGCTTGTGAATATAAATTATTTTCAATTTTGGCCCATTGACTTGAGATATAATGTGTTTGACGAGCTTGTAATTTTTCTTTCTCGTATTCAGCTTTATCCGTAGTTCTTAATAGTTCTTTCTTATCAAACTTATAAGTGGGAATATCTTGACCCAAAAGGGAATTCGGTCCAAGTTGTTGGGACAATCTTTGCCATATCGTCAGGTTCTTTTCTTCCATGTTTAAAATTTAAATCAATACTAATATTTATCAACGCTTGATTCCGCCGAATACCCATAAATAGTCTTGATAATCCTTTTGTGTTGGTTGATTTTGATACGCAATGTTTGATTTATAGTTTGTGTTCGGAATTGAGGGGTTAAAGTATTGTTCTTTTGGTGGGTCATAAGAAGTAACCTGCCAAGATTCCAACATAGTTTTTGCCTGTTCTGTAACCTTTGTGAGTTGTGAAAAAGATGAATCTGATACATACACAGCCATCGCCAATGACATAATTAAGTCATCATGTTGTCCTTTCATGTGGTCAGGTCTACCATTAATATAAACAAACGTATTCATTTCATTCAATAATCTTGATGAATGAACTTTCAATCCATGTCTTAAAGTTTCTTCAAGTGCTGCAATAATTTGAACCCTTTTGTTGTTAAAGTTAATACCAGGTATTTTCTCGGCAGCCTTTGGGTCATACTTCCATTTGTTTCCAAAATCAACACCATCAACATATAAATCTTTATATCCCAATTCTTGAAGTTTCCTTGCTGTTGCAACCCCCATACCACCCGTGATATCAATTACTATAAAACAATTGTACATATTACCCCATTTGTAGGCAATTTCAGCCAATACATCAGGAGGAAGTTTTCCAATATATTCCGCAACTTGTTCCCTTTCATCAAAATCATAAATTTGAAATGTTGAGTAATCTTCCGAGTCTCCACGAGAAACGTCCACACCCATAATATATCTGTGTCCCATTTCAGGTTCTTTCCATATCCAAAGTCCACCACCCATCATTTTATTCATGGGTTCTTTAATCATATTATCAGTAATATTTTTAATTAAGTTAGAATCAAATACGTTATCACCTGAACCCAAGAAATTACATTCCAATTCCTGAGAAACCTTACGTTTGTCATACTTAAGTTTTTTAACCATCGCCTCAAACCAAGATGAACATGGTCTATAACCTAAATCAAAATAAGCTTTTAACTCGTCATAGTTTCTTTCATATGGGTCACGACCTGAAAAATCAACAATTCTATCGGCAGTATACTCATCACGGTTTAATAAATAATGAATAATTTCATCTGTTTTAACCAAATATAAATCTTTAGTGTAACGAGGGTCACGATACCAATACATTTCTGTAATCTTGAAATCGTTCATCCCACGATTGGCTTGTTCGTAAATTTCATAGTAAATTGGGTCATATCCGTTTGGTGTTGATACAACAACAACTTTACCACCCGTAGATAGAGAGGCCATACAGGCAGCCCAGAAATCACCATCTGCTTCAATATACGCCGCTTCATCAAATATCAACATAGTGGGGCTATAACCACGAAGTGCATCCTTTGATGTTGCAACGGCTTTAACTTCACAACCGTTTGTTAATTTAAAATGTCTTGCAGCGTTTTTATCTGGTGAAAAACTTACACCAACCCAAGTAGGCCATTGTTCAGTAAATCCACGGATTTTGTTTGCCATTTCCACGGCAGTATCCAATTTGTTTGCAATAATCAAAACCTTTTCAGGTCTTTGTTTTGATGCAAATACAAGTCTTTTACTTGCCCAAGCCGCAGTCACGGTTGATACACCCGCCTGACGGTATTTTAATGCGATATTTTCGTTGTAACTTTCATAATCCTCAACCAAATTAACTTGGTCAGGAAATAACTCTAATGGGACGTATCTTGACTGAGTATTATCATAAGTCTGAAGATACGTCTTAAGAGCGTATGGTGTATTTTTCATACACCTTGAA
>Ga0209297_1002167_pt1 | contig 11011 bp, 14 predicted proteins | sample S_130805_MF_Meta_FD_187322 | JGI IMG/M metagenome (GOLD analysis project Ga0209297, IMG submission 187322) | Freshwater microbial communities from Lake Simoncouche, Canada to study carbon cycling - S_130805_MF_MetaG (SPAdes) (version 2) | ecosystem: Environmental > Aquatic > Freshwater > Lake ... | reverse complement strand
GCAGTTCAAGGAATACTTAATAGTACAATAACTCAAGGTTTTGAAGCATTAGGAGAAACGATTGGTAATTTAGTACTTACAGGTAAATTAGATTTTTCTTCATTAGGTAATATTTTAGCTGATGCTTTAATTCAAATTGGAAAGGCATTGATTATGTATTCAGCTTTAGTAAAAGCAGCAAAAGACGCATTAGAAAAAGGACAGTTTAAAGCTGGATTAGTAATTGGTGTTTTAGCAATAGCGGCAGGTGTTGCATTGAAAGGGTCTTTAAATAAAAAGAAAGACACAGCTAGTCCTAAGGCATTTGCAGATGGTGGTATTATTAGTGGCCCTACAATGGGATTAATGGGTGAATACCCTGGTGCTAAATCAAACCCTGAGGTAGTTGCCCCATTAGATAAATTAAAAGGTCTTATAGGAGGCGGTACTTTAACTACTAAGATAAGTGGTAATGATTTATATATAATTATGAATAAAGCTTCTCAAAATAGAAATACAATATTTTAATGGCATACGGAGAGAAATATAGACTGATATTTGATTCGATATTCTCGAAATCAAAACAAAATAACTCAAGTAGTACAACTACTGTATTTAAGGCATCTATATTTCAAAATGGATATACTGGCAGCATTAATGATATGGTATCTAATGCTAGTCCTGTTTTAATAGAAACAGATAGAACATCTGAGATTGGTTATAGGCCAATTATAGCAACTAAGGCAACATTCACAATGATTGTTGATTCTACCTTTGATGTAAGCCAATTTTTAACTTGTAATGGTACTGATTTTTATTTGCTTGTAAAGAAGGGAATAAGGACTGATACGTACATTTCAGGAACTTATAATAGTTCTACCTACTCCTGGGATGAAGATGTCTACAAAGGCTTCTATTTGCCCATTACGGAGGTTTCTATACCTGATATATCCCCTTATGAATTTTCATTATCATTCTCTGATGGTTTTCACTTCCTTAAAAACGATGTTTACTACCAGGGAACTTCTGAACAATTTCTAGGATTCAGAGCAGCAGATAGAATTACATTACACGATTTAATGACTCAATGTCTAAGTGCTACAAATATGGACTTACCATTTGCTACTTCATTTTTATTTGAGAATGCAGATATAAGCCATACAGGATCAAGAAGACAATTAGAAAGCATATACATATATAAAAATTCTCTACTAAAAGATGCAGGTTCATACTTTACTTATTATGAAATATTAGAATATATAATGGTTCGTTTTGGTATGGTTTGTTATCAAAATGATGGGAAATGGTATTTAATGGATTATATGGAATTATGCAATGGTTCTAGTAATCCAAGGATAACAAGTTACAATTCAAGTGGAGTATATCAATCTACACCTACTTCGGTTGTATTTGATACTATTACAGTTAATGGAGATACTTTTAAGCAATCAGGTCAAAGCCAACTTAACAGACTAGGATTACCTAAGAAAAGCATTACATTTAAAACAGACTTAAAGAAATTTATTAGAACTGGGGTAAGAAATGATGAGTTTCAAGCTTGGAGTTCTTCAACAGTTATGTATAATTGGGTGACCTTTGGAGGTGGTTCAATAATAGAACAATTTACGCTTAGTACAGGAAGATATGCTGCAAAGATTTTAGGAGCAGCAAGTGTTACAAAGTATATAAAGAGTAATGATATAACGGTTAAGGTTGGAGATACTATAACAATAGATTGGTTACAAAACTATGTTTATAGTGGTACAAATACAGATGTTGCCATATTCTTACAAGGTGATAATGCTGTCTCTTATTTCTTACAAAATGATAACACATTTTCAGTAGCTGTAAATACCTTTAATGCTTATGACTCAATAACTGCTGGAATAGATATAGCCTTAAAAATACCTGTTTCAGGTAAACTCTCAGCTAGAATTTATGAAGGTAATGGTATTGGGCAAGATAGTTATTTTGATTACTTTAAGCTTCAGGTTTATGGAGGTTCAGATAGCGGAACTGATCCAGCTGGTATTAACAATATAAATGCACTAGTAGAAAAAAGCACTTCTGATGCTAGTTTTACTTCAGGCAATATAGACTATGATAATAATTTTTATAATTATGACAATACTGTAATGCCTTATGATTACATAAATACTCAACAAAACGCGGCATCGAATATTACTTCATTTATATCATATATGTCAGATGAATATATGAATGTCTTAAATGATGTTTGGTATTATGATAATTCTGAAGGAGCCAACTATCTATATCTTTGGGTTATAAATAATGGCTCAAAGAATATAATGCAAAACTTTATAGTGATAGAAGGTTCGTTTGTAACATTATTAAATCCATTCAATAAATATTTTAGTTATACTATGATTAGTGTAGGAACTAAAGAATACATCTGTATGGATTTTAAGTGGGATTTAAAGCAATCTGAAATAGATGCTAATCTTTATTCTATAAACCTAATAACAACATCACCAACAACAAGCCCTATTAAATATCTAAATTATAATACATAATGGCATCAGTAATTAACGGAACTAATATAATTTTATATTATTATAATCCTGACACAAATTTAAGCACACCTTTTGGCTCTGCTACTAGTTGTAGTTTTAATACTAGTGTAGATCAATTAGAAATTACTACAAGTGACTCAGGTGGTTTTAGAGAGTTTAAAAATGCTCAAACAAGTTGGGATTTATCTTGTGATGGATTAATGTGTTTAAACAATGATTATAGTTATCTTCTTTTACAACAATTGCAATTAACAAAAGCTCCTATCATTATTAAGTTTAGCATAGATAATGATAATGGTGACGGTAGTGGTGATTTAGGCTTATCTGTATTTACAGGTTCAGCTAATATTACTAATATTTCATTATCAGGCCCTATGGAAAATAGTTCTAGTTATTCGATATCTTTGCAAGGAACTGGAGAATATGTGATAAGTGGAACAGTACCAACTCCTGGTGGAACAGTAATAACAGCAGGTGGACAAGTTTATATGAAGCAATATACGGCAGCAGGTGGAGAGAACTCTATCACTTGGACTGATATGATAGGAAAGCTTTGTCTAGGGTTTACAAGAGGTGGTGTAGAAGTAAGGGAGATATACTCAAGTGGAATACCTACAGGAGACCAAATAGTCTTCTTAAGTGCAACAGGAGAGGTTAAGTTTGGTAGAGCATTAGAAAGTGATGAATTTATAAGAGGAATATTTCAATAATTAATATGAGTCAACAGATACAAATAACAGGTGGTGCAAAAGTAAGAGATTTACAAGATGTAATCATTGGAACAAGTGGTGTATTAAGTTCATTAGCTTTTAATGTGGCTAATGGAGTTCCTAAGTTAGATTCTAGTGGAAAGATATTAGTATCTCAATTACCTAACTCTGTAATGGAGTATCTAGGAACTTGGAATGCAAATACAAATACTCCTACTTTGGTAAACGGAATAGGTAATGCTGGAGATGTTTATTTATGTAATGTAGCAGGAACAACAAACTTTGGTGCTGGTCCTATATCTTTCTTTGTAGGAGACCAAGTTATTTATAGTGGTAGTATATGGCAAAGAGCAAGTGGTGCGACAGGAACAGTTACAAGTGTAGCAGTTACTGAAACAGGAGATTCATTAAATATTACAGGTTCTCCTATTACAACAAGTGGAACAATAAACATAGGTTTTAATGGAACAAATCTTCAGTACATAAACGGAGCAGGTGATTTAACTACATTCCCTTCTTTGACTGGGTTTGTGCCTTATACTGGTGCAAGTGCTGATGTTAACTTAGGATTATTTGATTTAAAAACTGCTAAACTTTGGTTGTATGATGTACCAAATGCAGGGTATGGTTCATTAGAATTAACTGATGGAGTATTACATTTTGAAGATGTAGATGGTCATTCAATGGTTACAATGGAAGATGGTTATTTAACTATTGCTAATGCTTCAACGATTAGGGCTTTATTAAATGTATCTGGGTTAAGTGCAAATAGAGATTATGCTTTCCCTAATGCTTCAGGTACTTTAGCTTTAACAAGTGATATAGGAATTACAACTTTAAACACTTTAACTGCAAGTACTCAAACATTTGCAACAGGAACAAGTGGAACTGACTTTAATATTTCTAGTTCAACTGCTACGCATACTTTTAATATTCCTGATGCTAGTGCAACTGCAAGAGGATTGATTACAACAGGAACACAAACAATTGCAGGTGCAAAGACATTTACGGATATTGTCAATAGTGATTCAGGAATATTATTAAAAAATGGTGTAATACCTAATGCTACATCAAGTTATGTTGGGTTGGGCAGTAATGGAGCAGGAATTACAATTACAACAAAGCCAAGTGCTACTGTTTATAATAATAATTTTTATTTTCCAGCAAGTAGTAATACTTATACATTCCCTTCTGCAACAGGTACAATAGCTTTAACAAGCAATCTAAGTTCTTATGTACCTACTTCAAGACAATTAACTATAAATGGTACTGCTTATGATTTAAGTGCTGATAGAACTTGGAGTGTGGGAACAGTTACATCGGTAGCTGCTTTAACATTAGGAACAACAGGAACGGATTTATCAAGTACAGTTGCAACAGGAACTACAACTCCTGTAATTACTTTAAATGTACCTACGGCTAGTGCTACAAATAGAGGAGCATTAAGTTCAACTGATTGGAGTACATTTAATGGCAAAGAAAGTGCTTTAACATTTTCTAGCCCTTTAGTTAGAACTACAAATACAATATCTATTCCTGCTGCTACGACTTCAGTTAATGGATATTTAACTTCTACTGATTGGACAACGTTTAATTCTAAGGCTAATGCTTTAAGTGGAACAATAAACACAATAGCTTATTGGAATAGTTCAACAACAATATCAAGTTTGGCATTAGCAACTTATCCTTCATTAACTGAATTAAGTTATGTAAAAGGTGTTACAAGTGCTATTCAAACTCAATTAGGAACTAAAATACCATATACAGGAACAGGTATTTCGGTATATGGATTATCGGCTATTGGTGAATATGATGGTGGTTCTCAAATCCCTGCTGGTTATGGTGGGAACTATGCTCTTACTTTAGGTAATGGTGCAATAGGTAATGGATTAAGTTTATATACAACTGGTTATATAGATGCTGGTGCAATAAGAACTGCTGGATATTCAAGAGTAACAAATGCAACGGCTTCAACTTCTACAACAACAGGTGCTTTTGTAGTAACAGGTGGGGTAGGAATAGGTGGTGCATTATATGGTACAACTATTAATTTATCAAGTAGTATAACTTCTACTTCTTTTATTAAGAGTGGTGCTACATCAAGTGATTTCTTAAAAGGTGATGGTTCTATTGATTCAAATACTTATGTAAGTAGTTCTGCATTGGCAGGGTATCTCCCATTAACAGGAGGAACTTTATCAGGTTCTTTGCAAGTGGGTTCTCCTAGTGCAACGGCAACGGCAAACTTAGCAGTTACAAAAACTATTACAGGTGGAACGGCAGCAAGAGGTATATTAAGTGATGGTGTTATTCAAAGTGATGTAACAAGTAGTGCTTATTATTATCAATCTAAGGCTTATACGGCAGCAGGTTCATATACAATAGCATTGTTATCACATTATAGAGCAGAAAAATCTAGTATAGGTGCTAGTTCGGTAGTAACAACACAAATAGGATTTAATGCAGATAACTCATTAGGTACAACAACAGGTGGATATGCAAATACTAACTATGGATTTTATGGTAATTTAAGTACAAGTGGTTCATCTACAAACTATAATGTTTATATGGCTGGTACTGCCTATAACTATTTTCAAGGTATTACAGGGATAGGAGCAACTCCAAGTGGTAGTTATACATTAGATGTTACAGGTACAGGAAGGTTTACGAGTACTTTAAGTGTTGCATCAAGTGCATTTGCAGGAACTATTGATTTTGGTACAGGTATTTATAAAGGTATAATGGATTATACTTCAGTTTCAGGTTTATGGAAACTTAATAACCAAAGTGCAGGTGGCGGTACTACTGATTATTACCAATTTCAAGCAGATGGAACTGCAATACTGACAATGAAAAAATCAGGTGCTGCTACATTCTCTAGTAGTGTAACGGCAACTTCATTTTCAAATGCAGGTTTACAAGCAACAGAAGTATTTAATGCAACAAAAAGCAACGCAGGATATTATGTAGGTTATTTCCAAAACACATCTGCAACAGGATTAGGTTTATATATTCGTAATGGATTAGATACTAATCCATCAATAAGAATAAGCAATGCATCAGGTACGGCAAATACTATTGAATTATTTGGTTCAGGAGCAGCTACATTCTCTAGTACAGTTCAAACAGGTGGGAATGTTGGTATTAATATAGCACCAAGTGTATATTACTCTTTATTAGTAAAAGGTGCTGCAACAACTTCTGCTTCTTATGGTGGATATATTTCAGCAGGTACTAATTCAAGTGATACATCATTTGTTGTAGAGCCATATTCTGGTGCATCAACTTATTTTAAAATAAGGGGAGATGGTAATGTAGGTATAAATACAACTACAATGCCATCTAAATTAACAGTTAATGGTACATTTCGTTCTCAATTATCTGATGCTAATGATATTTGTTTATCAGTTAATCCTACATCAAGTGGTGTTTATGTAAGTGCAACTTATAATACAACAGGTACTTATCAGCCTATGATATTTGAAGTTAGTGGAAGCGAAAGAATGCGTATTACAAGTGGGGGTGCTGTATGTATTAATACAACTGCTCCTATCGCTGCTGGTAGATTTAATATTGTTGATGATTGTAATTCTACAACTCCAATAGAAATTAAAGACACTGCTGCAAGTAATAGCGGTGCTTATATGATTCGCTTTGTAAATAATTCAAATGTAGTTTGTGGAAGCATTGCACATCAATCTTCAACTACTACTCAATACAATACATCTTCTGATTATAGACTTAAAAATGATTTAAAGGATTATAATGGGTTAGATTTGGTTTCTAAAGTAAAAACTTATGATTTTGAATGGATTGAAGATAATAGTAGAATGTATGGTGTTTTAGCACATGAATTATATGAGGTATTGCCTTATGCAGTTAATGGAGAAAAAGATGGTGAACAAATGCAAGGGGTTGATTATTCTAAATTAGTACCAATTTTAGTAAAAGCTATTCAAGAACAACAAGCTACCATAACATCATTACAAGATAGATTAGATAAACTAGAAAATAAATAAAATGAAAGTAATAAAATCAGTTCCTATGTGGAATAATGGTAAGTCCATTGAAGCCACTTTATTAAATGCTTGTGCAATAAACGTATCTCTAGGTGAATACGCATCTTTTTGGTGGAGTATCTTAGACGCAGACTTTAATCAACTTCAACAAGGTAACGTTACTATGAATGGTGATGAATACACTAAATGGGGAAGTAATGATTCTTATGCTTGGGAATTTGTAGCTAAAAGTTTAAACTTAACTATTGTAGGGGATTATGTTCCTCCTGTGGTTGAGACTCCAATAGTAGAAACTCCTAGTGAAGAAATTATATCAGAATAACTTATATTTGTAAAAAATCAATATTATGATACAATTATCAGAAGAGAATTTAAAAGCATTAGAGGTTTATTTAATTGAGGTTCCATTTAAGTACGCGAATCCAATTTTACAACTATTGTCTAAACTTAATCAGGAGCAGAATCCACAAGCTCCTGAAGCAGAAGTTGTGGAAGGATAATGAAGTTCCTTAAAGACAACATCTTGTTTATAGCCGTAATACTACTTGTGTTATGGCTATATTTTTTGCTTAAACCTAAGGAAGATAAGGTTGACTTTAGTAATATTAAGTTTACCAAAATACTAACGATTCACGATACTACGTACAAGAAAACATATATTAGTACGTACAAGAAAGGAAATGATATACCATTCTATATCATTGATTCAGTACAGATTCCTGTACACGATACTTTATACGTATTAAACGATTATATGCGTATTAAAGTCTATTCAGATACTATTAAAAAAGATTCTAATATCTTTGTAGTGAATGATACTATCAGCCAAAATAGGATTATTTCAAGAGGTTTTAAAGCCAATTTAACCGAAAAAACCATAATTAAGAGAGAGTACTACGCTAGTAAACTGACTAATACCCTTTATTGGGGCATTAGAGGCTCATACAGCCCACTTAATGGCTTGGAAGTACTAAGTCCTTCCTTGATGCTAGGTGTCAAAAATAAGGCTCTAATAGGCCTTAGCGTAGATATTAACAAAAATTATAATATTGGATACTCTGGTAGTATCTACTTTAAAATAGGTAAATAATGAATTTCTTTAGAAAGATGGTTTCAGAAGACAAAGAGGTTTCCTCTAAAAGAGTAGCAGGAATCTTCGCATTAGTAAATGGGGTAGTTTTAGCTTACCTATCTGTAAAATATGATATTAAAGAATGGTCTTTTAATGGCCTTCTTACTTTCTCAGGTGTCGCACTTGGTCTAACAACAATTAATCAAATCTTTGAAAAAAAATCTAATGCATAATATTTACAATTCTACTGAATTAACTTCAGTTGGTATGGCTTCTACAGCTATATCTTGGCTATCTTTTATGGATGTTTTAAAGGTTGGTTCTTTTACTCAATTAGCAGTTAACATTTTATCCATAATATGGTTGTCATTACAAATATATAACTTCGTCAAAACGAAAGTTATAAAACGTAAAAAATGAAACTAACAGCCCACTTTGACTTATCAGAGTTTACTAGAAGCGAATCAGCCAAAAGAGAAGGGCTTGATAATACTCCCACATCAGAACATTTAGAAAACATAAAGATACTTTGTGAAAAAGTACTTGAGCCGATTAGAATGAGATTCGGCTCAATCAATATCTCTAGTGGATATAGAGGAAAATTGTTAAACCATTATATTGGGGGAGCAGTTAATTCAGATCATTGCGTTGGCCGTGCAGCTGACATAGATATGGATGATGTAGGCACAGGTGTAACAAACACAGAGATATTCAATTATATAAAAGATAATTTAGACTACGACCAGTTAATTTGGGAGTTTGGAACTAAAGAAAAACCTGATTGGGTGCACGTAGGATATAGATTAAACGCAAATAGAAAACAAACCCTGAGAGCAACCAAAGTAAGTGGCAAGAGCCATTACGCACCATACTAACCAAAACCAACCAATATGTCGAAAAGTAAAAATGTCCTAGTAATAGGCGATACACATTTCCCATTTTGTCACCCAAAGTATTTAGACTTTTGTACTGAAGTCGGTAACAAGTTCCAATGTTCTGAAATCATTCACATCGGTGATGAAGTAGATAACCACGCTATCTCATTTCACGAGCATAACCCTAATGGGGAGTCAGCTTCTAAAGAGGCAATTATGGCTATGCAGCAATTAAACATTTGGTACAAGAGATTCCCTAATGTAAAAGTATGTATCGGTAACCACTCAGCCCTTCATAAAAGAAAGGCTATAGCGAACGGATTACCTGAACGTTTTATTAAATCCTATGAAGATGCTTGGGAAGCTCCTAAAGGCTGGAAATGGAGCTTAGAATGGGAAATAGATGGTGTTCTATATACTCACGGCACAGGATCATCAGGACAAGCAGGTGCAATCAATAGAGCAAGAGATGCTCGTCAATCAACAGTCATTGGTCACATCCACTCTTTCGGTGGTGTGCTTTATAGTAGCTCAGATAAGGATATGATATTCGGTATGAATGTCGGTTGTGGTATAGATATTAACGCTTACGCAATGGAGTATTCACGACCTTTCCCCAAACGACCAACATTAGGCTGTGGGGTTGTTTTAGATAACGGAAGAATTGCTATATTCGTACCAATGCCACTAGGCAGCAAAATAATCAGGTTACCAAGAAAGTAACAATTAACAAAGGCTAATTTAAGATTTAACAAATAAGTGTGTATTTCATTGATAATCAATGGTGTATGCACTTTTTATTTCTATAATAATTAAAACGTAAATTTGTATGAGTGAACAAGAAAGAGACGAAACACTTAAAGCACTTAAAATTGAGCAAAAGATTTTAGAAGATAGGCTTAAGAATATTGCTATGAAGATGAGATTAATTATTTATAAAGAAAGTGCAAAAGATGTTACTGCAAATAGAACAGCTTACGGAAGACGATAGCTACGAATTTGGTGATGGAACTGAAGCGAGTGATGCTTGGATCAACATCTACCTAGTTGAATCTGTAACAGATGATGACGAGGATAAAGAAAAGTGCTATGTGTATATGCAATCCCAAGACTTCTTCTATATTAATGAGAGCTCGGACTCTTTTATCAAGAGATATCAAGAGGCCTTATTCGGAACCGTTATAACAAGGTTCTACGACAAAACAAATAGGCAGACATAAGAAGCTCTCTCATAGTTGGTGGTTTTTGGTTTCACCCTCAGGTAAAAACTGGGGGTGTTTTATTATAAAAAAGCCCCTCGTAGAAACGAGAGGCTTACCTTTATTTCAAAAAAAACACACAAACTACTTTTTCTTATACTCTTGCATTGCGTAAGTTAACATACCAACCAAGGTTAACACATATAAGCTTCTGGTAACCCAATGCCATATAAGTGGATTAAACTCATTAACTATAAAAGCAAATGGTAAATAAACACCTACAAACAAAACTAATAAATTAATTATAATTTCCTTGATATTTGTTTTCATAAGAATAAGTTAAAATGGCAAGTCCTTTTTTGGCTTACCGTCAGCTACCCAAGTGTCTAGCTCGATGTAGAAACCTGCCTCACCTGGTTTAGCATCCTTTTTGTTTTTAATAAGAATGTTAGCCCAACCATTATTAGTTGCTGCAAAGTCATTCATTTTCTTTAAATCATCAGGGCCGAAAGATACTTTCTTAAACTCCCCAAATGCTGTCTTCATTGTGAAAGACCTTCCTAGGAAAATCTTCTCTTTAGTTACTGCCATTGTTTTTTGTTTTATTTATTAAATACTATTGC
>Ga0209297_1002166_pt1 | contig 11012 bp, 15 predicted proteins | sample S_130805_MF_Meta_FD_187322 | JGI IMG/M metagenome (GOLD analysis project Ga0209297, IMG submission 187322) | Freshwater microbial communities from Lake Simoncouche, Canada to study carbon cycling - S_130805_MF_MetaG (SPAdes) (version 2) | ecosystem: Environmental > Aquatic > Freshwater > Lake ... | reverse complement strand
CGGCTGATGGTGTTAACGCCTTTTTACCTGCGTCAATCAATCCATTAAGTCCACCACCGTCAGACACACTTGTTTTTAACTTACCATAAACATCTGAAGCTTTATCGTTCATTTTATCAAAAACACCACAAACAGTTGAGCTAAGTTGTTTTTCTAAACTTTCAACAAATTTATAATCTTTAACCGCTCCACCTAAGGCATTTCTAATAAATGTATAACCTTGACCTGATAAACCTTTTTCTCTTTGAATCATCATGGCAACAGCCTCGGTTAATGATTCCGCAATTAATTTAGTTAACTCCTCACAACTTTTAAGGGCTTTAGCAAGTCTTAATGGGTTAGATGTTATAAATGAAACTAAAAAGTCTTTAAAATACCCACCAAGTCCAATTGAACTTAGAAGTGAATTAACTAAAGGTTCTACTATAGTTTGAGCAATACCTCCAATTGAATTTCCAAAGATTTTACCTAAGAAATCCCATACTTGTTCATTCATTAGTCCTTGTTCTTCAAGATATCCAATCTCTTCAAAAAGGGCGTAAGCCATTTTTTGTTGTTTTTGCTCAGATAATTTTTTGAAATTTTTGATATTACTCTTTGATTCAAAAATCATCATGATTCTACTTTCAACCAATTTTTGTTCGATTAAAAGTTTTTCCTTTCTTTCTTTAGTCTCTAAAATAGACTTCTTTATTTCTTTCTTTAACATTGCGTTTTTTTTACTGTAATCTCCATTTAGAATCATCACCATATGATGTTGGACCGCCTTCTTTAACACCTCTAAGGATGTCAACATAGTCGTCAATTCTACTTAAAACTCCACCCCACTTACCATTAAATTCGTTAGCACATGCTTGAACTTTTTCTTTCATTGGTTCGAATGTATTAGGTTGAACTCTTTTCTTAGTAATGTAAGCTTGGTAATATGCCTCAATAGTATCTTTACAATCTCTTTTACTTGTTGGTGTTTGACTTGAAATAGCCTTTTTAAACTCATCTTCAACTTTGCCACCATTTGAACCTACCACATTTTCAGGTGGGAAGTACATTATTAAATCTTGAGAAAAATATCCTTCACTTGCTGGGCTAACAACTCTTGAGCTCCATGTCTTTGCTTCTTCAGGGTCTAATTCTTTTCTTAATTTAGCTCCTTTACCTTTCCATTTTTCAATTACTTTAGTTTGGTCAGGAGTTAATCCTCCTGTGATTCCACTACCAGGAACACTTCTATATAACGTTACACCATTAACAACTTTCTTTTCAAACATTAATGGATTCTCTAAATTTTCACGAGTCGTTTTAATATCTTTAGCTTCTTGCCATCCACCTTCTTGTTGTACTAAAGCAGTATCTGCAGTGTCTGCAGATAATTTAATTGCGTTTGCCGCCGCTGCGTTTGCTTGTTGAATCTCTGAACAATCCAATTTACCTGGAAGAAATTGGAATTTTCCACTACCGTCAAAAATACCAGCTCTACCGTCTGCAAAGAAATATCTAAATTTTCCTGGCGTTTTAGTACTTTCTTGTTTAATTGCGAATTGTAATGCAGGGTTCTTAGTTTGCATTGTCACAATTTTACCGTTCTTTACACATCCGTCAGTTAATATTTTATTTAATTGACTTTTTAAATCAGTAACAACTTGTTCCGAGATTAAAGGTTTTTTCATTTTGGAATGCATTTCCAAAATTGAGTCTCTATCTATTTGAGTGATATTATTCATTTTCATATTCTTTTTTAAATTTAGAAATCAGAGTTTCCGCTGATACGTTGTTCTTCACCTGAAATCTCAGGTTCAACAACAGTTGTTGTTTTTTCACATATTTTAGTTACGTCTGCGTCTTTAAACGTTGTAAATCCTTTACCACTTAAAGCTGATAAAGTTTTCGGTCCAAATTTACCGTCAGTAACTAACCCTAAACATCCTTGTACTTTAGCGATTACATCAGACTTACATCCTTTTTCATAGGTTCCTGAACAGGCTTTATATCCACCAGTTCCACCTCCTGATTTTTTACCTCCGTCTCCATCTTTTACTGGAACTTCGTCTTTTAACGTTAATAAAGAATCTTCAACACAGTTTCTGATTGGTCTGTAGATTTGTTTCCATTCTGATTCCGCGTCAATATCACTATCTAAATCATCAAAAAGGTCTCCACTATCCGAATGTGAATTATAATATTTAACTAAAGCACAAAAGTCAGACGCAGTACCTGATTCTAATTGTTTGAATGTTGCAAATAATTTTTCTTCATCAGTTCCTCCTTGGAATCCGAAACTATCATTAATAATTGCGTCTTCAATGTCGTCAGTCATTGAACGTAGGTCAGTGTCCTGTAATTTACGAGGTAATTTAGCAATTTTTGCGGCGTCAGACGAACACATCTCAAACATTTTTTTAACCTTGTTTGCACCTGTGTCTTTAGTTATTAACCAATAAACCAATGGTAAAACTGCAAGTGCTGCTGCACCTCCAACAATTGCACCCGCAGAAGCTGCACCCACACCAAGTGCGGTAGAAACCGCTCCAACCGCACCTGAAGCACCTGCAGTGCTAGCTGCTGTAGTACCTAATAAAGCTGTTTTAGCCGCTAAACCAGCACCTATTCCTGCGCCTGTAACTCCAGCGGCTGTAGTTGGTGCCACATATTGTTCTTCAATAACTTTTTTATTTTCATCCAAAGTTTTAGATGAATCGTATTCCATCATTAACTTTATTCTCTGTAACGCCTCTTCAGGGCTATATTTTGGTTGTACCATGTGAATGTATTTTATTTATAAATATGTTAATTCTACCAAATTTTATTAGCAGCACCTCTTGTGAGTCCAGTTTCCCATTTTTCACCAGAAAGTCCTAATTTATTTGCTTTACCTCTTGTCAAGGTATAAGTGTCTGCCCATTTAGGGATTGAACCTCCTCCTCCACCTGATGGTGCTGGTGAAGAAGATGCTGCAGGAGCGTCTTGTTCCCCCATTTCTTCTCTACTATCTTCCTTAGTGTGTTTTTTAAAATAGTCAATAAGGAAATCTACGTCTAATATCATAGTTATAAATATTTTGTAGTTTGTAAAAAAAAATATTATATTTGTGCCATGAAAAAACTCTTCTTATTATTACTCGTTTTAGTTCTATCATCTTGTGAAAGATATGTCACAGAGATTAGAGATTTATCTTTAAGTGGAAAATATGTAATCTCAAAATTGGAGATTACAAATGTTGACCAAAATGAAACCAGAGATTCATTATACGTTCTTGGTACAACTTATAATAATCCTTTATTACCTAAACCTTTCGATTCAATTAGGATTAATAATTTCTATATCCATATGGATTATTCAACAATTAGAATGAGACTAATGGGTGTTACTCCGTCAGGTCAAGATATTTGGAGATATGGTTCGGGTAATAACCCAATTTTTTATAATACATTTGGTGCAACGCCATTTAGTTTTGGGTATATGCAATTCAATTATGTTACGGAAGACGGTTCTTCAAGAACTGTAACATTTTTTATCGAAGACGACGGATTTGAAACTCTTCAATTAAAGAGTTCAGGTGCGTGGTTTAATGGTAAATTTGGTCAAAAACAAGTTATGACAATGTCATTAACAAGAGTGGGTCCTTAATAGAACTCACTCTTTGGTAATGCCGATGGATTTATTGCATAATATTCATTCAAGAATATAATTAATTCATCTTCATCCAATTCAATTTTGTCTTCAAATTCTAAGATTTCATCGTCTTCAAATTCTTCATCGAAAAAATCAAATGATTCTGACACAAGGTCAAAACCGTAATCTTCAACATGAGTATAATCAATGTTGTCAGTTCTCAACACTTCTTCACTATCTTCAATCGTTCTAAACGAAACATCCAAAACATTAGTGTCAGGGTTTAAGAAGTAAGATATAATTTCTTTAATTTCCATAGTAACTTAATTTATAAACAAATATACCTAAACATAGCGAAAGTCATAAATTTAATCAAGAAATATCATTTTTATTTTTGTATTTATGGTTATAATTCATTTATAAATTAAAACATATGAGGTTTAATTCATTAACAATCGACAATTTTTACTCAAACCCAATGGAGGTTAGAGAGTTTGCACTTAAACAAGATTTTGAAGTGAGAGGAAATTATCCAGGCATGAGGACAAAATCGTTCTTGAATGATTCTATCAAAAAAAGGATGAGAGACATATTATATCCTTTTGCTGGTGAGATTACTTGGTGGGGTGGTGACTACACAGGGTCATTCCAATATACAACAGCTGCTGACAGGTCATGGATTCATGCAGACTCAACTACCGATTGGGCAGCAGTATGTTATCTAACTCCTGACGCACCTGTTAGTGCAGGTACTGGAATTTTTAGACATAAAAAAACAGGTTGGATGAATTACGATTATAAAGAAGCCGAACGAAATCCTGAATATAATAAAAATGCCCCTTCAGGAGATGATATGCAAGACTATACTAAATGGGAAATGGTTGATAGAGTTGGGAACATATTCAACAGATTGATTATGTATAGAGCGGATAACTATCACGTATCTTTAGATTACTTTGGTAAGGATATCAATGATGGTAGATTATTCCAAGTATTTTTCTTTAACACAGAACGTTAATCTTCTGTGTTGACTGTAGATAAAATTTCAGGATTTAATTCTAAGATTATTTCAAGAACTCCGTCAACACAATAACAAAGGTCTTGTGTTGTTTTTATTTTATTAAACTTTTTAAACCCTATTATGATTGGATTGAACGTTTGATGAAATGAATTTGGAGCCGTATTATTAGGTGACCATAAGTTTGCATATGGTATACCAAGTCCGTTTAAAAAATCTATACTATCTTCAGTATAAGATTCAAAGTATGGAATATTCACCAAATCCATTATTTCTTTTATTTTATTCTCTTCACCTTCTCTTTTGTCAAAATATGAAAAAAGTGCTAAAGACGAATCTTTCTGTTTTTTTTGCATAAAATGCCACAAGAAATATTCGTTATTTCTTGCGACACTTTGAAAATCTTTAACAGTAATAATTCTTCTTTCCATTATCTAAGATTTGCCCCACATAACCAAGTTACAAGTGATTTTCTGGTACCTGAAGTTAAAGGTGTTACTCTATGTAATAAGAATGAAGGAAAGAAACAAATGGTTCCTAACCCTTTTGGTACTGACATAATAGACCCTCCAGGATTCATTTGTAGTTCTCCGCCCTCATACTCTTCAGGTGTTGATAATTGTAACACACAAGATAGTTTTCTGTTGGAAATACCTGGTCCTAAATCGGCGTGCCAATCATAATGACCACCATTACCGTAGTATTTGGTATACTGTAATAAATCTTGGAATCCCCAAATATCAAAATTCCACATCGCCTCGTTAGCAATTTTGGCGTAATCTGAAATTTTTTTATAAATCCATTCAGTTTCAGGATTATTAGACATCCAAGAAATCTCACTCAATCTAAATGGGTTTTCAGCATCCTCGTCCTCATTACCGACCGTTGTTCCTTTCTGTTTAGGGAGTTTATCTCCTATTTCAATAATTTTAACTAATTCTTCAGGTGTGAACACATCTGTAAAATAATAGTAATTTAAATGGTTAACATTGTTTCTTTGACCTTCTAAAAAATAGTTTGTTGATGACATTTTGATTTAATTTTATATTTTTAATTATAAATAACTTACAGACCATTTTCAATAGAATTAGAAAAAGAAATGAAAAAACATAAAATAATTGACGCAGTATTTTTTTACGATGAACTTGACATGTTAACTTTTAGGTTAACTGAACTAAACGAACATGTTGACCAATTCATTATAATGGAATCAGGAATTGATTTTATGGGAAATTCTAAACCATTAATCTTTAAACAAAATGAACATTTATTCGAAAAATGGAAAGATAAAATTTCTTATCTATCATTTAATGAATTGTCATCTTCCGAATTAGAAATTTTGGATAATGTTATAAAAAAGAATACTCTTCCTATTGGAGATTTTGTTAAAGAAACTAATAGGACTAATATTCAGTTATACTTGTTAATCCTTTTACGTGATAGTTTACTATCTTCCGATTTATATATGGAAGATATAATCATGATTTCAGATATAGATGAAATCCCTGATTTATCTAAACTTTCAGAAATAACTAATCGAATAGTGTTTTCTCCTGTAATTTTAAGGCATAAGAATTTTATTTGGTCAACTAAATTTATCAACTCAAACCCAAAATTAGGAACTACGTGCCACCAATTTACTTCTTTAATAACAAAACCTTCAAGTTTTTTAATTTCTTACTTTAAAAGGGATTCTTTAATTTTAGGTGTATTTGAAATTATTGATTCGGGATATCATTTTTCCCATTTTTATGATTTTAATAAAACTGTGGACAAATTGAAATTAATTAATCCGTCCCTTTCAAATCACATTATTGAAAATAGTTGGAATAATTTAGTCTCTCTACCTACCGATAAAAATAACGACATTTATTCTCTGACTGAATATGATGGAGAATTACCAAAAAATATAGAATTACTTAGTAATCAACCTATTGGTAGGGAGAAACCTAAAAAACATTTTGTTGCAATTAATTCAAGTATTGAGGTGTCTGAAAAGTATTTTGAACAATTCGGTGATTCTATCTATCTTATAAATTTTGTTAATGATTCTCAAATTTCTTTTAAAGTTGAATTGTCTGATAAAATTACCCAATACAATATATTAATTCCAAATTCAAAGTATTATGATATATTAATTGAGGAAAACACTTTTGAAAATTTTCAAAAGATGTTTGGAATTAACGAGATTAAAAAAATCCTATCGTTGGGTTATCCGCTAAATAAAGATTTGTTTTTTTTCTTTAATGGTGAAAAGCCAGGTACTCTTTTAGGTATTTCTTGGAAAGAATTGAAAGATGGGTTTATTTACGATAAAATTTCTAAGATATTATAAAAAAACCCCTCCGTTAAGAGGGGTTTGTTATTAATTGTATTTGTTAAATCTGTTAAACATTTCCATGATTTTGTTTTTCTGAGTTTGGAATGACTCTTGTAAGTCTTCGTCAATTTCACTCCAATCTGAATCACCAAAATGAGATTTAATATCTTCCCATGAACTAAGTGCGTCTAAACCTTCGTAATCTGATGGGTCAAATTCATCATTGTCAAAATCTTCTCCCTTATCTTTAGCATCTTGTTGTCTTTTCATTTTTTTCCACGCGTGTGCTGGTAAAAATTGTTCGTCTGTTTCACCTTCATATGAGAACTCTTGATAAGGTCCCGCTTTACCTGGTCCTTCACTATCAAAATCATAAGCTCTTTCCATATCACTATAAATGCCCTGAGAACCTGAAATGTCAACTTCGTCAATCTCATCCGCCCATGCTGATTCCATTGTTTCATATTCGTTTACAGGATAAGAATCACCACCATCCATTGGTCCGTTTGATTCAAAATCATATGCTGGTTCTACATCAGAAACATTCATATCATCAGTATTTCCACCTTGTTCGGTTACATCTACTTTACTATCTAATAATCCAAGGTCTTTTAATCTTTTTGTGAAAACTTTTCTTGGTAATTTTCTTAGATATCTGATAACAATTGGTGGTATATCATCCCCATATTGACCAAAAAGTTTTTCTAAAATATCTTTTTCTTTTGGTGTTGGTTCAAAACTTGCTCTTGCACGAGAAGCTTTCATTCCAAACTTACCTTTTTCATATGGTTTGTCATCTGTATTGTCTTCATCCATCTCTGCGGTATTTAAATCTTCAAATCCATCATCTTCATTATCAGGGTCTTCAAAATTATCATCGTAATTTACAAAATCGTCTGATTCGTCTTCTTTATATAAGTTTTTATGCATTCCTTCAAAAGTATCTACATCATTACCACCACCTTCAACATAATCAAAATCACCATGTTTTAAGTTAAGGTCTCTAACATTATAAATGTCATCTAAATGTCCTGTTTCTTCTTCCATGTATCCTGAACCACATTCATTACACATACCTTCATACATTGTTCCACCACATTCGCACATTTCACTATCGTTTTCTTCTTCTAACCCATCCATTAAAGTTGCATCCCAATCAGAATCGTCTTCCATTACATTAGATTTGTATCCACATTCCATACATTCTCCTTCACTCATTTGCATTGCTCCACATTCGTCACACACTTCTTTAGTTTCAACTTGTTCGTTGATTCCCATGTTTGTATATTTCTTAACCTCACCTTTATTATTAACAACCAATCCTTCTTTGTCTCCAGCGAAGTCATATACTGTTAATGGTTGAGTATTTGATACTTGTGGTTGCATTGTTTGGTAACCATTGTATACACTTTTATGTTGGTCTAAGATATCTGACTTCTCAGTTGCAGATAATTGACCTAATCCAAAATAACCTCTCATAATAATATTTTTATTATAAATAGTTTAAAAAGGTTCTTTTTTCATTTGACTATCTTAAGAACAAAATTTATACTCTTACCAAGGGAGAGGTTCATATTAATTTGATAGTATCTTGGTAATTTACTTATCGCCTCAATTTAGACTTCTCCCTCTTTTTTATTATGACAATCAACAATTACGATATAGAATCTTACTGTGAAGGGGCCGTTATGTTAGACGGACTTGAAGACGCAATTGTTGGTATTGTCGAGGATTTCAACGGTCCACGAATACTTTACTCTCAACATAAGATTTTATCTATATTACAAGAACGAGACCTCATGACTTTCGGTGAAGCCGAAGAGTTTTATGACTACAACATAAAAGGTTTATACGCTGGAGAACAAAATCCTGTTTTTTTAATTACCATTTCAGAATAATTTTATTATCTTTGCTCTATGATAAAGATAGAGACCGATAGCAAGGGGAGAGCAATCTCTGATGTGTGGATATTTTCTGACCCACACTTTAACCACAAAAATATATGTCGAGGAACGACTAATTGGAGAATGCCTAATGGTGAGGTACCAGTTTCTCAAACTCGTGACTTCTCAACTTTGGAGAAGATGAATGCCGCAATCGTAAACAACATTAACGAGAACGTTATGCAAGATGATATTTTAATATGTCTTGGTGACTGGTCTTTTGGTGGATATGATTCTATACGTGAATTTTGGGACCGAATTGTTTGTAAAAATATTCACCTAATCTTGGGTAACCACGACCACCACATTGAAAATAATAGAGGGGGTTCTCAAGGGTTATTTAAATCCGTTTCTCACTACAATACATTAAAGATACAAGAACATACCTTCCGTTTGATGCATTACCCTATAAGTTCATGGGATGGTCTTAATAAAGGTGTTATGCACTTACACGGTCACTGTCATTTACCAACTAATTTAAGATTCGGTAAAGGTCAGAGAATGGACGTAGGTATGGATGGTCACCCTGAGTTCAGACCTTACAATGTTATGAGAGAAGTGGTTCCTTTATTAAGACACAGAGATAAACTTTCTGAAATACAGAACGACCACCATTTAGATGACCTTATAAATAAAGAACATGGAGAAATCAGTTAAATTATTTTATACACAACCAAAAGAAGAATTGTTTAACGAACTCAAAGAGGTGTGTATTAAATTTTGGAAAACATTTGATGATAAGTTTGAATACTCAAGTGAAAAAATTAATAGAATTAAGGATTTACCAAATGACGGACCTAATTTTGTTATGATGGTTCAAATGATTCATCCAGTTGCACGAGAAGTTATTTCAAAGTTACTATCTTTGGAGACTAGAAACGAAATTAGTATGAGAATGTACGGATGGGAAAAAGAAAATGATTTTGACCATTTCAATATTTGGAATATAGATAACAATATTATACAAAAATAACATGGAAAAGAATTTATATATTGTAAGAGGAGTACCAGGTTCTGGTAAATCTACACTAGCAAAATCAATTGCCAAATCATGGCAAATCTTTGAAGCTGACAAGTATTTCATGAAAAATGGAAATTACGAGTTTAATTTCAACGGGTTAAAAGACGCTCACAATTTTTGTAAGAGACAAGTCCATAAAGCAATGTATCCTAATTTGGTTAATTCATTATTTTATCGTAATATTGTAGTATCAAATACATTCACACAAGAGTGGGAAATGAAATTTTACCAAATCATCGCAAAAAAGTATGGTTATAAAGTTTATACTATTATTGTTGAGAACAGACATGGGGGTAAAAACGAACATGGAGTTCCTGACGAAAAAATAGAACAAATGAAGAATAGATTTGAAATTAAATTATAAAAAACAAAAACAATCACATGCAAACATTAGTATTCAACACATTAACAAAATCAGTAAAACTTTATGAAGGTAATGAGTCTTCACCAATCCTTTATACTTTTGAAAACGTACCTACGGTTAAATTCGAAGAAGGGTATTACCAAGTAATGCAAATGGACTCAACTTCAACTGAAGAAAAAAGAGTACCCGTTGCTCGTTTCCCTATTGCAAACACAAACATGTTAATTAAAAAATAAAGTGACTGTAGATATCAACATATTAAACGATTATTTAGAAAAGGGTTTGGTGGTTAAAAATGACCACCCAACCCTTCCTCTATCTATATACAACTACTCTCGTACTTGTCAGTATGAAGGTGGGTGGGACGATATTACCAAAATGTGCCGAGGTCTTATCTTGGATAAAGAGGGGAATGTTGTCGCTAAAGCGTTTAATAAGTTTTTTAACTACGAAGAATTAACTTTAAGTGATATTCCTGAGGAATCTTTTGAGGTGTTTGAAAAATTAGATGGTTCTTTAGGTATTTTATTTTGGTACCAAGGTAAGTGGATTTTGGCAAGTAAAGGTTCGTTCACTTCAGACCAATCAATTAAGGGTAGAGAGATTTTAAATAACAAATACAACGTAGAGGTATTACCAAAAGGTTACACCACTGTTGTTGAGATTATTTACCCTGAAAACCGTATTGTTTGTGATTATGGTGAAGATGAGGAATTGGTTGTTTTATCTATGGTAAG
>Ga0209297_1002165_pt1 | contig 11013 bp, 6 predicted proteins | sample S_130805_MF_Meta_FD_187322 | JGI IMG/M metagenome (GOLD analysis project Ga0209297, IMG submission 187322) | Freshwater microbial communities from Lake Simoncouche, Canada to study carbon cycling - S_130805_MF_MetaG (SPAdes) (version 2) | ecosystem: Environmental > Aquatic > Freshwater > Lake ... | reverse complement strand
CTGTGAACGATAAACAGATTGAATCTCATTTACCAAGTGAACTTGAGTTGCACGTGGTCCAAGGATACGAAGTACTTGCTTTGGATCAATTGCGCCGACGACCATCTTCTGGCCAACTTCAACGCGTGACCCTTCTTCTACAAGTAGCTTCTGACGGCGAGTGATTGGGTAAGCAACTTCTTCGCCACCATCATCTGGTGTAACGATAATTTTCTTACCCTTTGCATCTTCGCGGAATGAGACAACGCCTGCAGTTTCTGCAATCGGTGCAACACCCTTTGGAGTACGCGCTTCGAAAAGCTCGACGATACGTGGAAGACCGTGAGTGATGTCATCTCCAGCGACGCCACCAGTGTGGAAGGTACGCATTGTTAGCTGTGTACCAGGCTCACCGATTGACTGTGCTGCAATGATTCCCACTGCTTCACCGACTGCAACAAGTTGTCCGGCTGCAAGGGATCGACCGTAGCAAGCTGCGCACTGTCCGACCTTGCTATCGCAAGTTAGAACTGAGCGGATCTTAACTTCATCGACACCGGCTGCAACGAGCTCATCAATATTGCGATCACCCAAGTCGATGCCGGCCTTAGCAATAACTACGCCATCTACTTCAACATCATCGGCAAGTGTGCGACCGAAGACTGAGGTTTCAACGTGGTCAAACTTAATGAGGCCGCCAGACTCTTGGCGAACACCAATCTGTAGAACAAGACCGCGATCTGTACCGCAATCCTCTTCACGGATGATGACATCTTGTGCAACATCGCACAGACGACGAGTTAAGTAACCCGAGTCAGCGGTACGAAGTGCTGTATCTGCAAGACCCTTACGAGCACCGTGAGTAGAAATAAAGTACTCAAGCACTGAAAGACCTTCGCGGAAGTTAGATTTAATTGGGCGAGGAATAATCTCACCCTTAGGGTTTGCTACAAGCCCTCGCATACCTGCAATCTGACGGATCTGCATCATGTTTCCACGAGCACCAGAGAAGACCATCATCCACACCGGGTTTACGCGAGGGAAGTTTTCTTCCATCTCTTTACCCACTTCGGCTGTTGCCTTCGTCCAGATCTCGATCAACTCTTGACGACGCTCGTCATCAGTGATGAGTCCCTTTTCATACTGCGATTGAACCTTGTCGGCCTGTGTTTCATAGCTCTCAAGGATCTCTTTCTTGCGTGGAGGTGTAACAACATCTTCAATACCGATTGTGATTCCGGCACGAGTTGCCCAGTGGAAGCCAAGTGATTTCAGAGCATCAAGTGTCTGAGCAACAACGACCTTTGGATAGAACTCAGCCAAACGATCAACGATTCCACCAAGTTGCTTCTTGGTGACATCTAAGTCAACGAATGGGAAGTCTGCAGGAAGTGCCTCGTTAAACAATGCGCGACCAATAGTGGTTTCGATTGTCTCGTTTGAGCCATCAAGACGGATCTTGATCTTTGCCTGCAATGACACTGAGTGCTGATCGTGGGCCATGATCGCTTCTGCGATCGAGCTAAATGCACGACCTTCGCCGAGCTCGCCTTCGCGGCTCATTGTTAAGTGATAGAGACCAAGAACCATGTCCTGTGTTGGTGAAGTAATTGGACGACCGTTAGCAGGTGACAAGATGTTATTTGAAGACAACATCAAGATACGTGCTTCGGCTTGGGCTTCAGCAGATAGCGGCAAGTGCACAGCCATCTGGTCACCGTCGAAGTCAGCGTTAAACGCTGTACATACGAGAGGGTGAATCTGAATCGCTTTACCTTCAACTAGTTGAGGCTCGAATGCCTGGATACCTAGACGGTGAAGAGTAGGTGCGCGGTTTAGAAGTACTGGATGCTCGGCGATAACCTCTTCGAGAACATCCCATACAACTGGACGTGCGCGCTCAACCATGCGCTTTGCAGATTTAATGTTCTGCGCGTGGTTTAGATCTACAAGACGCTTCATTACGAATGGTTTGAAGAGTTCAAGGGCCATCTGCTTTGGCAGACCGCACTGATGCAACTTCAGCTGTGGACCAACAACAATTACTGAACGGCCTGAGTAGTCAACGCGCTTTCCGAGCAAGTTCTGGCGGAAACGACCCTGCTTACCCTTGAGCATGTCAGAGAGTGATTTAAGTGCACGGTTACCCGGGCCTGTAACTGGACGACCACGACGACCGTTATCAAACAAAGCATCTACAGCTTCCTGCAACATACGCTTTTCGTTGTTAACGATAATTTCGGGTGCACCGAGATCGGCAAGACGCTTCAAACGGTTGTTACGGTTGATAACACGACGGTATAGATCGTTGAGATCTGATGTCGCAAAGCGACCACCATCGAGTTGAACCATTGGACGAAGATCAGGTGGAATAACTGGCACACAATCAAGAACCATTGATGCCGGCTTATTGCTTGTTGTAAGGAATGCGTTAACAACCTTCAAGCGCTTGATTGCACGAGTCTTCTTGGCACCTTTGCCATTTTCAGAAAGGTCTGTAAGCATTTTGTGCTCGGTTGCAAGATCAAAAGTCTCTAGGCGATGCTTAATTGCAGCAGCTCCCATGTCACCCTTGAAGTACATTCCGTAGCGATCGCGCATTTCGCGGTAAAGGTTTTCATCGCCCTCAAGATCTTGAACCTTCAAGTTCTTAAAGCGAGTCCAGACGCTCTCCATACGCTCGAGCTCTTTTTCAGACTTCTCGCGGATTGACTTGAGCTCACGCTCTGCAGCCTCACGTACTTTGCGCTTTACATCTGACTTAGCATCTTCTGCTTCGAGTTCTGCTGTGTCATCTTCAAGCTTCTTAGTACGTGTATCTAAATCAACATCGCGACGAGTCTCGATTTTCTTGCGATCGTTAGCCAACTTCTTTTCAAGTTGTGGCAAGTCCTCTTCGCGAGCTTCGGCATCAACTTCAGTGATCATGTATGCAGCGAAGTAGATAACCTTTTCAAGATCCTTTGGAGCAAGATCGAGTAGGTAACCAAGGCGTGATGGAACACCCTTGAAGTACCAGATGTGAGTTACAGGAGCGGCAAGCTCGATGTGACCCATGCGCTCACGACGAACCTTTGCACGTGTTACTTCAACACCGCAACGCTCGCAGATGATTCCCTTAAATCGAACGCGCTTGTACTTACCGCAATAACATTCCCAGTCGCGAGTTGGTCCGAAAATCTTCTCGTCGAAGAGTCCGTCCTTCTCAGGCTTGAGTGTGCGGTAGTTGATTGTCTCTGGCTTCTTTACTTCGCCAAAAGACCAATCGCGGATATTTTCAGCCGATGCAAGGCCGATACGTAATTCATCAAAGAAGTTGACATCTAACATAGTTATTTTCCCTCTCAGATTTCTTCAACGCTGCTTGGCTCAACTCGTGACAAGTTGATACCTAGCTCTTCGGCGGCACGGAATACTTCTTCATCGGTATCGCGAAGTTCAATTGCGACACCTTCAGATGAAAGCACTTCAACATTTAGACATAGTGACTGCATTTCCTTGATAAGTACCTTGAATGACTCAGGGATACCTGGTTCAGGAATGTTTTCACCCTTCACGATCGCTTCGTAGACCTTTACGCGGCCTAGAACATCGTCAGATTTAATAGTAAGAAGCTCTTGGAGTGTGTAAGCAGCTCCGTAGGCTTCAAGTGCCCACACTTCCATTTCACCAAATCGCTGACCACCGAACTGAGCTTTTCCACCCAGTGGCTGTTGCGTGATCATTGAGTATGGACCGGTTGAACGTGCGTGAATCTTGTCATCCACCAAGTGGTGAAGCTTCAAGATGTACATGTATCCAACTGAAATTGGTGTTGGGTATGGCTCACCGGAGCGGCCATCAAATAACTTAGCCTTTCCAGAGCGACCAATTAATTGATTGCCATCGCGGTTTGGAAGTGTGCTTGAGAGAAGACCTGAGATCTCATCTTCAAGTGCACCATCGAATACCGGAGTTGCAAACTTAGTTCCAGGCTCGCCCTTTTCTGCACCGATTGCGCGCATGTGCTTCTGCCACGCCTCATCGACACCAGAGAGATCCCAGCCAGTCTTTGCTACCCAACCTAAGTGCATTTCAAGAACCTGACCGACGTTCATACGTCCAGGTACACCGAGTGGGTTAAGAACTACATCAACTGGAGTTCCATCTTCAAGGAATGGCATATCTTCAACTGGAAGAATCTTGGAGATAACACCCTTGTTACCGTGGCGACCGGCAAGCTTGTCACCATCTTGAATCTTGCGCTTCTGTGCAACGTAGACGCGAACCAATTGGTTGACGCCAGCTGCAAGCTCGAAGCCCTCTTCTGATTCGAAGATCTTTACGCCGATAACTTTTCCAGACTCACCGTGTGGAACCTTCAGTGATGTATCGCGAACTTCGCGAGCCTTCTCACCAAAGATTGCGCGGAGTAAACGCTCTTCTGGAGTTAGTTCAGTTTCGCCCTTTGGCGTTACCTTTCCAACCAAGATATCGCCAGGTACAACATCGGCGCCAACACGGATAATTCCGCGCTCATCTAGATCGGCTAGAACTTCTTCAGAGACGTTAGGAATATCGCGAGTGATCTCTTCGGCACCAAGTTTGGTGTCGCGAGCATCTACTTCGTACTCTTCAATGTGAATTGATGTCAAGACATCGTCTTGAACCAAACGCTGCGACAAGATAATCGCATCTTCGTAGTTGTGGCCTTCCCATGACATAAATGCCACGAGCAAGTTCTTACCAAGTGCCATTTCACCCATATCGGTGCAAGGACCATCGGCGATTACTGAGCCAACTTCTAGACGCTGACCTTCAGAGACAACAACTTTTTGGTTGTATGAGGTTCCTTGGTTAGAGCGTGTGAACTTATGAAGTGCATAGGTTTGATACGTTGAATCATCGGCCATGACTTTAACTTCTTCGGCAGATACTTCAGTAACAACGCCGGCCTTAGTTGCAACGACAACATCGCCTGCATCAACGGCTGCACGGAACTCCATGCCGGTACCGATCAATGGTGCCTCTGCACGCATCAATGGAACTGACTGGCGCATCATGTTAGAGCCCATCAACGCACGGTTTGCATCATCGTGCTCAAGGAATGGAATCATTGCTGTTGCAACAGAAACCATCTGGCGCGGTGAAACATCCATGTAATCAACTTCATCAGCTGGGATGTATTCAACTTCTCCACCACGACGACGTACAAGTACGCGTGCTTCAGCGAAGTGATTGTCATCAGTTAAAGGAGCATTTGCCTGCGCAATGATGTGCTCGTCTTCTTCGTCGGCAGTTAGGTAATCAACCTGATCTGTAACGCGACCCTTTGAAACCTTGCGGTAAGGAGTCTCGATAAATCCAAATGCAGTTACACGACCATATGTTGCAAGAGAACCGATAAGACCAATGTTTGGTCCTTCAGGAGTTTCAATTGGACACATGCGGCCGTAGTGAGATGGGTGAACGTCACGGACTTCGAAGCCCGCACGATCACGTGATAGACCACCAGGTCCGAGCGCTGAAAGACGACGCTTGTGAGTTAGACCAGAGAGTGGGTTTGTTTGATCCATGAACTGCGACAACTGAGAAGTTCCGAAGAACTCCTTAATCGATGCAACAACTGGACGAATGTTGATCAATGTCTGTGGCGTGATCGCTTCAACATCTTGCGTTGTCATACGTTCGCGAACTACGCGCTCCATACGAGATAGACCGATGCGAACCTGGTTCTGAATGAGCTCGCCAACAGTACGCAAACGACGGTTACCGAAGTGATCGATATCGTCCTTTTCAACGCGTACTTCGCGGCCGTACTCCATCAATAGATCGCCGCGGTGAAGTGCTACTAAGTAGCGCAACGTTGCAACGATGTCAGAGATAGTAAGTAGTGAGGCCTTTAGCTCTAGATCTAAACCAAGCTTCTTATTAACCTTGAAGCGACCGACCTTAGCCAAGTCATAACGCTTTGGGTTGAAGTAAAGGTTTTCAATTAAGTTCTGTGCAGCTTCCTTAGTTGGAGGCTCGCCGGGACGTAGCTTGCGGTAGATATCTAGAAGCGCTTCGTCCTGAGTCTTAACTGTATCTTTTTCAAGAGTTGCACGGATTGATTCGAAATCACCGAACTCTTCAAGAATCTGCTCTTCGCTCCAGCCGAGTGCCTTTAGGAAGACAGTTACTGACTGCTTACGCTTGCGGTCGATGCGAACACCAACGAGATCTTTCTTATCAACTTCAAATTCAAGCCATGCACCGCGGCTTGGAATTACCTTTGCAGTAAAGACATCTTTGTCAGAAGTCTTCTCAATAATCTTTTCAAAATAAACACCAGGTGAGCGAACAATCTGTGAAACAACAACGCGCTCGGTTCCGTTAATAACGAAAGTTCCGCGAGCTGTCATTACAGGGAAGTCGCCCATAAATACTGTCTGAGATTTAATTTCACCGGTGATGTTGTTGGTGAACTCAGCAGTTACGAATAGTGGCTGCGAATATGTCATATCGCGCTCTTTGCAATCATCGATTGAGTACTTAGGTGGCTCAAAACGGTGATCACGGAATGTAAGACTCATAGTTCCCTGGAAATCTTCGATCGGAGAAATCTCTTCGAAGATTTCTTCAAGACCTGAAGTTGTAGGGATTTCTCCGCGATTCATAGAATCGACTGCTGCAATACGTGAGCGCCATGCATCGTTGCCCAATAACCAGTCAACGCTTTCAACTTGCAACGCTAATAGGTTTGGAACTTCGAGAGGTTCACGGATCTTTGCGAAAGAGATTCGGCGTGGTGCTACTGATGATTTTTTAGACGCGGCCAAGAGATGTCCTTCCAGACAATAATGCGGGAACACACAACTATTAGGTCTCAGCCGCTATATGCCCTGACCATAAGTTTTTTGTGTGAAGGTGAAGGGTATCGCGCTGACCCCGAGCCTGTCCAACCCAATGCTTATACATCTAAAGGGCGGATTTGTCTGTGGTTTTTCCCTCTCCTGGGGAAAGAATTACCTTCGGGGAATTACTCTCCCCACCAAGCCAAAACCCGGGCCAAAGCCTGCTCCTCGCTGATTTCTAGCCTTGTTTGGTGGGCAAGCTCATCTTGCCAGTGGCCGACAACTCGTCTTTCGAGCATTCCTGGGGTCAGAGTTAAACCTAAAAGCTCGGCAACCAGCTTCCTGGTAGCGGCAGAAACTGGAGCTAAATGAGCGAGTCCTTCCAAGTCAAAAAGATCCCTCGAGGTTGCCCGGTCAAACCAAGCAGCGAGTTTCATCGCTGAAAACCCATCCAACGTTGGGGTTCTGAGTTTTATTCTTGGCGCATCTGAATAGCGTTGCTCAATCTCGCTAAGCGCTGTTGGGATTTCGCTCCATCCTCGCCCTTGCGATGAAATAACTTGCACCTCAATCTGAACCCCTTGTTGGCAAACAAGCAACGCCTTACCTGGTTCAGTTATCAGTGATGGCTTAGTTAACCAAAACGCTTGCGGGAACTCCTGAAATATTAGCTCAGGGAGCAAATCAAGTTCGAGATTTAAATCAATTCGATTTAATGTGAAGAGGTCAATGTCTTCTGAAAGCCGCCCACTCTCTAAAAATGTTCGGGCGAGTCCAGTTCCGCCATAGAAAACTAGATCCGTGTTGAAATCTGCTAAGGCTGCAAGAATATGACTTATTGCATGATCCTTTTGAATTTGAAGGTGAGAGGTACCGAAGCGGGCTTGGATAGCTGCTGCCTCATTCAGATCAAGCATTTTTTACCCACGATTCGACTTTCGAAAAGCTTGGAGCCATATCTGTCTTAGTGGCGAATGCGATTAGTTTTTCTCTGCTTACTCGTTGGAAAAGGGTAATTGCAGCTTCCCGGACTACCTCTTTAAAATCTACAATCAAATTTTCCCGATTAGCTAGATCTAACGTTGTCTGTTCGAGATTAGTTGCCCATCCGGAGCCAAGCTCGGTATCAATACGAATTCTTTGCAACTCTGAGACATCTCTTTTCACAAATATAATTCGCCCGAATTTCGTTTCTAAAATAGGTCTTTGTTTAGGAACTGCCAGGACGGCCAGAGCAATGGCCCTCGGTATAGCTCCATGAATTCTCGCTGCAGAAATGTGCATTAAGGCAACTTCATTTTTCCCATAATCTGCCTGCCCAAGTGCAAGTGCTATCGCCTCGATTTCCGGCCTCCATGCTTTTCCTCTCATTGCTTCAGGGATGTGCAGGTAATATCCATGCGCTAATTTAAGAAGTACCCCAGTTTTTTCAAGTCGTTTGAACTGCAGGGCCGGCTGTGTATAAATCTCCTTGGCATCACGAGGTCGAAGCACCCCCTTCTTGAGAGCGGCGATGGAGGCTTTCATAGATCAATAATACTACGAAACATATCTAAATGATAAGTTTCATCATATTTAGATCAAAAAGAAATCCCCCGCCCAGCCATAGGCCAGACGGGGGATTTCCGAGGAAATTACTTGATTGTGACAGTCGCGCCAGCTGCCTCTAGGGCCGCCTTTGCCTTATCTGCTGTCTCCTTGTTTACCTTATCAAGAAGAACAGTTGGGCAGGCATCAACTAGATCCTTGGCCTCTTTCAAGCCAAGGCTTGAGTTAAGTCCGCGAACTTCCTTGATAACTGCAATCTTTGCTGAGCCAGCTGATTCAAGAACAACTGAGAACTCATCTTGTGCTGCTTCTGCACCAGCGGCTGCGCCACCGGCTGCTGCAGCTGCTACTGGAGCAGCTGCTGTAACGTCGAACTCAGTTTCAAATGACTTAACGAACTCTGAGAGCTCGACCAATGTCATTTCCTTGAACTGTGCCAATAGGTCTTCTGTATTGAGCTTTGCCATATTCGTTATTCCTTCTCTTCTGATTCTGGGGTTACTTCTTCGACAACTGCTTCGGTTGCATCTGCAACTTCAGCAACAACTTCTGGTGCTTCTACTACTGCTTCTGCAGGAGTTTCAGCTGATGCTTCAACAGCTTGTGCTGTCTCTGCCACGGGTGCTTCTACAACTGAAGGAGCACCTTGTTCTGACTCAATTTTAATGCGAAGTGCATCGAATACACGAGCCGCCTTAGCAAGCGATCCCTTCATAGCGCCAGCTAGCTTTGCAAGTAGAACCTCACGAGATTCAAGATTTGCAAGCTGCATGATCTCTTCTTTAGTTACTGCCTTGCCTTCGTAGATTCCACCCTTGATTACAAGAAATGGATTCTCTTTAGCGAAATCGCGCAGGCTCTTAGCCGCATCGATTGCATCGCCATTAATGAAAGCAACTGCAGATGGACCAACAAGTAGATCTGGTGAGAGATCTACTCCGGCATTCTTTGCTGCAATCTTTGTAAGAGTGTTCTTCACAACTGCATACTTAGTTTTTTCACCAAGTGCACGGCGAAGTTGTTTCATCGAGGTCACGGAAAGTCCGCGATACTCGGTGAGGATTGTTGCTTTAGCGGTACGGAAATCTTCCGTTAGCTCAGCAACTGCTGCTTCTTTTTCTGGGCGAGCCATTCGGTTCACCTTTCCTGGTACTTAGCGACATCAGGAAAATAAAAAAATCCGTAACGCATAAGCGCGCACGGATTAATGTGAACACCTACGCGGGTTGAGATTTCCTCATTTAATGAACCAACCTTGCGGTTAATCCAGACCTGCGGTCTTTGGTTATGGCCTAAGGCTAAGGCGAGGTGCCTTGGCCGGTCAAATCGAGCGTAAAAAACCGGCTCCTTCGAAAGCGGAAGGGACTTTAACGAACCAAGTCCCGAGCTCGAAGGAGCCGGTTTTACTTAACTATTAGTTAGATGCAGGCTCGCGAACGAGGTTTGGATCTACTGCGATTCCAGGTCCCATCGTTGTTGAGATAACTGCCTTTTGAATGTAGCGACCCTTTGAAGAGTTTGGCTTTGCACGCAGAACCTCTTCCATGGCAGCTGCGTAGTTTTCTGCAAGCTGCTCGGCGGTAAATGATGCCTTACCGATTAGGAAGTGAAGGTTTGAGTTCTTATCAACACGGAACTCAATTTTTCCGCCCTTGATATCTGTAACTGCCTTTGCAACATCGGTTGTAACTGTTCCGGTCTTTGGGTTTGGCATCAAGCCACGAGGTCCCAGAACCTTTCCAAGGCGACCGACCTTACCCATGAGATCTGGTGTTGCAACTACTGCATCGTAATCAAGACGGCCCTTTGCGACCTCTTCGATGAGTTCGTCGCCACCAACAATGTCGGCACCTGCTGCGCGAGCAGCATCGGCCTTATCACCGTTAGCAAAAACCAAAACGCGAGCAGTCTTTCCTGTGCCGTGTGGCAAGTTAACTGTTGAGCGAATCGCTTGATCGGCTTTCTTTGGGTCAACGCCAAGAACCAATGCAACCTCAATAGATGCGTTGTACTTAACCGTTGATGTTTCCTTAGCAAGTGTTACTGCCTCGAGTGGGGTGTAAAGGTGATCTTTAGTTACCTTAGCCGCAGCCTCGTTATATTTCTTTGAGCGCTTCATTTCATCCTCATTCTGTCCTAGGTTGTGGTTAACGGAGCAGCGTGCTCCTCCCACGTCTTTTTCTCACGATGAGAAAAAGAATTCTTTATTTATCCGTTTGTTGTGATTCCCATTGAGCGTGCAGTGCCAGCGATGATGCGTGATGCGGCATCGATGTCATTTGCATTCAGGTCATCCATCTTTACCTTTGCAATTTCAGCAACTTGAGCCATGGTGATGTTAGCTACCTTGGTCTTGTGTGGAACTGCAGAGCCTTTTTCAACGCCAGCTGCCTTCAAGATAAGGCGTGATGCTGGAGGTGTCTTAAGGATGAATGTGAAAGAGCGATCTTCGTAGACAGTGATCTCTACTGGAATGATCTGACCCTTTTGAGCTTCCGTTGCGGCGTTGTATGCCTTAACGAACTCCATGATGTTGACACCATGCTGGCCAAGGGCAGGACCTACTGGTGGAGCAGGTGTTGCTGCGCCAGCCTGGATCTGCAACTTGATGAAGCCGGTTGCCTTCTTCTTTGGTGCCATTTCTGTTCCTCTTTTTTCTTTTTCGTTATCT
>Ga0209297_1002164_pt1 | contig 11015 bp, 13 predicted proteins | sample S_130805_MF_Meta_FD_187322 | JGI IMG/M metagenome (GOLD analysis project Ga0209297, IMG submission 187322) | Freshwater microbial communities from Lake Simoncouche, Canada to study carbon cycling - S_130805_MF_MetaG (SPAdes) (version 2) | ecosystem: Environmental > Aquatic > Freshwater > Lake ... | reverse complement strand
GGGGTTGACGCCCATCCAACTTGGGCAATCAGCAATCATGATTCACCTCGCGTTGCATCACGACTCGGTGCTGAAGAATCTCGAGCTATGGCACTATTCCTCTTCGGGCTTCCTGGTTCTTGTTATATTTATAACGGTCAAGAACTTGGTCTGCCCGATGCTGAGTTAGCCGATCGTGATCGACAAGATCCGGTATTCCTTCGTACTAACGGAGAAGCAAAGGGCCGCGATGGTGCCCGCGTTCCAATGCCTTGGTCTGGAGAAGAAACACCATTTGGATTCTCGGCCGGAAAACCTTGGTTGCCTCTGCCGACAAATTGGAATGAACTAACAGTTGATAAGCAAACACTTAATTCTGAAAGCTCGCTCGCCCTTTATAAGAGCGCTCTTTCACTACGCAGCAAATTTTTTAGTGGCACTAGTGATTTATCTTGGGATATCAGCAGAATTGAACAAGGAGTTCTAGGCTTTTCTCGTAGTGGAATTCAGGTTTACTTAAACTCTGGTGATAAATCAGTAAAGCTTGCAGCCAGCACCATAATTCTTTCCTCAAGTGGCTCACTAACCTGTGAAAATGGTGAGTTGGAACTCATGCCTAAGCGTGCCGTTTGGTTTGTTAAGTAAGTAAATAAAAGGTGTGGAAAGATTCCCGCCATGATCAGTAACTCCGAATGGCTAATTACCGTACTGGCGCTTAGCGCCGTAATTCTTTTTGATCTCACACTTGCCGTCCTTCGCCGACACAAAGAAACTTCCATAAAGGAGGCAACTGTTTGGACGCTGATTTATGTTGGCCTAGCAATCCTGTTCGGTTTGTTCTTACCCAACTGGGCTTCTAAAAGTGCCAGCGAAGAGTTTTTTGCAGGCTGGCTGACTGAATATTCGTTATCGGTCGATAACATATTTATTTTTGTGATCATTTTGGCGAAGCTCAAAATTGAGAAAGAGAAACAACAACTAGCTCTTTTATACGGAATCTTGATCGCAATTGTTCTTCGCGTAATCTTGATCTCGATCGGTGCGGCAGTTATCGCCAGATTTGCCTGGGTATTCTTCATCTTCGGTGCATTCTTGCTTTACACCGCATGGCACCTGTTCATTGAAAATAATGAAGAGAAAGAGTGGAAAGAGAATAAATTAATTACCAAGCTTCGAAATAGAGGCGCAAGTTCATTTACTATCGCTCTAGTAGCACTTGGTGTGACTGACCTAATTTTCGCCCTCGATTCAATTCCGGCCATTTTTGGACTAACTCAAAATGTTTATGTTGTCATCACGGCTAATATTTTTGCTTTGATGGGACTCCGGCAGCTTTATTTCTTAATAGGTGGCTTGATGTCGCGCCTTATTTACTTAGGAAAAGGTTTGGCTGTAATTTTGGCATTTATTGGTGTCAAATTGTTATTTGAAGCTTTCCATGGCATCTCTATTCATGAAATTGCGAGTGTCAAGATCCCTCATATAAGTATTGCCGTTAGCCTTTCTTTCATTATTACAACACTCTTTGTCACTACGGTGGCTAGCTTGGTTGTTTCCGGCAGTAAGAAAGGTAATTGATTGCTATCAACATCTGAATGGGTATTAACTATTGGTTTTTTGCTCTTAATTGTTGGGCTTGATCTAGGCGTAGCAATCTGGCGTCGTCATAAAGAAACCTCAATGCTAGAGGCATCCATTTGGACCGGCATCTATTTATCGATGGCTTTGGTATTTGGCGCGCTGCTACCCCATTGGGCATCGACGCAAGGTCAGAAAGAATTCTTTGCTGGTTGGTTAACTGAATATGCGTTATCTGTAGACAACATCTTCGTATTTATTATTATCTTGGCTGCTCTACGCATTGAGAAAAACAAGCAGCAGTTAGTTCTTCTGCTGGGTATTTTGCTAACCATTGCTATCCGAGGTCTCTTGATTCCGCTCGGTGCCGCTTTGATCTCAAAATTCTCAAGTATTTTCTTCCTTTTCGGAGCATTCTTAATCTATACCGCCTATAAATTGGCCAAAGAGAGCGATGCCGAAGAGGACGAATGGAAAGAGGGCAAAGTTGTTCAGGCCCTTAAAAAACGAGGCGTGGGAACTTTTGCGATTGCCTTAGTTTCACTCGGCTTAACTAACTTAGTGTTTTCGCTAGATTCGATCCCTGCCATCTTCGGCCTGACAAAAGATCCATATATTGTTACTACCGCGAATGTTTTTGCACTTATGGGTCTTCGCCAACTCTACTTCTTGCTTGAAGGATTGCTAACTAGGTTGGTATTCCTGTCTAAAGGATTATCAATTATCTTGGGCTTCATCGGAATCAAGATGATTTTCGAAGCACTCCATGGAATTGAGATCGATCAGGTATTCGGAGTTCATATTCCAGAAATCTCCCTTGAAGTTAGCTTAGGCACAATTATTGGCATCTTGATCATTACGACGGTGGCAAGCCTTACCGCTACTCGAAATGATGGCTCAGAGATTATTTAAATCTATTGCGCGATCTCGCAGAGTGTCACGGCCGTGCTCTTTGGCTCGTTCATGGACTTTGCGGATTTGTAGTTCAAAGATGGTAATAGCTTTATCAAATGCTGCTACCCCATTAAATTCTGCAGCTTCAGAACGTAGTAACGGGCCCGAGCCATGTGAAGTAATTACTACTTTATGATCATGTTTACCTTGGCGCGGATTTTTCTCTTCAATTACTTCAACTTCGACGCGATCCATTTTTACATTAAATCTTGATAACGCTTTAAGTTTCTCGTTAACAATTCCTTTGAAATCTTCGGCGACCTGGGCATTTCTCAACTGAATGATAATTTCCATGTATCCACTGTGGCACTAAGTGGCGCGCAATGGAAGTACTAAAGCGGTAACACAAATATGGCGAGCGTTAAACCTAGGGCTAGTACGGTCGATTGTGCCAAAATTGTTAGCGCAGTCTTGCGATCAGCTTTCTTAGCCGCAGGATCTGCTACTCGTGAAATTTGACCAAGCGAACCGAAGTTAAAAGTTCCAGCAAACCCATAGGCTAAACAGAATTTTTTACGCGATTGGACAAAACCAATTGCGAAAACAAATAATGGAATGAATAGCGAAAAACGAGCACTTCGAGCGGCTTCGGTGCTGATTAGCCCAACTAAAGATGTAACTGAGATTGCTGCGCCGGCAAGTGCGACAACTTGGCGACGACGAATTTCACCTTTACCAATATTGCAAATACCGGCAATATATTCCTGACTCAATTAAGCATCCTCAGATTCTTCTTCATCGATCCAAGCATCGACTTCAGTCTCATCTTGCTTATCTACCCAAGCAAGAAATGAACCGATGGCACGAAAAGCCAAAAGAGCTACGCCGACTACTCCGACGAATCGCTTGATTGCTTTTAACATAACCTAAAAATACTCCTATAACTTAAATTTTACCTAATGAGGCGGTGATGTCATCCCATAGATCCTCTACATTTTCGCAACCAACTGAGAATCGGATCAAGGATTCCGAGATCTTGTGGCTTTCAGTTGCCCAACGGCGACGGCGTTCCCACATAGATTCAATGCCGCCGAGGCTAGTTGTGTTGGTGATAATCGTGGCGCTCTGAGTAACTAGATCTGTGCCGGCGGCATCGCAAGTTAATTCAAATGAAATCATGCCGCCAAAGCCTGGGTAGCGAACTTTGCTCACCTTGGCATGGCCAGCTAAGCGCTTAGCAAGTTCTTTCGCATTGGCTTCAGCTGCTCTGAAACGAAGTGGGAAAGTGCGGATTCCGCGCAGCGCTATCCAAACTTCGAAGGGGCCAGGGATCGCACCACTTAACTTGCGGACATCAGCTAAGCGCTTAAGAAGTGCTGGATCATTGGTGGAAACTGAACCCAAAATTATGTCGCTGTGGCCAGCAAAATATTTAGTAACAGAGTGCATAACAAAATCTGCGCCGAATTCAAGTGGCTTCTGCGTTAAAGGTGTGGCCAAAGTGTTATCAACTGCAACCCCAATGCCTAATTTCTTTGCTCCGGCAATAATCGCTTTTAAGTCAACGATTTCAAGGGCAGGATTTGTAGGATTCTCTAGCCAAATAAGCGCTGCTCCTTTTGCTGCCTCTAATACTGCAGCAGTATTTGTAGCTTCAACAAAGCGAACTTCCAGCCGACCACTTTCGTGATAACTCTTTAGTAACGCAGCAATGCCTTGGTAGCCTTCATCGGAAAGAACGATTGGTGCACCTATTGGCAATAAATTAAATATCGCGCTTGCTGCTGCTTGGCCAGATGCGAAAACTAATGTCTCGCCACCTTCAAGTGCACTGATCGCACTTTCTAGCGCACTCCAAGTTTCGTTTCCGTAACGGCCATAACCAATTGGGCCGCCGGCATGAAAAGTTGAGTTCAGCGCGATTGGGGTGTTTAGCTCACCATCTGGCACGGGAACTGGCCGACCGGCGCTAATCGCAAGTGTTTCAGGCTTTAACTTTTTATCAGAACTCATAGCTGAAAGCCTATTACTTTTTTACTTTCCAAGAACGGCCATTGCCGCATTATGGCCAGGGATTCCGCTGACTCCCCCGCCACGTTGCGCACCTGCGCCACAAATAAAGATTCGGGGATCATCCGTTTCCACGCCCCAGCGGCGGCTATCGCCTTCTTCGCGAAATGGGAAAGTTAGATCACTATGGAAGATATTTCCGCGCGGCAATGAGATCGCTTCTTCTAAATCCAATGGGGTCTTAGCTTCAATGCATGGCGAACCATCGCTATTGCGAGCAATAATTTCCGAGACTGGGTCAACTAAATATTTATCTAATTCGGCTATAAAACCGGCTAGCGCTGTGGCCTTAGTAGTTTCATTATCAGCGTCGAAAAGTTCAGCTGGGGTGTGTAATCCAAAGAGAGTCAGGGTTTGATAACCAGCTGCTTGTAGCTCGGGGCTCAAAATTGTTGGGTCAGACAAAGTGTGGCAATACATTTCAGATGGGAAACAGGCAGGTAACTTGCCCGCTTTGCTCTCTTGGTAGGAAGTTTCGAGCTGGGAAAATTTCTCGCTGATATGGAAAGTTCCAGCAAATGCTAATTCAGGTGAGATGCCACTCTTTAGTCGGGGCATTCTCTTCAATAACATATTAATTTTGAATTGCGCACCCGACAAACTTGTTGGCTTAGGTTTGTTACGTAGCTTTGCAAGTACTTGTGGCGCTGCATTAGAGAGTAAATGACTGGCTACGAATTGATCGCCATTTTCGATTGTTGCGGTAACTGAATCTGAATTGCTGGCAATTGCAGCAACCTTGCAATTAGTGTGGATCTCAACTCCTGCTGCGCGAGCAACGCGTTCTAGTTCTTTAACTAGTGCGCCCATTCCGCCTTTCGGAACTTTCCATTCCCCGATGCCGTTTCCGATCAGGTGATAGAGAAAACAAATATTAGCTAACAGGTCATCGGCTGATGCATGGGTTCCGATTAGGGCGTCAGTTAAGACAACTCCTTTAACCAAATCACTTTTGAAGCGAGCGTTAATGATTTCGCCAATGGGCGCTTCAACTAAATAATCCCAAATTTCAGGTAAATCAATTGCGGCCTTGAGTTCGCTGCGACTTTTCAAGGGTTGCAACATGTAAGGCGCAATACGTTCGGCAAACTTTGCGACTTCACCGTAGAACTGTTGCCAAGCCTGTGCATCTGCCTCGCCATCTGGAATCGAGGCGAAGGAATCGGCAGTGGCTTGATCCCATTGTCGCGAGATATAAAGCCCAGCGCCATTTAAATCTGGGGTATATGACGAAACTGTGCGGGGTACGGTTACAAAATTTAGCCCCAAGTCGCTAACAATTTGATCAGGCAGTAACGCTACTAAGTACGAATAGCGCGACAAACGAGCGTCGAATTCCGGGAATGCTCTGACGCTGGCTGTAGCGCCACCGATTTCCTCATTTGCTTCCAGAATAACTACTGATTTTCCCGCTTTTGCTAAGTAAGTTGCCGCTACTAAACCGTTGTGGCCGCCGCCAATGATCACAACATCTTTAGTAACCGTGGCCATGCCTATACCTCAAGTCGTTTCGTGGAATTACGTACCACAAGAGTAGTTGGTAGAACTAATGACGGCACTTCGGCATTTGGCTTGCGTAACCGTTCCATGATTGACCAAGCAGCCATCTCTCCCATTAATTGAACTGGTTGTTCGATCGTTGTTAAGTCAGAATATTCCGACATCTCATGGCCATCAAAACCAATAATAGAAATGTCATCAGGAACACTTAAGCCGTGACGTCGGGCTGCCTGCATGGCACCAAATGCCATTTCATCGGACTCGCAAAATATTGCAGTAGGTCGATTTGGTCTAGCTAATAAATCATCCATCGCGCGTGATGCGGTATTCATCGTAAAGTCACCATGCACTTCACGTGAAGGAATCCATTCCAAACCGCTCTCAGCCAGTACTTGCATGAAGCCGCGGCGACGATCTTGTGGCACCGAGAAATTAAATGGGTCATCGGGGCGGCCAGACATTAAACCAATTTGTTTATGGCCTTGATTAACTAAGTGTTGAGTTGCCGTGCGCGCCCCAGCAACATCGTCAATCTTGATACTTGCACAATCTTTATGTGCCATACCAACTAGTGCGATCGGGATTCCCAAACTAAGCATTGAAGCAAACTCTTCTTCAGTTGGCGGCAAGCTAATAACGATTAACGCATCAACGCGACCTTTCAGCAATTGATGCTGGAATAAACGCTCGCGCCCTTTCATCTGGCTGAAGTTATAAAGCAGTAGATCTAAGCCAGCTTCACGAAGAGCCTGTTCGGCGCCATTGATTACTTGGGCGAAATACCAACGCGAAATATATGGCGCAACTACGCCAACGCTGTTGGTGCGGCCAGGTCGAATCCGATCGCCATCACCGGTTAATGAGTAATTTAATTTGGCAGCTGCTGCCTCAATTTTGGCTCGAGTTTGCGGATTTACATGCTCGAGTCCACGAAGCGCGCGCGAAACTGTTGCAGTTGAAACTCCGGCTTCCGCCGCGACTTCCTTAATGCCAGCCATCTTTGCCTCGATCTTTCTGCAAGAAACTGTAAATTCCTGCAACAATTGTAAAAACTAGGCCGTAAGTCAGAAAAAAGCAATAGATTTTTAAGAATAAGGGCTACCTTTGAGTTATGAGCAATCAAATTCAGACTTTAATCCAGGTAGAACTCGAAGATCGCAACCGCCTAACGGCTTTCTTTCGATTAATAATCGTCATGCCGGTTGCCATCTACTCAAGCGCATTTGCCATCGATTCGATGTCAACTGACACCTGGGGTTACAGCTTGGGCGGCTTGATTGTTCTGCCAACTTTATTGGCCCTGGTATTTCGCGGCATTTACCCAAGTTATGCGCTGGCGTTTAATCACGCTTTGATTTCACTCGAGACTCGTGTGAACGCATATGCGCTTCTGCTGACCGATGATTACCCGTCGATCGAAGAAAATGACATAGTAAAAATCACTATGCCTGAAGTTGGTAATGGTTCGCAACTAAGCCGAGTAATGCCATTGTTCAAGTGGTTCTTAGCTATCCCACTTTACTTTATGGCAATAATCTATTTAGTTTACGGAATTTTCTTAACGCTATTTGCCTGGTTCTCAATTTTGTTCAGCGGTAAATATCCAGTTTGGTGCGCTGACGCAATGGTGGGAATTTTAGCTTTCTACAATCGCATTTACGGTTATGCGTTTATCTTAGTAACCGATGAATATCCTTCCTTCTCGTTGTAGTAAATAAATTAGGTAAATGTCGAAAGCTCCAATCGCACGTGCGAAAATGCAGCGGATTACTGCCGAAATTTCGGCAATCGATAAACGCTTTGCCAAAGTAATCAGCGAAAGCCCGCTCTGCACTATTGGCAGTTCGGTTTCCCCTGAAACTAATTTTCAATCTTTGGTCTCTTCAGTCATCTCGCAACAATTAGCGGTAAAAGCAGCCGAGACAATTCATGGCCGATTAAATCAATTAGCCAAAGGTCAGATAACTCCGGTTCGCGTTGCTAAATTAAGCGATGCAGCTCTACGTGAAATTGGGGTATCTGGTGCTAAAGCCAAGACAATTCAGGGCTTAGCTCAAGCAGCGCTAACCGGTAGCGTGCCGATTGAAAATCTGCATGAACTTAGTGATGACGAAGTATTTGCGGGGCTAACTTCGCTCTGGGGAATCGGCCCGTGGACAGTTGATATGTTCATGATGTTTCAGTTACACCGCTTAGATATCTGGCCAACTGGCGATTTAGGAGTTCGCCGGGGCTGGGAAAGTATTCATAAGCTAACTGATCAGATTGAACCTAAAGCCTTAGATCTAAAAGGTGAGAAATTTCGCCCCTACCGCAGCGTTGTAGCTTGGTACTGCTGGCGTCACTTAGATAATTTAAAGCAGGACAAGTTAAAGCAGGCGAAACCGAAGTAAGTTAAATATCTTCCAGAATCAGTGAGACTGAATTAATGCACCAACGTTGATCAGTTGGCACGTCATAGCCTTCGCCTTCGAAAACATGGCCTAAATGTGAGCCGCAAGCAGCACAGCGCACTTCAGTACGAACCCGTGGGGCTAGCGAGCGATCTTCAATGAGTTCAACTGCATCATCGGCAGATGGTGCGTAGAAAGATGGCCAACCGCAGCCGGAATGAAACTTTGTTTCGCTTCGGAATAATTCAGCTGCACAAGCCTTACATTTATAGACGCCAACTTTGTCGGTGTCAGTGTATTCACCAGTAAATGGTCGCTCGGTTGCGGCGTTACGCAGAACTTCGTAAGAAAGTGGATCTAACTTCTCTTTTAGTTCTGCTTCGTTAACTTTTACCGGGTAATTATTTTCACTCATTAGAGAACGACTCCAACCGGAAATGCAACGCCAGTACTGGAATGACAGTCGTAACCATTTGGATTCTTCTGCAAATACTTTTGGTGGTATTCCTCAGCGATAAAATATTCAACGCCATCGGCGATAAGAATTTCAGAGACAATTGGGTCGAGCCCAGCTTTCGTTAAAACTTCTTGGTAAAGATCGCGAGACTTAATTGCCTGAGTTAGTTGTTCAGGTGTGGTTGCGTAAATGGAACTGCGATATTGAGTTCCGATATCGCCACCTTGTTGATTAAGTGACGTTGGATCATGCATAGTCCAAAACTCTTCAAGTAAACGTTGATATGAAATCTGCTCATCATCGAAGCGAACATGCACCATTTCGGCGTGGCCAGTTACGCCAGTGCAGACTTGTTCGTAACTTGGATTTGGGCGAGTGCCACCCATGTAACCAACACTGGTTTCAATAACTCCGGCTAACTGCCAGAAACGGCGTTCGGCGCCCCAAAAACAACCGGTTGCAAAGTATGCGCTCTGATTCATGTCGATATTCTGGCAGTAAGCTCTCGAAATTGTCATGCGAGATCAAATGTGATGAATATTTCCTGAGTAATTATTTACATCTGTGCTACTGATAACCTTGCCATTGCGCCCCCGTAGCTCAGGGGATAGAGCACCGCCCTCCGGAGGCGGGTGCACAGGTTCGAATCCTGTCGGGGGCACATTTAGTCGGTGACGTTTTAATTGCAAGCGAGATAAATCACCTGCAATCGGGAAATCCCCTGCGTTATGTCCTTGTAATAAAGGTGCGAGCACGGGAGAATAAGCGCATTACGACATCAAGATCGTAGCAAGATCAAATTACTTAGTTTGTGCAGAACTGGCTTCTGTACGCGAGATTTCAGGGATAGGTGGTGTTCTCATGGATTGGCGTCATCAATCCGCTTGCCGCGATGAAGATCCAGAGCTGTTCTTCCCCGTCGGAAACACTGGCCCTGCCATAACCCAGATTGAAGAAGCAAAAAAGGTTTGTAACCGCTGCATCGTTAAAGATGCCTGCTTGGCTTGGGCACTTGAGAGCGGACAAGATGCCGGAGTTTGGGGCGGCTTATCAGAAGATGAACGTCGTGCACTTAAGCGTCGTGCGGCACGTAATCGTGCTCGTCTACAAGAACAACAAAACCAGTTCTAAAGCGGGAACTCCAAGGTTGCTTGGGTTCCAGACTCCCCCGAAGTTAATTTAATCTGACCACGTAATTCATTCTCAGTCAAAGTTCTTACAATTTGTAACCCTAAATTAGAAGAGTTAACTAAATCAAAATCACTTGGCAAACCGGCGCCATCATCGCTTACGGTGACTTTAGCTTTACTTTCGAAGCGTTCGCAATGAATTACTAAGTTATTACCAGCGTCAGCCAACCCGTGCTCAAGTGCATTATGAATTAATTCAGTGACGATAAGTGCAAGCGGCGTTGCGATGCGCGGATCAATTTCGGCCAAAGAACCACTTCGTCTAATATTAATTTCGTTCATTCGAGGACTTAGGTCTGCTGCGTGAATCACTAAATTATCTAGTACTTGATCGAAAGCTACTTTGGCATCGGCGCTATTTGAAAGCGTCTCGTGAACAAGTGCGATCGATGCGATTCGGCGAACCGCTTCTTCGAGAGCAGCACTTGCCTGTGGCTCTTCGATACGGCGCGCTTGCAATCGCAAAAGTGCTGAAACGGTCTGCAAATTATTCTTAACTCGGTGATGAACTTCGCGGATGGTGGCATCTTTTGTTACTAGTTCACGCTCGCGACGACGTAGCTCGGTCACATTGTGAAGTAAAACAATGGCGCCAATACGGTCATCGCCTTGCAATAGCGGCATCACCATTAAATCAATAGTTGCACCCTGATTCTCAATTTCAGCGCGACGCAAAGATTTTCCGCTTAGCGAACTACGAATTCCTTCGTGATGTGATTCATTTCGCTGCATTGAAACTTGCGATGCAACCTCACCCAAATTAAAGCTCTCTAAGTCATTGCCCCAGCCCATACGGTTAAAAGCAGATCTGGCATTGGGGCTGGCATAAGTAATGACACCATTTAAATCAAGCCGAATTAGGCCATCGCCCACGCGAGCGGATGGATCAAAAATTGATGATGCATCTTGATACGGATACGTGCCTTCGACAACCATTCGGTAAAGGTTGTTAGC
>Ga0209297_1002160_pt1 | contig 11033 bp, 9 predicted proteins | sample S_130805_MF_Meta_FD_187322 | JGI IMG/M metagenome (GOLD analysis project Ga0209297, IMG submission 187322) | Freshwater microbial communities from Lake Simoncouche, Canada to study carbon cycling - S_130805_MF_MetaG (SPAdes) (version 2) | ecosystem: Environmental > Aquatic > Freshwater > Lake ... | reverse complement strand
GAAACCTTAGTAGCAGTCGGTGCCCAGACGCGAAATGCAGTCTTAGCTTTGCCATATGTATTTCCTAAATCGCTACCTTTGTAAGTGTATTTCTTTGTAAAGGCTAATGAGTCATATAGTTTTGCTTGAGCGATAGCTGGATTAGCTTTTATAGGTTCAGTCGGCAGCGAGTAATGAATTTCAGGATCTCCTTTTCGTAACCACACTTCAGCTTTTCCATTTGCATCGAAGACGCTAATAAAGCGATCTGAGCCGATATCTTTTTCTGCCCAATCATTTAAACGAACAATGACTCCGATGTCTTCGAAGTTTTTCATATCTGGAACTTCTAGAGTTAAAACTTTTCCAAAACTGTCATCGCCATTAAATGGGACACCTTTTGAATCAATCGACTTATCGTTGGTGTTAACCGATGAGTTTTTCCAGAGCCACAAATTCCAACCCGTGTAATCACCGGCAGGTCGCTGGTAGTGCACGACGAGCTTTACAACATCTGGCGCCGCCGCCGAACCAATGGCCGGCAGGGTCACCCCTGCTAACGCTGCGATTAAGAGCCCTGCGAAGGCGATACGGGTGGTTTTGGCGGCAGATTGAATTCTCATGGGAGGAATGTAACGTCTAGCGATAAATGTAGGGGGAAGCGGGGATTATTCATAAATAAAACTCATGGGGGCTGGCGGTCCTAGGGAAGAGTTATTGAACCACCGGGCACCTTTCCCATCGGCGATACAGAACCAACTTTCATCCCAGCTAGAGGGCTGTGTTGCTGCAAAACCTTCGGGCGAAAGCATTGCAACACAGAACGCCTTGTCTGGATTTCTAACCGATGTGTATTTTATCCCCGGCACACCGGACTGTCGCACCAAAGACGCAAAGCGCTGAGATTGTGCGTAACTACTCTTATCGTGAAAAATCTGTGGCTCTTTACTAAAAGGTGCCAAGCGCACATCCACAAGATCCATCGAGAGCTCTACCGTAAAGAATGTAAAGGCAGTCGCTCCAGAACTCTCGAGAGCCGGTGAGTTCTTTACAAAGAGATGGTGATGGTATCCACGCTCAGCTGCCGCTGTTTCAAATCTATCGGCGCAATAAAATACACCAGGATCAAATTGAGCTCGAAAGCGCGAGCCACCCGGAAATGCTTTAGCCGTAAAAGGCTCTCGCATCAATGGATGCAATTTACCGAACGTGTTAATCGAGTTCGCACGCTGATTAGTAATGGCTCTTATAACAAGGGCCGCTTCATCGTCGGTATCGGTAATTTTATATATAGATGATTGCGAACTCTTAAGAGCCAACCGGCCCATCCTTTGCGAGAAAGCTGTGGCTTTAGAAGCTATTACCGCTGGAGTCCACGTAGTTAACGACATGAACCAACCCTTCAACGTTTTGAATCAGGTTAAAAGGTGAATCACCTAAAGCGATATTTTCTCCTCGCAGCCATGTTTGTGCCGCCTCTTTTTCTCCGAGAATTGCATCAAGAGAAGTAAAGAGACGGATGAAGAGAATCGAGTTTTCCCACTCGCTCTTTATCGATGGATTCAACGTGTAGTGTGCCGACCACAAGTGCGAGACCTTCGTCGGACTCAGGCCAATAATCTGTCCGAACTCTTTCTGCTTCAAACCTAAGTACTCCGATGCCCGAAATGCCGCCTTAGACAGGGCAGCGGCAGTTAGTTGTGAATCCACCTGGAGCTGCGCCGTCATCACCATCTCTGACCTCTTTCAAATGCAAGAATAGCACCAATAACTTTCATTTAAAATACCCCTTAATCTGACGTGTGAAGCCAGTAAGCCCAATCCGATATTCGCACAGTAAAACTAAGCACCGACAGAGCGTTCAATCAATTCACAGCCTCATACCTATACTCGCTCCATGAGCTTTAGCGCCGGCCAATTCGCGCTCCTTGGCCTTATGGCTTTTGCCCTTACTGGCCTTCTTACATGGCCCATCAGACTCTTAGCTATCCGCATAGGTGCAATGGATAAGCCCAACCTTGAGCGCAAGACCCAGAAAGAGCCGGTGCCGTATTTAGGTGGCGTCTCAATCGCCATCGCAGTTACCGCCCTTACCTATGCCGGTGTTGTTGCCTCAGATTTCACAACTACAAACTTTCCACTTGCTAGCTATGTGTTAATCCCGGCACTTGCGATGGGGCTAATGGGATTGATCGATGATCTGCGCGGATTGCCAGCGCTGCCTCGACTCATTCTTCAAACCATCATCGCCGTCGCCGTATCACTTGTCCTCATTAATACCAATACCGTCGGTGTTGCTTTTGATGATTCGATAATCAACCAAGCACTCACAGTCTTTTGGATCGTTGGAATCTGCAACTCAATTAACTTTTTCGATAACTTAGATGGTGGCGCCGCCGGTACAGCAGTCGTTGTTACGCTCGGTATTTTCTATATTGCTTACAACCAGGGTCAGGAATCCGTCAGTGCGCTCGCAATTGTCACCGCTGGTGCAACTCTAGGATTTCTCATGTGGAACAAACAACCAGCCAAGATTTACATGGGCGATGCCGGTGCACTTTTTCTAGGTGTAGTTATCTCGGTTTTATCAATCCGCGTTAACCCTGGAATCCACCCAAGTTGGAAATCACTAGCCCTCATGCCGATTTTATTAGCTGTGCCAATCTTGGATACAACTGTCGCTGTGACATCGCGTATCTATCGTGGCTTATCGCCATTGACGGGCGGTAAAGATCATCTGTCACACCGCTTAGTTCGAGTAGGAGTTTCACACAAATACGCAGCCATTTTGCTTTGGGCCGGTTCTGGCCTATTTGCCTTACTGGCTATTGGAATCTACAACGCCCCAAAAACTCTCGGCACGTCATTTACATACCTAGCAGCGGCTATCTGGGCTATTGCATTGATCAGTTTTCTGCGAATCCCATCCGAGGATTAATTACTTTTTCTTATTAACAGTAAAAGTCCAGAATGGTTCAATCTCGGAAAATTTCAGCGTTGTTAAATCAAATTCTGCAGCGCGCAACATCTCGGTAATCTCTGCCTTGCTAAAGCGTTGCTCAAGGGATGTCCCAAAGCGATCGAGAGCATCATTTGCGAGCATCACAAATGGCATATCTGCGTAATGGTGCAGAGGAAGATTCGAAGTATTTCGGCCAAACTTATTTAGCACTTTAGATAGGCGTGCCAAAGGCCAGTAAACAAGTGCGGCGATAATCGTGGCACTCAAACGCCTAACACGCTGAGGAGAGGCGGAGATAACTCGACGTACAAGATTTACACCCTTAAAAATCAATCGGTAGTACGTCGGTTTGTTTTCAAGGCTGTAATACAAGTAGCAAAGAAAAACTCCACCGGGTTTAATGCTTCGCGCGACATCTTTAATCGCCAAAGCAGTGTCGGGAATATGGTGCAGCACTCCCAGTGACATTGCTAAATCTAACGAGCCGACGGGAATCGAATTCGCTCCCACCGTCTCCTGTAAAACTACAATTTTTGGATCACCTGCAAACTTGGTATTTAAAACTGTGCTCGCACCATCACTTGGTTCAAGCGCGTATACGCATGAAAAATATGGAGCTAATCTTGAACTCCACCTGCCGCTACCAGCGCCAAAATCACCCGCCACAGATGCCTCTGGATTGAACTGGGATAAATCAAGCGGCGCGCAGTACGCAGCAAACTGAGCATCGAGAGCCTCAGCAGTTTCAGTTTCGGCGTAATCAAAAGCCGCCCACTCATGGCCAAAGCCGTCGATCACACCTTGGTCGATGTTCTCGTCTTTATCGCGCTGGCTCACAATGCCCCTTACGTATCTATTCGGTCTCGCACTTGATAATACATACAGTAGGTATATTAAAGGACGAAGCATTTTCGAGGCTCATTTCCTTAGAATCCCGTCCAGATATAAGTCAATACACCCCTTAGAATTGCCCGCATGGCAAAGGTAGTGGTCACCGGCGGGGCGGGATTCATCGGATCTAACTTAACTCGTCGTCTAATTTCCGAGGGTTACGATGTTGTCGTTGTCGATGACCTTTCTACCGGGCTGATCTCCAATGTTGACCAAGAAAAATCGGATTTCCATCAAGTATCAATCACCGACCCTAAAGCGCTCAGTAACGCGCTTAATGGATGCGAAACGATTTTTCATTTAGCTGCCCGCGGCTCAGTCCCACGTTCAATTAAAAACCCAGTTGCTACGCATGAGGTCAATGCAACAGGAACGCTTAATGTTTTAGAAGCTGCCCGTGCTAACGGCGCTCATGTAATTTTTTCATCCTCTTCATCGGTCTATGGCCGCAACATGCAGCTACCAAAAGATGAGTCGATGTGGCTTGGCCCAATGACACCTTATGCAGCAAGCAAGTTAGCCGCCGAAGGCTATGTCCAGGCATATGCCTCGGCTTACAACGTGCCAACAACACTCTTGCGCTTCTTTAACGTCTTCGGCCCGCGCCAACGTCCCGACCACGAATACGCCGCTGTCCTGCCAAAATGGATATGGCTTGCAATGCAAGGTGAGCCGATAGATGTTTATGGAGACGGAAGCGCCTCCCGTGACTTCACCTACGTTGACACTGTTCTTGATATTGCGATGACCGCAATGAAGGAAAAGGTGCTAACAGAAGGTGCCATGAACCTGGCTTACGGCAACCGGATATTCCTTAACGAAACAATTGAAATGCTGAAAAAACACTTTCCAGATTTGAAGGTCAACTACAAACCTGAGCGTTTAGGCGATGTTAAAGAGTCACAAAATGATCCAGTGTTACTAAAAAAACTCTTTCCAAGCATTCAACCGAAACCGTTCGAAGTAGCTTTGTCTGAAACCGTTGATTGGCTTAAAGAATTTGGCCAAAGCGTTGCCAATGGCCCTGCGACCGTAGATTAAATCCTGCGGTCATGTGTGGAATTGCCGGTGGCATTGGACCTAGTGCCCCAAACAAAGAACTTCTAGATGCTCAACTCATAGCTCTCCAGCACCGTGGACCAGATGACAGTGGCACCTATGTAAATGCTGGAATTGGTCTAGGGATGGGCCGCTTAGCTATTGTTGAGATCGCTGCAGGAAAGCAGCCCGCATCCGATGCGAGCGAACAGATAAACATGGTCTTTAACGGTGAGATCTATAACTATCGCGAGCTGCGACACGAATTAGAACAAAACGGAATCCACTGCAGAACTTCAAGTGAATCCGAAGTAATCATTAATCTCTATCTAAAATATGGACTGGACTTCATCGGCAAACTCAATGGAATGTTTGCAATAGCCATTCATGATGCCCGTGATAACTCTCTTCGCCTAATCCGCGATCGTATGGGCAAGAAACCATTGTGGATATCGCAATTAAGCGACGGTACATTGTTTTTCGCATCCGAAGTTCGCGCCTTGATGTTGGCGCGTCCAGATCGCACGTTGCGCACCGACATGGTTGCCGAAGTAATGCAGTACGGATACATCAATGCCCCACATTCAGCCTTTAATGAAATCGGCCAACTTCCGCCAGCATCATTACTGACATGGCGCGAGGGTAAAACATCCACGTCAACATACTGGGTTCCGGACTTTGAGACTAAAGTTAATATCTCTTACGAAGATGCACTTGAGACAACTAAGGAGTTAATTGAGGAATCAGTCGCACGCCGCCTAATCTCCGAACGCCCCCTCGGATCCTTCTTAAGCGGAGGATATGACTCGACGATAGTCACGGCATATATGGCTAGGTTGATGAGCGAGAAAGTTCAAACCTATTCAATTGGATTCCACAGCGCGCAATTTAACGAGGCCCACCACGCCAAGCAGGTAGCTAACTATTTAGGCACCAACCATCACGAAGAGATACTAAATCCCGACCCAGCACTTGTTGTCGAAAAGATTGCGCATGTATTAGATCAACCCTTTGCCGATTCTTCAGTGGTGCCAACGTATTTGTTGGCCAAATTTGCGCGTGAAAATCTAATTGTTGCCCTTGGTGGAGATGGTGGAGATGAAGTCTTCGGTGGTTATGACCGCTACTTAGCAACGCCAGTGATGCAAAGACTAAATCCCTTCTTGGGACTTGCCCGTACGACATTAAACTTTGCAGGCAGACAATCTTTCGGTAATACTCGAAAGATTAACCGAGTTGGCTCCCAACTATCACCGAAGGCATCGTTGGCGACCCGTTACAGTTCAATTTTATCTTTGGCTCAACCTAATGATTTATCAACACTACTTAGCCCAGGTTTCATTTCGGGTGCAGCAGAAAATGCATTTATTAATCAATTCGCTTTGGGTGACATATCATCCTTTGACCGAATGATCAGGTCAGATTTAGCTGCATATCTACCGGGAGACTTACTTGTAAAAGTGGACATTGCAACGATGGCAAATAGCCTTGAGCTTCGATCGCCCATGTTGGATGTCAATGTTGTAGAGTGGGGTTTGTCTCTTCCGCGAAAATACAAAATAAAAGGCTTTGAGACCAAGCACATCTTAAAAGATGTCGCACGCTCTCTTGTTCCAGCAAACTTAATTGATCGCCCAAAAATGGGATTTGGTATTCCGCGCGCGGAGTGGCTGCGTACTGGAATGAAAGAAATGGTCATTGATACACTTACAGATACAACGGCGACTCAGCGGGGCTGGTTTAAGACCAGTGAAGTTAAAAAAGTAATTGATGTTCACATGGCTGGCGAAGATAAAGACAGCCTTCTCTGGCCGATGCTGATGTTAGAGCTCTGGGCTAGGACTTGGCTCGACTAGCTAAGAGTTTTTTGTAAAGCTCTTCATGGTCGCGTACTAAACGTTTTACACCAAAGTTAGCCAATGTGAACTCCTTGGCGGCAGCGCCCATGCGGTCTCTTAAGTCACTGCTATTGGCTAGTTTTTCGAGGGCATCAGCGATTTCCTGTACGACTAAGCTTGTAATTATTCCAGTTGTGCCATCTAGTACCACCTCGGGTACTGATCCAACTCTTGTCGTAACAACTGGCAACCCAGCCATCCCGGCCTGGATCAGACTTAAAGGAGTGCCCTCATTATCACTGGTTAGTGCAACAATGTCGGCTGCCGCTAAAACTTTTTCAATATTGCTCTGCCACCCTAAAACCTTAACTGGCAATTGCTCGCGTGCGATTCTTTCTTTGCACATATCTAATAACTCGCCATCACCAGCAATAAAGAATTCAAGTTCAACTCCACGTTTTTTTATTTCGCTGACAACATCTAAAAATCTATCCGGCCGTTTAATCTGCGTGACACGACCGATGAACGCACATTGCAAAGTCGTTGTTGAGACTCCATAGGATTCTTGTGACTCAATTTTGTTAGGCAATTGGGTAATTTCTAAACCCGGTGGCATCAATCCAAACTTCTTAGGGTTTCCCACCCCTACGGCCAATAGATCCTTACGAACCTTATCGCCAACAGCTAATAGCTCATTTGTAAATACTGCTAGAACTTGTTCAGCAATAATAACTAATCTCCGCTTAAAGGATCCAAAGTATCCATTGAGTAAATGCCCATGAAATGTGTGTACACGGATAGATGGTTGTAGGGAAACAATTGACGCAATACGACCTAGGAAGCCAGCCTTAGCGGTATGCGTATGGATAACGTGTGGTTTGAAACCTCTAATCTCTCTAATGAGCGAAACAAATGCTTTCGCATCCCCACCCAAACTTACTCGCCGACCAAAACCCTCGATGCGAATAGCTTTTACGTCGGTTGCAACGGTATCTAAATAGTCTGCCTCATCGGCGGCGCAAAAACCCGTATACAAACGGTGATCGAAATCGGCGGAATCAAAACCTCTCATTAGTCCCGAAACCTGTACGGCCGGCCCACCCACATTCATGCGGGCGATAATTCGCATAATCCTTATAGGAGTCTTCTTAGCCTGGCTCACTAGGCAATCTTCCCTTAAATTCCCGCCTAGAAGGCCACAAAGGTCCGTGGCCCCCGTGTGTACGTAAAGCCAAGCCGAGAGGTTAAGATTCCAACCGTGAGCGCGCAAAAGCCCCAAATACTAGCCATTATCGGCCAAGGTTACGTTGGCCTGCCTTTGGCTATGGCCGCAGTTGACGCTGGCTGGACGGTCATCGGGATAGATAACTTTGAAGCCAAAGTTGCCCAAATCAATGGGGGCTCTAGCCCAGTTGAAGACATTTCCGATATGCAACTACAGGCCGCGATTGCAAATGGCGTCTACAAAGCAACCACTGATTATTCGGCAGTTTCGAAAGCTTCAGTAATAACAATCTGTGTTCCGACGCCATTGGATGAAAAACGCGAACCAGATCTGACTTTATTGCGTAGTGCGGCAACCGGTATTGCTCCCTATGTATCAAATGAAACTTTGGTCGTGAGTGAATCGACCTCTTACCCAGGCACATTGAGAGACATTATTATTCCAATCGTTAATTCACTCAAACCAAAAGATTCTTCAAATGTTTACTTCGCAAGCGCACCGGAGCGTGTTAACCCAGGTGATCCAACTTGGAACCAAAAGAACACGCCACGACTTGTTGGTTCAATCGATAGAGAATCACAGCAACGAGCGCTCGCCTTCTACGAATCAATTTGTGATGCCGCAGTCTCAGTTTCGACACCCGAGGTAGCCGAGGCTGCCAAACTTCTAGAAAATACTTTTCGTTTAGTAAATATTGCGCTCATCAACGAGTTCACGCAATTATGTTCTGCGAGTGGAATCAACGTGCATGAAGTAATTGATGCCGCTTCATCAAAACCATACGGATTCATGCCTTTTAGGCCAGGAGTCGGAGTCGGCGGACATTGCATTCCAGTAGATCCTTTGTACTTAACGTGGTGGGCACGTCAAAATGGTGGTCAGGCAACCTTTGTTGAATCTGCCGATTCAATTAATCATGCAATGCCGAAATATGTCGCAGATCGTGCACTCCGTATGGTCGACGCAAATATTAAAAGACCTAAAGTCTTAATTCTTGGCGTTGCATACAAGCCGGGAGTGAGTGATGTCCGCGAAACACCAGTCTCGGAGTTGCGCGATCACCTGAAAGTGCAGGGTGCAGATGTTTCTTGGCATGATCCACTAGTGCCAGTCTGGGAAGGTTCAAATCCAGTTGATTTAGATTGGGATTGCGATGTTGCAATTCTTGCAACGAAGCAGCCTGGGATGAATTTGACCCGATTAATTGCCAGAGGTATTCAAATTCTTGACTGCACAAACTCAATTACGGGTCAAACCGGCGTTAGCTCGCTTTAAGAACCCTTTTTCATCTCGGCAGAAATATCTTCAATAATGGTTGATAGATTACGCTGAGGCTTCCAACCAACAAGTTGATTAATCAGGTCGATATTTGGAACCCGACGTTCCATGTCTTCAAATCCATCACCATAGGCCTCGGCATAGGGAATATAGACAATCACGCTGGATGATCTGGTCTCCACGATAATCTTATTCGCAAGATCATTGATTGAAATTTCAAAATTATTTCCTATATTGATTACTTTACCAAGGGTGTTGTCAGCAAAAGCAATGGCAATCACGGCATCAACAACGTCAAAAACATGGGCAAAGCAACGGGTTTGGTTACCATCTCCGTAAATTGAAATTGGCTCATTGGAGAGAGCTGCCTTAACGAAACGAGGCACAACCATGCCATAGGCACCCAATTGGCGCGGCCCAACCGTATTAAAAAACCTAACAATCCTTGTCTCTAACTGCTTCTCAATAAAGTAAGCATAAGCCAATGATTCATCAATTGCTTTAGCTTCACTATAAGACCATCGCAATGTAACCGGGCTCCCAAGAATACGGTCGTCGCTCTCTTTAAGAGAGTCTGAAACGTTCTTTCCGTAGACCTCACTACTACTTGTAAGAAAGACAGGGGTCTTGGTTTCATGTGCAGCTTCTAGAACATTTTCCGTCCCACGTATATTCGTTAACAAACTAGCAAGTGGATTATTTACAATATTAAATACGCCGACTGCCGCAGCTAGATGGAAAACATACTCGCTTGCATCGATTAAAGGTTTCAATATCGCTATATCTAAGATCGAACCTTCTACGAGAGTGAAATTCTCTGCATCCTTCAGGTTGGCTAAATTCGTTGCCCTACCTGTTGAAAAATTGTCTATGGCTGTAACAGTGTGGCCATCCTTGATTAGGCGTTCACATAAATGAGAGCCAATAAAGCCGGCTCCACCAGTTACTAGAATTCGCATGTCCGTATCCTAGAGGGTTGTTATGGCATCAACAATCCTGCTGGCACCCTTAAAGTCGATGAGACCTTCAGCCTTTGCGATTAGGCTCGCTCTTGATTCACTCGACGTAACGAGCGAAATGATCTTTTTCTTATCGAGTTCCCATTTATTGCCTAAATTGCGTAATCCTATTTGAGCCGCCACCCCAAGTTCACCTAATGAGTTGTAATACTGTTCTTGATTATCAACTGCACAAGCAATCCCGACACAAAACCCACGAGCCAAGAACTCCAAACTGGATGTACTCGCTGTTGTTAAAACTAAATCAACATTGTTTGTTAGCTCATCAATTCGTGGGCCGACTTCCATTACGCGAAATCGCGCGTCTAAAAGTTGATCCAGAATGGAGTTAGTGAATAAAAACACTTCGAATTGTTCAGGGATCGTTGCAAGAATTCGTGCAATTTCATTCACCAACCCAAATGGATCTGAGCCTCCGGCAACAACTGCAATTCTTAACTCGCGCTTCTCTTGACTTGCCACATGTATATTCTTAGCTAGAGAAGTTCGAAAAGGGATGTACTTAGGACCTGCCAGAACAGGAACTTTCGAGTCTCCAATCCAATCCAAATCCAAACCAGGGTGAATTCTTAGAGTGCAATGATAATTCGGTGTCAGTTCGTCGACAATTGCAACGATATGGAGCCAATTCTCAGCAGCTATAAAAGCATTACCTACTTCAATCTCGTATGAATCCAAGATAAGCACGTCAGAGTCAGGGTTCGAAAGAAATTCACTTGGGATATTATGAATGAGAGAGAATCCGAGCGATGCAATTCTCTCTTCAACCCAAGGCAAGCCAGAAATCTGTCCAACAAAGACAA
>Ga0209297_1002156_pt1 | contig 11047 bp, 20 predicted proteins | sample S_130805_MF_Meta_FD_187322 | JGI IMG/M metagenome (GOLD analysis project Ga0209297, IMG submission 187322) | Freshwater microbial communities from Lake Simoncouche, Canada to study carbon cycling - S_130805_MF_MetaG (SPAdes) (version 2) | ecosystem: Environmental > Aquatic > Freshwater > Lake ... | reverse complement strand
ATAACATCTAACTCCTAAACAACTACACTCTGAATGTGTATAACAATGGGTGACTTGCTCGTCCTTGTCACCTTATCAACACTAAATATAACGGACCATTCATTGTTTTGTCTATTCATTAGCAGGGAAATGTTTTACTTATCCTTGATATCAATATATCCTACAATGCAACCTAATCCGGTAATTGCAGATACTGTATATATAATCTCAGATTTACCAACCGGTTCCCAGTTGCATTTTACTGCTTTATATATACACAGTACCTCACCAATTAATGGTAATAGTACTAATGCTATAGAAACAATTGCTAATGTTATTCCCTCTTTCATACTATTTGTTTTTAACTATTTCTATTAGTTTATCTATACATTTTGCTTCTAATTCTTCAACAGTTTTACAATTATCTAAACTTGCAAGTGAACTATATCTACCTAATTGATGTATGCTACCTTGATAGTTATACTCTCTCATTTCATCATAATAATCTGGTCTAAACCATAAATCATACTTATCTCTAAAAAATCTAAATACTTGTTGTTTAAGTGGTGCTAAACATTCAGATTCAAATAATGATTTTCTACCATTTGTTTGTGTAATCATTAAATCATATAACACTGAATAGAAACCAAAACAAGGTTCATCAAACCCTAACTCTTTAAGAGCTAAGGCTTGATTATAATTTACAAACTCCTGTGTCATAGTGTATAATATTCAGTTAGTTTACACACTGGTACAGTAACATAACCTGTACTTATTTCCCTATGTTTTGGGTGTATAATACCATTCTCAACCAATGTTTCATACATCCCTTCATTTTCTGAGTAGTCTTTAATAGCTACTTCATCTAAGTCAAGACCATTAGCATTAGTTGTAGCTACTGCTACTGGCATACCATCCTCTGCGTCAAGCAATCTAATTGCTAAATTACCTGTACCATATCTTTGTATTATTACATCACAGATGTATCCTCCAAATCCTATCATATCTCTTCAACTTTAATTTCTTCCCGGTTTAATTTATTTTCATATAGTACTAGGTCTATAGCCCTTATTAAATCACCTACAGTAACACAAGTTACTATATCACTGTGAGGAAATCTCCCCACAGTGTAGTTAATACTAAATCTCATCTTCTTTTATTGATTTTCTTGTGATGAATATTCAATTCTCTTACCCAACTATATATTTGGGTAACAAAGATAAACCCAAATATAATCTCTAGTAGAATCATAACTCCTGTATTTTTTTCATATACTGAGTTACTTCTTCAGGTGTTAAGTAACCTACTACATCATTTGCAATAGGTGTGTCATAACATATTTCTGAATACTTCATTTCTGGAGTCATTATAAGTACTGCTATTTCATACAGTCCTTGTTTACCACCATAACTATATGGTCCTCTTATTACAGAGATACCATAATGATTTGGGAATATTTCAAATGCGTGTTTTCCCATGTCATCACGCCTAAATTTTAAATCTTCAAATGTTTTCATCTTTTCTTTTTTAGGTTTAATAAAATATACCAAAAGGATTCTTTTCCTCTGGTCCTAGATTATCAGTTGAATACAATAATCTTTTAAATTCTTCTACCTGCAATTGATATTGCTCATACTCTTCTTCAGTCATCTCTTTTCAGTTTAGTTTCAGTTAATAATATATAAAAGCAGGACTTTCACCTGCTTATTTTTAAAATGGTAGACCGTCAAACATTTCTGTTAACTCATTATCCCAAGCTCTACCTGCATATGAATAAATATCCATATTAGGAAAGATAGCTCTAGCTGCTTGAATAGCAATCTTATCATCATATACTCCATAATCACCTGATTTAGAGTATAATATAACAGTGCCATCAATGATTCTTATCCAACCACCATTCATAGTACCCCAATTACCATCTCTATAAATATCACTGATATTACTATGATAATTTGCTACAAATTGATAAGGATCCCAACAGAATCTGTAAGTATTATCTTTATAATTCTGTTGAATTATAAATTTAATACCATTACTGTTGATTTTAATGCGTGACACATCAAGTCTTTGCTTATAAACTTCACGAGCAATGCTTCTAAGTTTATCATTTAAACTATCTCTGTCTTCAACAGCTTTCTTAGTAGTCTCTTCTAGTTCAGATTTAACACCACTTTGTATTAAATCTAATCTAGCAGCTAATGTCAAGATTTGATCTTCTTGCTCTACCTGAGTTTTATATTCATCAGGTCTAACAACAGCTAAAAATTCATCCATGGTATTTTTACTTACCTGATTATTCCATAGACCACCCGCAAATGATTTAAAATCACTTGTAGGTACAGAGAATGAACTATGTTTTGTAGATAGCGTGATACTATTTCTACCAAATCTTTCTACTTCATATAGTCCTTGTCTTGAGTGTAAATGTATTTTCATTTCTTTTCAGTATTTAATTTTCAGTTTATATTTTTCAGTTAATAACCCCTCTGTACTCAGTTATAATAACATCTTTATAGGACAAATCACCGAGAGCTTACCTCAGTATCCATTACCTGCATCTTGCAATATACTGCAGTTTAGGTGGTAGCTAATTGCGTAGCATAGATTTGTCTACCCGCTTATACTCTATAAAGTTTTGTAGTTATTACAACTGCCTGACCTTGGGAATCAGGAATGGTACATTACTAAAGGGCTTGATTACCCCTTTTGACCGTTATGCAGGTTGAAGCAGAAAGTTAGTTTTATTACTTTCAATTTAACATAGTTTGTAATAAGCACTATGTAAGCTGTTATTTGTAGCTTAGAAACATCAGTTAGTACACTATTACTACCACAGTAATATCACCTAACCTAGTTTTTTCTTTGATTAACTGTTGGTTAAACAGTTTAAGGGAATAAAAGAAGCTACATTAAAATCCCTTAGTCGTACTCTCACAAGGTTGCAACCCTTACCTGCCTATTTTATAGTTGACTACAGGCGTCAACTGTTACATGGATCTCATGTCAAATAATCCTGCTTGGATGAGAGTAATAATACACTATTGTTTTGCGACTGGTGTATAAGCAGACCGTTTACCACGTTACAATTTAAAGTCTTGACGTATGTTGGACATATAACTAGTATTCTTTTCACTCTTTGAACTAGTATAAAGTGTTAGCCGTTAAGTACTATAAGTACTGCAATGAATTGGCTGATACATTGCTTGAATTGTGATACATAATATATATCTGTTACCATCATTAGTTCAGGTAACTGATTAGTAATAATAAACCGGATACTATAGTATAGCATTAGCTACACTATCTATAGTATCATCAATAAGTTTTCTTAATTCCTCATCTACCTTTCTAGAGTAGGTTAAATACACTCCAAAGAAATCTCTTCTTAAGACTGTACCTATTTCAGGTAACTCAGTATTAACTAATTGTTCTACTGTTTCAATACCTAGAATACTAAGCACTGTTTTACTTCTTACTGTTAAGTCTTCCATTGTTTATATTTTTTAGTTGAATTTGCAAATAGACCGGATACTATAATACTCTTATTTGATATAGTACTAATATAAGTAATACTGTTAATACTATTACTATAGATAATACTAGTACTAAGACTAATAGTATGATAGATTAATGTACTTATACTTGTTTAGCTATATATTTAATTGTATGTATAGCTGTATCAGTGATTTAACTCACTTACTTAAAGTGTTTAATTAGGTGATAGTTTTTCTGTCCATCATCTTCTCACACCTTTTCACGCACAATTTTTAATTATGCCTAAAATATAACTACCTGATTATCAGGATGTGAGTCTACTTTGCCCACACGGTGGAGACAACTCTCTGTATTGTACCAAGCATTATATCATTGTATAAGTATAATCTTATTGATGCTGACTGAGTATATAATATCTTGTACAACATAATAATTGTAGTCTTGTTTATGTGTGAATAAGTAGATAAGTAAGGCTATAATAATTATATGTCTTGACTTATCATCACTTATGTATGTGTATATATTCAGCACACAGTCCTGTTTAACCAAAGGGTTAGAAAGAAAAGGGTATCAGGACAAAAAAAGCAACAGCAACATAGTTTCCTACGTTACTGCTGCAATACTTTCACACATTGAGTTCCAAGACTTCTCACTCCCCTGTGTTATGGGACATCTTTACACGGGTACTATTATTCACCGTCTACTTCTGCTTCTAGGTCAGAAGGTGCAACTTCAGCTACTTGAGCTACAGGAGCATCAGTAACAGCTGCAAAAGGGTTACTTGCTTTCAGTTTAAATACTGAACCGATAACACTTTGTACCATTGCACTTCTGAACTCAGTCTCCGCACCCATAGTTTTCGCCAAAGCCTGAGCTCTTCTGATCTCTGAATTCTCCAGAGAATAAGAACCTTTTGAACTACGGTACACATCCACACCTGCCTTATCAGCATAGTTTAATGTTGGAAATGTTGTAAAGAACAACGGTGTTCCATCATCATCAGCAGGCATACGTGGATTATCAGACACATACTGCTCTAGCTCTTCTGTGCTACCAGCTAATCTGAATACGAATACTTCATTACCGTTTTTACTTGGATAAGAGTTCTTGAATACTGCTTTCATCGTTTATAAGTTTATTAGTTAAACATTGTATATCACTTTAAGCTAAGGGTTAGAAAAAAAAGGGGTTTATAAAAGAGAATAACAGGATTTGTATTCTCCTGTTATTCTCATTGTCATTTGACCTCTGGACTCTTGTAATGTAGCCATTGATCTACACCACAACTTCCATTACACTTTCTCATTTCACCTGTAGGTAACTGTACAGATTGCAAATCGTGCCCACTTCTCCACTGCTGCTCAAAATGTTCATAGTTTTCTAAGTTTACCTCAGACTTGTCTTGATCAGGTAAAATATAGAACCTGATGATCTTCTCCTCATCATAACTATAGTATACTGTGTTTTCCCAGTGGTTCACAGATTCCAAGGTCTTAATTGTCCCTCTGTCATCTATTACCTTCAGCAACTCTGGTTCTTCATAGATCCCTAACAACAGTTCTGTTGCCATTACAGGATTAGGTGTAGCATTGATTACTTCCATCAACGCGTTTATAGTTTCCGGTTTAAATGTTGCATTCAGAGCAACTTGTACTATCTTGTCCATATGTTTCAAGGTTATATTGTTTAACATCTATATCTCTTTAATTTAAGGGTTAGAAAAAATAGGGAACAGCACACCTGCATATGTATGCGCTGTATGCATGAGCTATTCAGGTTTACAAGAGAAAAAAAAGAGCTAATGCTCTTGAGGATATCATTCCTCAGAGAGCACTAGCTTTGCGTAATCAGTTCCACTGATTTTAGCAATCAGCTCAAGTTTGATATTGTCAAACTTGCCACAAGGGCTTTTTTCCATTGTATAATTTACAATGGCAAATGAGCCCGCAGGTATGCCAACACCGGCGGCATACTTGTTGTTAACTACAAAGTTTGGAACTTTGTTGTTAAGAACACTAACGTAAGTTGAATTCTCATTCTTTGAGAATTTGGCTGTAGATACTATGATTTTCATAACTTTAAATTTATAATTTCAAGTTTACTTCAGGGTTAGAAGACAGACTGATGGCTGCCAGAAGCAGACAGCAGGATGCCAAGGTCAAGTGGATCAAGCAAAGTGTAGTAACTTTTTGCCAGAGGTAAAAGTTGGCGGAGCTTTGCGCAGAGCTGCTTAGGTCATTGTGAAAAGACAGGGGGTACCATGTCTTGGCGCAAGGGCCGGGGGCTTGCGGTTTAGGGGTCACCACAACCTCACGCATACAACAAAACCACCACCCTCTCTTACATACATCAGGCCCAAAAGGCGTAAGTCAAGTTATGTATTACACACGGGGTGAAAATTCCCGGGAATTATTATCTGATATTGTACCAATGTTATTATATTTGCACAAGTTCATACTTACATGTGAAAAAACTCGTTAACTTAGTTAGGTAAGAAGATCCTCAGATGCCAGTCTGGGGATTTTGTTTTATATTTGTATTATGTGCCAGACACGCTTACCAATAGAACAGCGTCCCAGGTTTGGACTTCTCAGTAAGGGAAAAGATTTATCTATAACTTTACTACCCCCAGGAAAGTTTCTCTGATCAAGAATTACTTCCTGGGTTTTTTTATATCTTTGTATTATTAAAATTGTGAGTATGAAATTATATACAGAGAGACCAAAGACTATTGAGGCAATGCAGTATGATGGTACAGAGAAGATGGCTTTAGAAATTGCTAGCAGAGAAAACTTTGAAGGTATGGTTGATTATAGGCAGAAAAAGTTTTTTGCTTTATGGATTAACACCGGGGGTAGAGAATTGAGAATGGATAAGGGGGACTATCTTATACAGGATTGGAACGGGGAGTATGATATGCTACCTGAAAAAATATTTAAAAAAATGTATAAAGAATTAGTATAAAATACATATCTTTACATCCGTAATATAGATGTTTACGGTACATTTATTTTTATTTGATTGATAAGACTTAAGCTCTGAGGTAAAAACTTAGAGCTTATTTTTTGAGAAGTAATTTATAAAAAGGATATATGGCAGTATTTGATACGCAGTACAAGAAAGTATTAGAGGAGATTTATTATGGGGGTTACAAGTATGAAGACCCAAATAGAAAAGGAGTAGAAAGAATTGAGATAGCAATGATCAATTTGTATTGCAGACCTAGTGTTGGGTTTCCAGCATTAACCACTAAAGAGATTTATTTCAAAGGAGCAATAGCTGAGTTATTATTTTTTATGTCTGGTTCTACAGATATAAGAGATTTGTGGAAAAGTGGTGTTAGGTTCTGGGATAAAGATTGGGCCAGATTTAATAAGTACAATGAAACAACAGTAAAAGCATTATATGAGGATTGGAAAAATGATGATAAAAAGATTGAAGAATTACCCGCGCATATTTATGATATGGGTAAGATCTATTCTCATCAGTGGAGAAACTCCAATGGAGTTGATCAGTTATTTAACCTTGTTTCTTCCATGATTAAAACACCTATGTCAACATCATTAATTGTTAACTCTTGGAACCCTGCTGATTTACCTAATATGTGTTTACCTCCTTGTCATTATTCTTTCCAGGTAGTGTGCCAACCATATAATGATACTTATAAGTTTACATTAGTATGGAGTCAAAGGTCTACAGATTTTTTCTTAGGTACTCCTGTTAATATAATGTTCTATGCTGCACTAGCACAAGTACTGGAAATCTTAACAGGATACAAATGCAACGCAGTAATAGGAGAGTTAAAGAATGTACATATTTATGATAACCAAATTAATGTAGCTAAAAAGTTAATGTCTCGTGATCCAGAATGGCATGGAGAAAGTAAACTAGAAATTGATAAATCTAAGTTTAAACTTTTTTTAGAAAATCCATCAAGTTTAAACTTTAATAGTGTAATTAATTCATTATCTTTACAGGACTTTAATTTGGTGGGGTATAACAGTTATCCAAAATTAAAAGTAGAAATGTTAAGTTATAATAAAAAACAAAAACCATGAGTACAGCATTTAAGAGTCTAAAAGGACGTAGAGTATTGGTTAACCAACCAATAATGAAAGAATCAGCTATCCAATTAAGTGAAGCGGATAAAGCGCACATTGAGCAAGAAGCAATGAAACAATGGACACGTTTAGAAGTGTTTGCAGTAGGTGAAGAAGTTAAAACTGTAGCAGCAGGTGATTCAGTTTACATTTCAGTAGCAGCAATTAAAGGTGCAGAAGTTATTGAAGTAGATGAAACTATCAAGCTTATGCTTAGTGAATATGATATTGCAATTGTTTGGTAAGATGAGCGAGTTAGTTTGTGATGAATATAAAAAGATGGTAGGAAAACCTGAGACTTCTACTACATATAAAAAGAGTTTAAAAATTATGGCTGAAATTGCTGCTAATAAAAGTCAAGAAATGTATAAGGATTATCTTAGAAGAACTGAATCAAGTCCTTATGTAGGAAAAAATCCTTTTGCTGATCAAAAACCTACAGCAGTTACAATACCAGATTATACTGCTAAAGTTTCTCCATTAAGACCTGCTCATTATGGAGGAGCTAATAGTACTTATGAAGTATTTAACGTACTTGAGGCATGGGGATTGGATAAAGACTTTTACTTAGGTAATGTTATTAAGTATGTTGCAAGAGCAGGTAAAAAAAATAAGTCAAAAGAATTAGAAGACTTAGAAAAAGCTGAAGTATATTTACAAAGAAGAATTGCTGAATTAAAAAAATGAAATGTTTAATTGTTTTATTATTGTTGTATTCATGTGCTCCTCACTCTATAGGTCCCAACTATAATCAAGGTAGGACACACAATGCTGATCTAGGAAATAGAGAAAGAATTGTTAAAAGTGAAGATATAAGAATGAAAAATGCAATGATAAAACATAGAGCATCTGCAAGAAAAGGTTTACCTCAAGTAAAAAAAGTTAGAAAAAAGAAAGGGAGAAGATATGTTAATTAAAATATTATATATACTTTAGCAACTCCTTTTCTTCTCAGTCTTCTCGCTGAAAAAAGATTCCTGGTAAGTTTATACTTATTGGGAATTTTTTTTATACATTTGTTTACTCTAATATTTAAACGTATTAAATTAGCAATTTAGGTAAGAGAATCCCAGAATAATAATCTGGGATTTTGTTTTTATATTAATAATATGTATATTATAGATATATGTATAATTAAAACAATCATGGATATATTAAATTTTATTTCTTGGATTAAAGGGAAAAGACAAGTTAATGTTGTTGATCCTGTAAAAACTCTTTTACCTATTGGTATAAAAGATGGTAGACGTGATGATAATTATTTAGCTGGTGCAATATCGGTAGCTGATTTCTTAACTCAAGTAGGAACTGGTACTCAAGGCCCACAAGGTATACCTGGCGTACAAGGTCCTCAAGGTAATGACGGTCCTCAAGGTATACAAGGTGAAACAGGGGCTGCATTAACAGTATTAGGATCTTATCCTGATCAAGCAAGTTTCTTAGCAGGAGCTGGTAGTTTACCAGGTAATGCAGGAGAAGCATGGATTATCCTTAGTGATGGTTCATTAGAAGTATGGAATACAACAACAAATGTTTGGGATGATGCTGGTGATTTGTTAGGTCCAGCAGGACCACAAGGTATTCAGGGAGTACAAGGGGAACAAGGTATTCAAGGTATACAAGGAATACAAGGTGTTCAAGGTATAAGCGGTACTTCAGGATTAGAAACCTTTGTTAGATATTCTCCAACATTTCAAGCAACTGGTATGACTTTTACAGGAAGTAATGGGACTTACCCTACATATAATTCTTATTATGTTAAATCAGGATTATTAGTTAGTTTTGTAATAGAAATTGATTTTACAACTGTTACTAATTTTGGTACTGGTCAATATAAAGTTGAATTACCATTTGCACCTGCTTTTGGATATAATCATTTTAGTGGTTGGATTTGGGCTGATCCAAATGTTAATCCAGATACAGGAATAGGTCATACAATACTTAATGCAGATACTGCAGGTATTACAACTGTTTTAGATTTACATTATTTAAAACAAGCAGGAGGAGCTAATTCTCCAATTAGAGAAGGATTATGGATACAAAATACACCTGTTCCTTTAACAACAATTAGTAAAGCATACATTAATGGTACCTATATTTCACAATAAAATGTAGGTTCTGTAGTAGAAGAAGTTAACACATCTACTCAAGTATGGAATATTACTATTAATGGTGTAGAAAGAAAAATTTTATTAGCATAATAATTAACTTAAAAATAAATAAAAATGGATGTTTTAAATGTAATTTCTTGGCTTAAAAGCAAGAGACTAGTGACAACAGTAGATGCTTCTCAAACTTTAATCCCATTAGGATTAAAAGATTCAAGAAGAGATGATGGTTATTTACCTGGTGTAATTTCAGTAGCTGATTTATTAGCTGGATCATCAAGTTTACCTGACTTTATTGAGTATAATGAAACTGATAAGACCTTATGGAATAATGGTCAAGGTGATTTTTCTGTAAATACGGTGTTTGGAGAAAATGCTTTAAAAAGTAATGTAACGGGTAATTATAATACAGCATACGGAGCTCAGGCTATGCAGTTTAATACAACCGGTGATGATAATCTAGCAATTGGATCATATACTTTATGGAAAAACACTACAGGTTCAGCTAATACAGCTCTTGGATCTGGTACAATGGCTTTTAATACTACAGGTAACAATAATACCGCTCTTGGATCATCATTCACTTCTAATGTATCAGGTAGTAATAATACAACTGTTGGTATTTATAGTTTAAATAGCAATACAACAGGTGGTAACAATACGGCAGTAGGTAGAGGTTCAGCATCTAATATTACAACAGGTACTTTTAATACAGTAGTAGGAACAGATGCTCAGTCAGGTACAATAGGTAACAACAATACCATTTTAGGTTCTCGTATAACAGGAACAACAGGAAGTAATAACGTAGTAATAGGTGATTCAGCATCAGCAGGTGCTTTCACTAATTGTATTGTTATAGGTAGAAATGCTTCAGTACCTACTGGAAATGCTCAACTTATTTTTGGAAGTATTTCTGATAATGCAGGTACAGTTACAACTGAAAGTTTAACAGCAACTAACGCATGGCGTGTTACAATCAATGGTACAGTTTATAAAATCCCATTACAAGTTGCTTAATAAAAAATAAAAATATTAACTTTACAAAAAACAAATATTATGGAATTAGAATTGACACCGGAGCAAGAAATTACAAAATCAGTAGAAGCAGCTTATGATAGCGTAGCATTAATTACTGAATTAAAAGCTAAGGAAACTTTAACTGAAGAAGATGCTGATACATTAAAACGTAATGAAGAGCACATCAGAATTATGTTGACTAAAGACTATTTTGTTGCTGCATTAACAAAAACACAAAAAACTCAATTATCTAAAATATGAGTCCAGAACAAGCTAAACAAGTAGTTGAGCAAGCTTTAAATCAAGCATTCTTAAAAGGAGCTTACAGTTTGCAAGAAGCAGCAA
>Ga0209297_1002154_pt1 | contig 11054 bp, 7 predicted proteins | sample S_130805_MF_Meta_FD_187322 | JGI IMG/M metagenome (GOLD analysis project Ga0209297, IMG submission 187322) | Freshwater microbial communities from Lake Simoncouche, Canada to study carbon cycling - S_130805_MF_MetaG (SPAdes) (version 2) | ecosystem: Environmental > Aquatic > Freshwater > Lake ... | reverse complement strand
TTTATTTTTTATTTTATTTAAGTCATTTAAAAAGTTCGATAAATCGAACACGTAGGGTACAAAGTAATACAAAGTATTACATTTTTAATTTAAAGGGTCATATTTTTAATATGACCCTTTATATTTTTTATTTTATTTAAGTCATCTAAAAAGTTCGATAAATCCAACCCATAGGGTACGGGGCCGGTCTTTTTAGAGAAATTTTTAAAAGACCGGCTTTTTTTATTGTCTAAATCCCTTGCTATTTAAGAGATGTAGCCAATTACTGAATTTAATTTTGGGTTCGATTTTAGAAAATATTTTTAATCACTAACTTTTATAATGGCATACTGCTTAAATTACAGTCATTTATACTCTGATGCCAATTAAACACACATCATCCACTTGTTCTAAATTGCCCTTCCAATTATCAAAGACATCATTTAGCTTTTGCTTTTGAATTTCCATTGGTTCATTTGCCATTTCCAACAACAAGTTTTGTATTTGTTTGTGCTTAAATTTCTATCCGCTTTTGATCGGCTTTGTCTTCATGCTTGTTATTACACGCATAAACAAACAGTGGTAAAAACAGCAAGGTTAAATACTTGGGCATACGATTCGAATAAATAATTAATATATTATTGTTTAATAATTTTGCTTCTGTAAATTGATTTATTATTTTTATTTACTTGAATAAAATATATGCCGTTTTCAAAATTCCTTAAATCTATTAGATTTATGTTTTCTGCAATTTGATTAAGAATTACTTGGCCAAGAGAATTTAAAACACAAATAATACTTGTTTGAAATTGTGTTATTTCTAAATTTAAAACACCGTTTGTTGGATTTGGGAAAAATTTAATTTCAGTTTCGGAAAATATATTATTTTGAATACTTGAACAATTAATTAAATATATTGCCACGGTATTTGTATTTGTACAACCAAAAGAGCTTTTTCCTGATACAGAATACACTGATGTAATTGATGGGGTTAAAATAACGCTAGATGAATTAACCCCTGTGCTCCAGGTATAAGTATTTGCACCATTCACAGTAATAGATGCTGAAACGCCCAAACAAACAGAAAAATTTCCAGTAAAATTTAAAACCGGTAATGGATTAACCGTAATTGTTACTAAAGCAGCAGCTCCAGAAATACAACCTAAACTGCTGGTACCCGTAACAGAATACACACTTGTAACTGTTGGTGTAATAACATCAGAACCAGAAGAAAACGTATAACTTAAAGCACCATTTGGACTAAGTGTAAAACTTTGACCATTACAAATACTTCCATTATTTAATGTTATAATAGGAATAGGATTAACAACAACAGTTTGAAATACTTTTTTTGAGCACCCTGTTAATGTTGATGTTCCCGTTAGCGTATAAATTGTGGTTGAAGTAGGATAAAAAGGAAAACCACTAGGAAAGCCACCGGTCCAGGTATAAGTATTTGCTCCAGCTCCGTTTAATACAATTGAATTTCCATAACAAATAACAGATGGAGTAGCGCTTGCTGATACATTTGGAAGAGGACTTACAATTATTGTTTTTATAGCTGTAATTGAACAACCAATTAACGTGTTTGTGCCAGTAACTGTATAATTTGTTGTTATACTTGGCGAAAAAGCAATGCCGCTTATAATGCCACCAGACAAAGTATAAGTGTTTGCTCCACTTACATTGATGATAACGGAGTTGCCAAGACACACTACAGTGTTGTTAGCGGTAACATTTAAAAATGAGTTAGGTTCAGTAATAGTTAAGGTGTTTGATGCGGAACAGTTATTAGCATCTTTTACTAAAACAGTATATGTTCCGGCTATTAATCCTGTTGCTGAACTTAAATTTCCACCAGAAGGTGACCAAGTATAAGAATATGGAGCTGTAGCACCTGAAGAACTTATACTAGCAGATCCAGTATTAGCTCCAAAGCAATTAGCATTATTTTGAGTTAAAATACTTGATGATAAAACTGAAGGTTGAGTAATTGTATAATTAGCTGTTGTAATTAAATTATTGGCATCTTTAGCTATTAAAGTATAAATACCTGATGATAATCCAGAGATTGTTGCAGAATTAGCTCCTGAAGGCAACCAGGTATAAGATATAGGTGCTGCACCTGAATATATAGTAGATGATAATGCTGCATTACTAAAGCCATAACAAGAAATTGGATTAGTTTGAGAAATTAAAGCAGTATATAAGAGAGAAATAATAACCTTACCCTCACTGTTATTAAAACCAGAAATGTTTGTTTGATTTGTTCCTGCATTGTAAGAACCGCCACCGCCACTAACTGATAAAACATTTTGTGAACTACCGCCGCCGCCGGAATATCCACCAGCACCTCCACCACCTTGAACTGATCCTGCACCTCCGCCAAATCCTCCTGCAGCTCCAAAAGTATGTCCCATGCCTCCGCCAATAAATAAATTTGTTAAACCTTGGCCATGAACTGGCTGAGTTTCCTGACCTATGCATGAATAAAGAGGTGGAGGATTTCCATTATTCCAACCACCACCACCAGCACCAGCACAACCACCACCATCAGCTCCAGGATTTCCAGTTGTACCCCCTAAACCACCGCCATTAGTTCCATTTGATCCATTAGTTGAAATTGTTCCTTGGCCTCCGGGTAAAAGATATCCTCCGCCTCCGCCACCAGCAGTGATTATAGGGGTTATCGTTTGATTATTAATCCAAACGAATGAAGCACCGCCGCCGCCGCCGCCAGCAACGCTATTTCCTGTACCTGTTTGCCCTTGCTGACCCACAACAATTTTTAAAACTGTTCCTGCTGTAAAAATAAAATCACCTTGAATTTTAGCTCCATTTCCTCCAAGTGTTCCGTTAAAATGATTTCCACCTTTAGCACCAAAAGCTTCAATTTTGTATGGACCTGAGATTGGAACTGTCCAGCTTTGAATGCCTTGAGTAGCAACATTTACTAAACCATTTAAATTGGTTGCCCCATAAGCTAAATTAACTTGAGCTTGCGTGGGTCCGAAACGCCCAGTTATGTTGGCATTTGTAAATGTATATGTAAATTGAGAATACGTAAATCCACTTATTGCTATTGCAATACACACTAAAATATGTTTTAATTCTCTACTAATATTATGTTCTGCTATATTCATTTTTTTTAATTTTTACTAAATTAAATAAATAATTTTTAAAATTAAATTTAATAATGTTATCCTTTTATTATATCCTGATTTATATAGTCTAAATTAAAATAAATATCCAACAACAAACGTTTACAAATAAATTTATTCGAATATAAATGAATAAAAACCGAATAATTTTTTGTTGTTGTCACACCTTTGTCCTGTCTAATTAAAACAACGCGTTTAATTAAGGTTTTGATTGACAAAAAAATAAATTAATAACAAACAAATAAAAAAAAGTATGAAAAACATCAAAAATCACGTTCAACTAATTGGGCGATTAGGGGCGAACCCTGAAGTAAAAATTTTAGATAATGGTAGCAAATTAGCGCGATTTAATATTGCGGTAACAGAAACGTATACGTCTAAAAATGGAGAAAAAGTAAATAATGTACAATGGCATTCAATTGTTGCCTGGGGAAGTTTGGCAAATATTGCTGAGCGCATTTTACAAAAAGGAGTTCAAGTAACAATCGATGGTAAATTATTTAATCGGAATTACATCAATAAATCAGGTTTAAAACAAAATAGCACCGAAATTATTGCTAACGAGTTATTTGTTGCCTTTCAAAAAGCGGCATAATTAAAATTATTAACCATTTAAAATAAAAAAACATGAGTACAATAAACAAAGTTCAATTAACAGGTAATTTAGGTAGTAATCCTGAAATTAAAACGTTTGAGAATGGCAATAAAGTTGCCCGTTTCTCGATGGCTACAAAGGAAGAGTATACAACACGTGCAGGCGAAAAAGCCTCAGATACACAATGGCACTATGTATCTGCATGGGGTAAAGTAGCAGAAAAAATAGAAAGCGAATTACAAAAAGGTAGTTTTGTGAGTATAGATGGTCGATTAGTTACCCGTAACTATGTCGATAATAATGGTCAAAAACGCTATATTACAGAGGTTGTTGCAAATGAAGTGATGCTTAATCAAAAAGCAGTTTAATTATTTAAATTTTTATTTAAAACGAGGCGGAAATTCCGTCTCGTTTTTTTTATGTTTTTAAAATCTCTCGATTGAAAAAACTTATTTATAATTTAAAAAAAAATTGCTTTACTCAATCAAAAAGTACTTTTACGAAGTTTTTCAAAAATGTAATTATTTTTTTGATTAAATTAGTAAAATAATAAAATTATGCAAAAATATAGCGCCTTAATTATAGATGACGAGGAAGATAGTAGAAGTAATACTCAAAGTATGCTTAAAAATTATTGTCCTGAAATTGAAGTTATTGGCGAAGCCGAAAGTGGACCTGATGGTAAATTAATGATTCAAGATTTAAAGCCACAGGTTGTTTTTTTAGACATTAATATGCCTGGAATGACTGGATTTCAAATGCTTGAAGGAATTTATAATCGTGATTTTTGTGTTATTTTTTTAACTGCATATAGCGAACATGGAATTAATGCTGTAAAAGCAGGAGCAACCGATTATTTATTAAAACCATTGATGTTATCAGAACTTCAAACTGCAATTCATAAAGTAAGTGTTTATTATGAAAATAAATCAAATTCGACATCCTTATTGAAAAATGAACAAGATAAAAATTTGATATTAATTAATCATAGTAAAGGCTTTACATTAACAGATATAAAAGACATTGTTTGGTTAGAGGCAAGTGATAATTATACCAATTTGTTTTTAATGGGTCAACGTAAAATTGTAGCTAGTAAAACTTTGAAAGAATTTGAGGCGATATTACCTTCATCTGATTTTTTTAGAATTCACAGATCGGCCTTAATAAATATTAGTTTTGTAAAAGAGTATAGTAATCATGAAGGGGGAGAGGTAATTTTAGTTGATGGAACTCGTGTTCAGGTAAGTAAAGCTCGTATTCAAGAATTTTCTGAATTTATCAAAACTAAGTCTGTTTCTCCAAAATAAAATTAGTCACCCCATAATTTTTTTGTATTATTATCTGTATCATAATTAAGAATTACAGGCTTTTTGTATTTTTACAATTGGTTTTTACAAAAAGAATAATAAAAAATAATTAAAAATATATGCGTTTTATAAATAAATATATTTTTATTTACTGTTTAATTCATCAATTTATTATTGCTCAAACCCCTTCATTTAATTTTCAAAAATTTAGCAGTGAAGATGGATTAAATAGCGCCAATATTTTCAATATTGAAGAACATCAAAATGGCTTAATTTATTTTACCACTTCAAATGGGATTTATTATTCAGACGGATATAGTTTTAATAAACTTAAGATAGATAGCTTAAAAAGTAATGCCCTTTTAAATGTGGGCTTTAAAAATCTTGATGAGATTTATTTATCCATTCGAGATGAAGGTCTTGCGACATATAATTTTAAAAGCAAACAATTAAAACACAACTCGATATTAAAATTTAAAAATAATTCAGATAATTTTATTGTTACTGATAAATATGCCTACTTCTTAACTTCAGAAATTAAGTTAATTACCATTGATTTAAAGTCCGGGAAAATTTTAACCGATAATTTTACGAAGAAAGACCGTATGAACTTAACATACTGTATTTATAAAACTCAATCTGGTGAAATTTTAGTGGGAAGAACTGATGGTTTATATAAAGCTACTAATGGGATACAAGAAAAAATTAATTACATAAAAAACATTAAAATTTGTTCAATATCTCAATCAAAAGATGGAAGTTTATTGTTAGGATCAAATAATAAAATTATTGTTATTAAAAATAATAAAGTTGAAAAAGAAATAATACCAATATACAACAAGAAAAGTAATACAATTCAGTTTGATGATGAAAAAAACATTAATAAAATTATTACCGATAATTATGGTCGTATTTGGTTTACTTCTTTTCCGGATGAGAATTTATATTTATTTCAAAACAATACTGTTTATAATGTTTTCGAAATTCTCGATATACCGCCTACATTAATTAATTGTTTAGTAAATGACGAAAAACAAAATATTTGGGTAGGTACATTTAATGATGGGGTATACTTAATACAAAATTCTTTTTTTAATTCATTTAATTTCTCTTTTAATAATAAAAATTTAAATATTAATCAGGTTAATTTAATTAATGATTTATTAATTGTTGCCACTAATAATGGTTTATATGGATTAGATCTAATTAATAATAAATCTAAAATATTATCTCACCCTGATGATTTTGGTGAACCAATTAGCAGTATTAAACAAATTAATGATGTGTTTTTGTATTCTAAAAGGAGTGAGTTTAATATGGAACCGACTAAGTTTCAGAATTTAAATCTGTCTTATAATTTTAAGCCTATAATAGCTCGACAATATTATTCAATAGATAATAAAACGTCTATTCTAGCTGATTGGAATTCTAATATTTTGCTTTTAAATACGTTAACTAACAAAATATTAGACACACTTATATCATTTTCTGATTACAAAATATCTGTTAATTCATTATTAAAATTTAAAAACACACTTTATATAGGAACAAATAATGGTTTATTTGTTTATGATTTTAAAACTAAAAAATATTCTAACTTAATTAGAAGCGAATTAAATTTTAATATTAATGATATTGCCCTTATTAATGATAAGATATATGTTGCACACGAATCTGGAATTACAGATCTTCAGGAAAGAAAATTAATTCAACAAATTGGTAATTTTAGTTTAAATACAGTAAAAAAAATTAAACAATTTGAAAATAAAATTTGGCTAGCAACTTTAAATGGGTTAATTATTTGTAATAAAAATTTTGAACTTTATAAAATTATAAATAAATCCAATGGTTTATTATCCAATTCAATAAATGATATCACATTTAATAATAAAACTGTTAGCATTGCTACAGCTCGTGGTATAGCATCTAGTAATATAAATGATGTTTTAGAGTTTAATTTTAAATTAAAACCTGTTACGATTAATTATTTGAATAGTAATGGAAATGAAATTATTTCTAAAAATAACATTTACAATCTTTCTCCTTCACAAGATAATCTTTCAATTTATTTTTATAGTCCTCTTTTTAATAAACCAAACAAACAATTTTTTAAATATAAATTAGATGAAGGCGAGTGGAAAAGTACTGAAAATTTAGTTTTGAATATTTCACTTACCGGAGGTAAACATACTATTGAAATTTCAGCATCATCTGATAATATTGTTTGGAGTGAGAGTACTTTGTTGCAAATTAATAAAGCGGAAAAGCTTTCTGAAAAAAATATTTTTTATTTGGTTATAACAATCTCTTGTATTTTGGTAATTATGATAACAGGATTTATATGGATTAGTCGTCTAAAAATTAAATCTAAAAAGTTATTAGAACAAGAACAACAAGTTAACTTATTAAAACATCAAGCAATGAATTCTTTATTGAGTCCACATTTTATTTTTAATTCGCTTACCTCGATTCAAAATTACATCAATACTAATAATGGCTTAAAAGCTAGTGAGTATCTTGCTAAATTTTCTAGATTAATTCGGATGATAATTGAAAAAGCATCTCAAAGTGAAATTAGTTTGCACGATGAATTATCTCGTTTAACTTATTATTTAGAGCTTGAAAAAGAACGTTTTAAAAATAAATTTGATTACAAGATTAATATTGATGACGATATTAATACACATCAAATAATGATTCCTAATATGATTATTCAGCCCCATGTTGAAAATTCTATTATTCATGGCATATTACCAAAGCATGAGCATGGAAAATTAATTATTTCATTTAAACGTGGATCAAACCGTAATTTTTTTATTACAATTGATGATAACGGAATTGGTTTAATAAAATCAAGATCTCAAAAAAAAGCAGGTCATAAATCAATAGGTACAAGTACTATTAAAAGTATTTTGGATATCAATTCAATTTTAAGTGGGAAAAAACAAATTGTTTCTATGATTGATAAATCAACAATCGATTCTAATCAGTGTGGAACTATTATTACAATTGAAATAGAACAATAGTATAAAAAAAACTTTTACATATTTATTTATAATTTTAATTAATTTTTTGTTTTCACAGAAAAATAATTTTTTGCAAGATACTTTAAGATTTTGCAATGGAGAACGAATGATTATTGATCTGCTTCAGCCTTTAGATAAAAGCGCTTCGTTATTTTGGAAAACACCTGATACACAAATCGAAAACACCAAAAAAATTGAAGTTTATAAACAAGGGAAATATTTCGTTAATATTTCTTCGCCTAATTACCCGGGTACAATTATTGATAGTACCTATATAAAAATTTATTCAAAACCCACTCTTTATTTAAAGGATACTATTATATGTAAAGGCAATTCAATTGTATTAGATGCCAAAAATTATGGAATGAAATATTTATGGAATACTAACGAAACCTCACAAAAAATTAATATTAAAATTCCTGGATTATATTGGGTGAAAATAATGTATGGCAATTGTTTTTTAGTTGATTCGATTATGGTTAAATTAATAGAAAGTGTAAATGTTTTTTTTAATCCAGAACCTGTTTTTTGTTTAAAGGATAATAATAAATTACTCTTTGTTAAGGCCCCTTTTAATGCTAAATTTTTATGGAATACTGGAGCTACTTCTTCAACTATTAACGCTACTAAAGAGGGTGTTTATTGGTTTAAGGTTTATGGTTTAAATTGTATAGAAAGAACGGATACAATTAAGGTTAAAATAAAAGTGTGTGATTGTGAAATGATTATTCAGAATAACTTGACTCCTAATGAAGATGGTAAAAATGATGTTTTTTTTCCTATCTCAGACTGTGATTACAGTTATTATTTTATTACAATTAGCGACCGATGGTCTAATGTTGTTTATACTTCAACTGATATTAATTCGAAGTGGGATGGAAGGTTCAAAAATAGCCTCTGCCCCGAAGATATCTACTTTTATAAAATAGAATGTATAGAAAAAGGAAATGATAATAAATCTGTTCGAACAGGTCGAATTTCTTTGATAAGAAAGTAACTAATTTAATAAAATCTGCTTTACTTCTTTTAGTATGTCGTTTGCTATATCTTGTGTTGAAGCTTCGGCATAAATCCGAAGTAATGGTTCTGTTCCGCTAGCCCTAATCATCATCCATGTATTTTCGTCAAAGAAAAATTTATAACCATCTAAATCATCAACGCGTTGTATTTTATATTTACCAAATTCTTTATAAAGGCCGTCTTTACAGTTTTTTAAAACATTTTCTTTTTTACTTTCAGATATGTGCATGTCATTTCTTTCAAAACAAAATGTTCCTGTAATTGAATATACTTCTTCAATTAACTCATGTAAACTTTTGCCAGTTTTAGCCATAAATTCCCAAATAGTTAATCCCATCCAAATGCCATCTCGTTCAGGTATATGTCCTTTAATAGCTATTCCTCCACTTTCTTCTCCACCAACAAGTACGTCCTCATTTACCATGATGCTGCAAATGTGTTTAAATCCAATTTTTACGACTTCTAATTCAAGCCCATAATAGTCGCACATGTTTTTAATTTTAACTGTGGTACTAAATGCTGTGGCTACTTTACCTGTTTGTTGTTTGTATTTTACTAAATAATGAATTAACAATAAAATGATGTGGTGCGAATCAACAAAATTACCTTTACTGTCATATAATCCAATTCTATCTGCATCTCCATCGGTAGCTAATCCACATGATATTTCTCCGTTTGTTTTAATGAAATCGCTAAATTCGGTTAAATTTTTATGAATAGGTTCTGGCGCTTGACCATTAAAGCTTGGATTGTTTTCACAATGGAGTTTGTGAATTTCCGGAAATAATCTTTCCATTACTCTTTGACCAGCTCCATACATCGCATCATAAGCAAAATTTAAATTTGCGTTTTTTATGGCTTGTAAATCAAAACTAGATTCAACGTGTTGTATGTACAAATCTTCTAATGGCACAATTTGAAGTGTTCCATTATTTTTAGCTTCCGATAGGTTTATTGAATTATAGTCGGTGGTACAATTTTCAGGAATTATATTTTCAATTTCTTGAACTAATTCAGCGCCTAATGGACCTCCATAGTGAGCTTTAATTTTATAGCCATTGTATGATGGGGGATTGTGACTTGCAGTTATAATTATGCCTAAATGTGTATTATATTTTACAACTCCTAATGATATCATAGGGGTACTAATAAAATCTTTTGCTAATAATACTTTTATTCCATGTGCAAGAAAAACTTTTGTTACTGTTTCTGCAAATAATTCACCTGCAAAACGACAATCGTGACCAACAATTACAATTGGATTTTTTTGTATTTTAATTAACCATTTAGCAGTTGCTTCAGAAACTTTCGCTACATTTTCAACTGTAAAATCTTGAGCTATAATTGCTCGCCATCCATCAGTTCCAAATTTAATTTTTGTATTCATATAAATATATCAACAAAATTAATTAAAATTTCCACTTTAAAAACTATTACATTTTTTTTGGAAGAATAAAAAAAAGGGGCTATTAGGCCCCCTTTTAATTTAATAAAATTAAAACCTACTTATTAACGATTATTTTTTGATTAATATTCGTTGTTTTGTTTTTACCCACAATAAAATAAATACCATTGGATAAATCACTAACTTTTAATTGTAAATTATTAGCGCTTGATAATTGTATTGTTTTGATGGTTTGCCCTAATTCATTTATTATTAATAAATCTATTGCCAGTTGTGATTCAATAGTAAACTCTCCATTGTTTGGATTTGGATAAATTTTTAATCCATTTTGATTACTTAATTCGCTAATCCCTGTGCATGTATTTACTTTTATCTGAACTGTTCCTGTTCCTTTACATCCATTGGCATCTGTTCCTGTTACCGTGTAATTCGTGTTGATGATTGGGTTAATTACAAAACTAGGGGTTGTTGCTGTATTATTCCATACATAGGTATTTGCCCCATTGGCTTTTAATATCGTAGACTCTCCTCTACAAATTACACTTCTGGTTAATACCGCTG
>Ga0209297_1002151_pt1 | contig 11063 bp, 9 predicted proteins | sample S_130805_MF_Meta_FD_187322 | JGI IMG/M metagenome (GOLD analysis project Ga0209297, IMG submission 187322) | Freshwater microbial communities from Lake Simoncouche, Canada to study carbon cycling - S_130805_MF_MetaG (SPAdes) (version 2) | ecosystem: Environmental > Aquatic > Freshwater > Lake ... | reverse complement strand
TCTTTTTCTTTTTTACTATATGTTTCTTGAGATTTAGCCATTATATTAAAATTGTTATATTATTTTAATTTGTATATAAATTTCATTAAAAGTACATAAAATATATCTATTATAAATAATCTTATTTAATTAACATTTAAACATATAATTAGTTTAACGCCTATACACATATATTAAAATTGTTTTATTGTAATTAAAATTATTCTCATGAGCTTTGGTTAAAATAATAAACGAAAGCATGAAGATAGAAATATTTCGATTTCATGATAAAAATCAATTTAATTCATTTATTTTTATGTCTAAAAATTTTTTAGCTTCTTCAAAATTATTACCAACCAAACCATCTAAAATAGCATCTTTTAGTGCGTTTTTTAAAAGGCCTATTTTTTTACTTGGCATTATATTATAAATAGTCATAATTTCTTGGCCTGTTATTGGTGGTTGCCAATTTCTGATTTTGTCTTTTTCTTCAATTTCAATAAGTTTTTGTCTAACAATTTCGAAGTTATGTAAATACTTTTTTACTTTATTTGGATTCTTGGTTGTTATATCGCTTTCGCATAAAATCATTAAATCTTCTATTTTATCGCCTGCTTCAAATAATAATCTTCTGATGGCACTATCGGTAACTTCTGTTTTAGCTAAAACAATTGGTCTCAAATGAAGTTCAACTAATTTTTGAACGTGTTTCATTTTTTCATTTAAAGGTAATTTTAAGTTAGCGAATATTTTAGGGACCATTCTCGCACCTTTATCTTCATGGCCATGAAATGTGAATCCATGCCCTTCTTCAAATCTTTTAGTGGCAGGTTTTGCAATGTCGTGCAATATGGCCGCCCATCTTAACCAAAGGTTATTACTTTTTTCGGCTACATTATCTAAAACCTCTAATGTATGATAAAAATTATCTTTGTGAGAAAGGCCATTTATAGTTTCTGTACCCTGAAGTTTAACTAGTTCAGGAAAAATTAAATCAAGCAAGCCAGAATTTAATAGTAATTTAAATCCAACAGATGGTTTTTGTGAAAGAATAATTTTATTAATTTCTTCAGCAATCCGCTCTGCTGAAATTATTTTAATTCGATTTTTATTTTTTGATATGGCCTCGAATGAAGGCTCATCAATTTGAAAATTTAGTTGGGAAGCAAATCGAATGGCGCGCATCATTCTTAATGGATCGTCGCTATATGTGATATCTGGATTAAGCGGTGTTTTAAGTATTTTATTAGTTAAGTCGTTTAATCCATTAAAGGGATCGAGCAGTTTGCCAAAATTATTTTTAGATAAACCTATGGCTATTGCGTTAATTGTAAAATCTCGTCTATTTTGATCGTCTTCTAAACTGCCATCTTCTACAATAGGATTACGAGAATTGTGATTATAACTTTCTTTTCTAGCCCCAACAAATTCGATTTCTAAATCATGATATTTGATTTGAGCTGTTCCAAAAGTTTTAAAAACAGAAAGGTGTGCTTCTTCTCCAAGTTTTTGATGCAATAAATTAGCCAAATCTATACTTTTACCAAGGGTAACAACATCTATATCTTTACTTTTTCTTTCTAAAAAAAAATCTCGAACATATCCTCCGATAGCATATGTGTCAACATTTAATTCATCAGATGATTGTTGAATTAGTTTAAAAATAGGTTCGTTTAGAAAAGAATACATTTTTATTTTTGAAGAATTAATTTTAAATTTATTTTATTTATTTCAAATTCGATCTTCTTTTTTTTTCTTTAATAATTAAATTTAGTTCGCGTCCTGTTTGACCTTTAACACTTGTATTTTCTTGTGCTCTTCGAATTAAATACGGCAACACTTCTTTAACTGGGCCATAAGGTACGTATTTAGCTACATTGTATCCATTTAAAGAAAGGTTATAGCTGATATGATCGCTCATGCCTAAAAGTTGTGAAAAATAAATTCGTTTATCGTTTGGAGAAATATTTTTTTGTTCCATTAAATTTAATAAAAGAGTGCTACTATTTTCGTTATGTGTTCCAGCACAAATAGCCATGTTATCAATATTATTGATACAAAAATTTATGGCTTCATCGAAGTCTTGGTCTGTAGCTTCTTTATTTTTATGAATGGGTGATTGATAATTCATTTCGATAGCCCTTGCACGTTCTTTTTCCATATAGGCACCCCTTACTAATTTTGCACCAAGACGATAGCCATTTGTTTTCGCTTGATCTAAACTAAGTTTAAAATAATTTAATCTATTAGCAAGGTATAGTTGAAAGGTATTATAAACGATCGTTTTTGATTTATTACAAATAAGCATATTTGTATTTGCTAGTTCGTCAATTGCATTCTGAATCCAACTTTCTTCGGCATCAATTAAAATTGCTTGATTGTTTTCGAGCGCAGATAAACAAATATTATTCACCCTATTTTTAACTCTCTGCCATTCATCTTCCTCTTCAGTTGTAAGTTGAATTTTCGCGCTAACTTTTTCTAATATTTCAAATCTTGCGATGCCAGTTATTTTAAAAACACAAAAAGGGATATTTGCATCTTTTTTTGCTTTTTGAATTGTTTCGAGAGTTTCGTTTAAACAATGATCAAAGTCACTTTCGTTTTCTTTACCTTCTACGCTATAATCAAGTATGGTGCCAATATTATATTTTGCGAGTTCAGCAATGGTTAATTCACAATCGTGAATATTTTCGCCACCTACGAATTGTTTAAAAATAGTTTTTTTAATTAAGTTTTTAAATCCAATCGTTAGTGCCAAAGGACCAAGTTTAGCACCTAATTTTACCATAATAGGGTTACTTATAATTTTAAATAACCAGTAAGATTGAACTAAACCTGAATTAGTTTTTGCTTTAAAAGCATTTTCAGTATTGTTAAATGAAATCATAAAAAAATTAGTGCCCAAATACTTCCTTTAAAGTTAAAAATTTAACAGGACCATATTTTTCTAATATTTTCAAATCAAGCCCATCTTTTTTTCCTAGCACTAAAATAGTTGTAGGTTTATTTTTAATATTTAATAGTTGAAATTTTTTAATGTCATTAAAAGTATAGTTTTGAACTTTTTCAAAAATAGTTTTACGAATATCTATTGAGTTACCAAGTTCTTTTGCTTCGAGATAATTAAAAATAACGTTAGATTTAGATATTCGCTGTGTTCTCATTTCTTGAAGGATAGATTCTTTTGCCGAATTAAAACTTGCCTCGGCTTTAGGCATAGTATTTAATAGGTCGCTTAATCCCTTTAAGGCATCACCTAATTTATCGGCTTGAGAACCTATGTAAGATAAATTATAATATGTTTTAGATAACTTGTTGGGCTGATTATATCTTGAATAAGTAGAGTAGGCTAGTGCTTTTGATTCTCTGAGGTCTTGAAATAAAATACTGCTCATGCCACCACCAAAATAATTATTATATAGTGAAATAATAGGCACATTTTCAGATGTATATTTTTCGCCATTTGAAAGCATTATTATTTCAGCTTGTTTCATATCATAGTCTACAATGTAGACATTGTTTGTTAATTTTTTTTCTTCAAACAATTTAGGTATTGGAGGTGGAAGAAGGGTTTTGGGTACTTGATGATAAAGATTAATAATTGATTTTAATTGTTCGGTTTCTTTAGGACCATAATATATTATTTTGTGTTCGTATGAAGTTAATGTGCTAATTAGATTTATAATTTCTGAAGATTTGATTTGGTTCAATTCAGTATCAGTAAAAACATACGAAAAAGGATTGATTTCGCCATAACGAGCATAATTTGATAGTCCTCGATTTAGAATTAATTTCTTTTGTAATTTATTATCATTTCGTTCTTTAATAACATCGGCTATAAGATTTGTGAGCACTGATTCTTCAATAATAGGTTTAGATAAAACTTTTTCAAATAAGTTTATTGCTTTTTCGAAATTATCATTTAGTCCAACTAAGCTTACCCAAACAGTTTCGTTATCAGAAAATACATTAAAAGAACAGCCATATTTATATAATTCTTGTTTTACTTCTGCAGCTTTTAAATCAATTGTAGAAAGATATGGAATAGCTTTAATAGCGATAGGTAAAAGACGATTGTTATTACTTCCCATGTCAAATTTATAATATAATTCGAAAAGATTATTTTCTACATTTTTATTATAAAATAATGGGATTGATGAGTTGATTTGAAGTTTTGTTATGTCTTTATCATAATCAATAAATTTTGGATTAACTGGCACAGGAATTGATTTTTCTAATTTTTTTACAAATGAAGAGCTGTTGTTTCTATCAACTTCAACAGGAGTTATGCTAGGTTTTTCTACTTTTTTTAATGTGGTGTCTTCGCCAATTCTTTTATAAGCCACAGCATAATTATTATTTGAAAAATATTTATTTGAAAAATCAATTAAATCTTGTTTTGAAATTTTAGAAATTCGATTAATAAAATTTACTGTTTCTTCCCATTTTAAATTGTTTACAAATGAATTTAACAACCATCCAGCTCGAGCTGAGTTACTTTCTAATTCTTTAGTTTGTTTTAATTTTAAGTCTGTAATTATTGCAGGGATTAACCAATCTGGAAATTCACCTTTTTTTAATAATTCGATTTGACTTAGAATTAGTTTTTCGACATCTTCTATACTTTGGCCTTCTTTAGGTTCTCCGCTAAAGCCAAAAAAACTATAATCTTTTAAAGGATAAAAGAAACAACTGCTAGATAATACTTTCTGAGCTTGATTTAAGTTTAAATCCATTAATCCTGCTGAGCCATTAAATAAGATGCCTGAAATTAATTTACATTTATCAGCATCGGAAGATCCTTCTCCTGCAAAACTCCATGCTAAATTAACATTGGCTGGATTAGGGCCTACAATTTCATTTACTATTTTTTTTGTTATTGGTAATTCTGATTCATATTCATATGCTTGCACTGGTTTTGACTCAAACTTTCCAAAGTTTTTATCAATTTCAATAATTACTTTATCTGGATCAAAATCACCACTCATAATAATTGCCATATTATTTGGTACGTAATATTTATTGTAGTATTTGTTAATTTCAACCATTGAGGGATTTTTTAAATGTTCAATAGTTCCAATGGTGGTTTGGGTTCCGTAAGTGTGATGGCGCCATAAACTTGCAAATAATGATTCCCAAACTTTGTCATCATCATTATCAATGCCTCTGTTTTTTTCTTCGTAAACTGCTTCTAATTCGGTATGAAATAATCTTAACACCGGTTTTCTAAATCTTTCTGCTTCTATTTTTAGCCAATTATTTATTTGATTGCTAGGAATATCGTTTACATATACTGTTTGATCGAAAGAGGTAAACGCATTTGTACCATCAGCTCCAATGTTTGCAAGCATTTTGTCATATTCGTTAGCAATTGCGTATTTGGCCGCTTCTCCACTAACACTATCAATTTGGTGGTAAATAATTTTACGTTTATTTTCGTCAGAAACGCTTCGATATAATTCGTATAACTGTTCAATTTTTTTTATTTCGATGTTTTCTTTTTTAAAATCTTTTGTTCCATAAACGTCTGTGCCTTTAAAAACCATGTGTTCTAAATAGTGAGCTAAGCCAGTTGAATTAGAGGGGTCGTTTTTACTACCAGCTTTAACTGCAATATAGGTTTGAATGCGAGGCGCATCTTTATAAACAGATAAATATACTTTTAAGCCATTATTCAAAGTATAAATCCGAGCATTTAAAGGATCGTTCAGAACGGATTCGTAATGTGATATGCCTTTTAATTCTACTTTCGGAGATGGAGGTCCTTTGTACTTTTTTTCTGAGATTTGAGCTTTAATAACTAAAAAAAAACAAATTGAAAATAAGAGAGTTGAGTATTTATGGATTTTCATATAATTAGATATTAATTTTTTAGTATTCGATTTCTAGATCAAATGTTTTTTTTAAATTGGTTATAACAGGATTTTTTTCTGCCATGTCTTTAAATACATCAACAGGTTTGAAAGCTTTTATTTTGGTTTCTATTTTTGATGTATAAATTTCGAGCGTAATTTTATTGTTTTCAAGAAGCGATCTTAAACTATCTAAAACATGGTGTTTTTCTAAAATGAGCTGTTCTTTTTGAATTTCGTTATTAGTTGTAATAGTAATTACATTATTTTCAAATTGAACTTCAGAAGTGCTTAAAGAAATTGATAATTGACGTGCACCCTCTATTAGTTTTAGTTCAGCATATTTTAATATAGCTCCTTTTACATCTTCGTTAGTGATGGTTTTTATTTCATTTATGATTGTAGATTCTTCACTAATGGTATTTAATATCATTGGCTTAACTTCAAGGTTTGTTTTGATTTCGTTAAGACTAAAACCTGATTTTATTTTTAATTGTTCAATCGAAATAATTGGTTTATTCGCATATTTTATTTGGCTTTCTTTTTCTATTTTGGTAATTGGCGTTAGATTTTTTTGATTTGAAGCTGAACTATTTTCGAAGACATTTTCTAAATCATCCTTTTTTTTTTCCGTATCGGCTGATACGGTAAGAAAGGTAAGCTGAAAAAGTGCCATTTCTACTAAAAGCCGTTGATTTTTGGCGCTTTTATAATTAACATCAGTTTTGCTAATGATAGAGAGCGATTTAAGTAGAAAATTAATACTGCAATTTTGAGCTTGTTTAAGGTAGTTTTGTTTTAAACTTTCGCTTACTTCAATTAAAACTATTGTTTGTGGATCTTTGCTCACTAAAATGTTTCGAAGATGTTCGCCAAGACCTATAATAAAATGATGAGCATCAAATCCTTTTTTTAATATATTATCAAATGTTACCATTATTTCTGGTAAATTACTGCTAAGAAACGCATCGGTTATTTTGAAATAATAATCGTAATCTAAGATGTTTAAATTTTCAACGATTTGTTTGTAGGTTAAATTATTGCCAGTAAAGGCAACCATCTGATCAAATATAGAACAAGCGTCGCGTAAACCTCCATCAGCTTTTTGTGCAATCACATGTAATGCTTCGGGCTCAAAAGTAACCTGCTCTTTATTAGCCATAAAAGCTAAGTGATTACTAATGTCTTCGGTTTTAATTCGATTAAAATTAAAAACTTGGCAACGAGACAAAATGGTAGGAATAATTTTTTGTTTTTCGGTTGTGGCTAAAATAAATTTAGCATGCTTAGGGGGTTCTTCTAATGTTTTTAAAAAAGCATTAAAGGCTGAATTACTTAACATGTGAACCTCGTCGATAACATATACTTTATATTCGCCTAATTGAGGGGCAATTCGAACTTGATCAACTAAATATCGAATGTCGTCTACCGAATTATTACTTGCAGCATCTAATTCGTAAACATTTAATGATGCCCCTGAATCAAAAGATAAGCATGATTCACAATTATCACAAGCTTCGCCTAGATCAGATATTTTTGTACAATTAATTGTTTTTGCAAAAATACGCGCACAGGTAGTTTTTCCAACACCACGTGGACCGCAAAATAAATATGCTTGGGCCAACTGTTTGTTAAGGATAGCATTTTTTAAAGTATTTGTAATATGATTTTGTCCAACAACTGTATTAAATTGTTGAGGACGATACTTACGGGCTGATACAATAAAATTATCCATTATTAATTTCTAAAAATACACTTATTATGCGTTTTTTTTAAAATTAATTGCGATTAAAAAAGGTTAAATTATTAACTGATTGTTTATAATTAAGGTCTAAAAAACTTAAATTAGAGGATTGAAAAGCAAAATCTATATATTTCTGGTTGCTAGCTTCTTTTTTCACGCTGCTTTTTCACAAACAATTATTAAGGGGATTGTAGTCGAAAAAGACACAAATTTGACTATGTCTTTTGTTTACATTATTAATAAAAGTAATGGTAATGGAACAATGAGTGATAACGAAGGACGATTTTCATTAGTTAGTAATGTTGACGACACATTAATTTTATCATATGTTGGTTTTGCAAAATCATTTATCCCAGTAAAAAGTTTATTATTGAATTCAAAAGCATTGCTTAGAATTAGCATGATTAAAATGCCCATAAATTTGAAAGAAATTAATATCACTACGTTTAGAATTAAGCCATACGAGAGAGAATATATGAATGATATTATTGATAGAAGTAAAGTTAAAACGCTGGATTATTTTAATAGTCCTTTTACTGCTTTGTATAACCAATATAGTAAAGAAGGTAAACAATTAAGAAAGTTGGCTAAAATTTTTGAAGATTTGATTGAAGAAGAGCAAGTGCAGAAAAAGTTAAGTCGTGAAATATTATCTAATTTAACTGGAGATAGAGCGATAGATTATTATAAATTTAGAAAGTATTGTTATTATGTAAATAACTATTTTATTATAACTCACGATGGAATTGAATTATATACGAAGGTGATGGACTGTTATAAACGTTGGAAAAGAGAAGGTAATTAAGAAATTTATTAAAATACTGCTTTAAGAACTTAAATTAAATAATAAAAGGGAATTAACTAATTAATTCCCTTTTAGGTATTTATAACGACATTAATCCCAAATAAAAATTAAACGTTTAGGGAATTAAGTGTTGTTTTTATTTTAATGAAGCTACTTTTTTTGCTAATTTAGATTTGATGTTACCAGCTTTATTTTTATGAATTACACTTTTTTTAGCCAATTTATCTAACATGCTAGACACTTTAGGTAATAATTTTTCTGCTTCATCTTTAGAGGTAGCTGTACGTAATTTCTTTACTGCAGAACGAGTAGTTTTAGCATAATAACGATTTTCGGTGCGTTTTGCTTCGTTTGATCTAATGCGCTTAATAGATGATTTATGATTTGCCATGTCTTTAATTTCTTTTTTCAACAAATTTTTGGAAGGCAAATATACGTATTTTTTTGAATATACAAATGATAAATTAAAACGATCATAAAATAAGATTTTAAGTATGTTTTAAATATAATTGGAAAGAAAATGAATTTTTTTATGTTTTTTATAACAAGTATAGCTTTGAAACACTTAAAAATTGTCATTTTTGACTAAAACTAACCAAAATTATTACAAAGAAGGTTGTGTTACTCTAATTTTCGTTAGTATTAAACTAACTTATTTGGAGTTATTTTATTTTTATATCATATAGTTAAGAAATAGTTTATTAAACTTTTTTTTAATTGTTTTGTTTTTATAATTAACATGCGAATTTTTTTTATATTATTTTTGATTTTATTTACTCTTGAGTTTTTCTCTTGTCAAACGCCATCAACTAATGTTAAAAACAATTTATCTAAACCAAAACAAACAGCTATGAAATTGAATTGCGAAAAAACCGATGCCGAATGGAAAAAACAATTAACTTCTGAACAGTATGAAATTTTAAGATTAAAAGGAACAGAGCATCCTGGATCAGGAAAATACAACAGTCATTTTGAAAAAGGTATTTATACATGTGCAGGATGTGGTTCTGAATTATTTACTAACGATCAAAAATTTGATAGTCATTGTGGTTGGCCTAGTTTTGATAACAATATTGCAGGCGAAGAAAAAGTAAAACAGATAAAAGATTTTTCGCATGGTATGATTAGAACTGAAATAGTGTGTGCTAATTGTGGCGGACATTTAGGTCATATTTTTGATGACGGCCCCACATCCACCGGTCAGAGATACTGTGTGAATAGTTTAAGTTTAAATTTTATCAAAAAAACTGAATAAGTTTTCGTAATGGTTTAAAATATAAGGTATAGAATTTAGGTTTTAATCCATTTATTTCCCAAGCCTGTCTATCTTCTTTATTAGCTTTAAACCGATTGCTAATTGAGGCATTGCTTTTGCCACCAATTCGCATTTTTATAGTAAACTCAGGCAAATAAGAAATTATTATTTTATTTTTTAATATGAATCTCAACATTAGTTCGTAATCAGCCGCACTTTTTAAATTTAAATTAAAATCTCCGTGAGCTTTATAAATATTTTTTTTAACAAAAAAAGTAGGGTGGGGGGGCATCCAACCAAAATAAAATGATTTAGGTTTATATTCACCACTTTTCCATTTTCGAATAACATCATCAGTATTTAGAGCATTTACATAATATAAATCACTATAAACTGCATCGCTTTTAGATTTTAAAAATTCTGAAGCGTATTTTTCAATTATTATGTTACTGGTATAGAAGTCATCTGAATGAATAAATCCAATTACATCTCCAGTTGCTTGCTTAATACCTTTGTTTAATGCTTCATACAAGCCTTGATCTTTTTCAGAGATAAAATAATTGATCTTGTTTTTATACTTATTAATTATATTTAATGTGTTATCGGTTGAGCCACCATCTATAATTATATATTCTATTTTTTTATATGTTTGGTTAATCACAGATAATATGGTTTCCTCCAGAGTTTTATCTGAATTAAATGTTACAGTTATGATTGAAATTTTCAAATCGAATTTTGTAGTGAAATAACAATTTCGTTTAATGATTTAAAATTAAAATCAATTTTATCGTTTTCGGTTATTTCTTCAGAAATATAAATTGTTTTCATTCCGGCATTTCTTCCAAATTCCATATCACTCATGCTATCTCCAATCATAATGCTTTGTTTAAAATTTATTGAAGAAATATCTTCTTTAGCTTTTAAGGCCATTCCTATTCCTGGTTTTCTGTAAGGATGATTTTCGCTTTTTAAGTATGGAGAAAAATATACTTTATCAATTTTACCACCATGGTAAGCAATTTCGTATAACATATTTTTATGAATTAGTTCTAAATCTTCTTTACGATATAATTTTTTGCCTATTCCTTGCTGATTTGTTACTACTATGATATTACCAAATAATGTATTTAAAAACTTGAGTGCATCTAATACTCCTTCAATAAATTCGAATTCAATCCATTGTTTAACATAGTCGTTATCTATTTTTTTATTAATAACGCCATCTCGATCCAAAAAGAGCGTCCAATTTTTATTTATATTTAAATTCTTTAAAGTCATCTTGAGCTTTTAAATAATCTTCGGGTATGCCAATATCAATAAAGTAATCTTTAAATTCAAATCCTTTAATAATTAATTGGTTTAATTGTTTTTCAAAAAAATCTTTTTCAATTGAAAAGTTAATATCAGGCTTTGTATTTTGTAAAT
>Ga0209297_1002149_pt1 | contig 11066 bp, 11 predicted proteins | sample S_130805_MF_Meta_FD_187322 | JGI IMG/M metagenome (GOLD analysis project Ga0209297, IMG submission 187322) | Freshwater microbial communities from Lake Simoncouche, Canada to study carbon cycling - S_130805_MF_MetaG (SPAdes) (version 2) | ecosystem: Environmental > Aquatic > Freshwater > Lake ... | reverse complement strand
TAAGTACAAAAATATTCAACTTCCAACCGATAAGAAAATCTGGTTTCATCTCTGGGTTGTCTCACTCTTACTCAATGTTATTCCCGGTGTTTTATTTGCAGTGGCTGAAACTGAAGTAACATCGATCTTGGCTGGAATTATTAATGCAGTTACACCTCTCATGACATTGCTCGCCATCATGATTGTTTTTCGTGAAGAAAAGCTCAAAAGCTTTCAAGTACTTGGCCTTCTCCTTGGCTTCATTGGTGTTCTTACAGTTTTGGGTGCATGGAAGGGCCTTGGTGAGAATCCAATAGGTGCGGTGCTTGCACTTTTGCTTGCAGTGACGTGTTATGGATTTTCATTTCCTTATTCGCGAAAATTTGTACTTCCAAGAAAACTACAACCTGAAGCCCTCGCCGCAGTGCAGGTTTCTGCCGGCGCACTGACACTCCTTCCCTTCTATTTAATAGATGGCATTGCAAAAGATGAGTATCGACCAGGACCAGTTTTTGCGATGATCGCTCTCGGTGTCTTTGGTAGTGGCTTTGCATATATCTGGAACTTTAAGATTATGGAGGCAGCCGGAAGTGCTATCGCTAGCACCGTTACATATGTGACGCCAGTGATCGCCGTTATTGTGGGCATTATTTTCCTCGGCGAAAGTGTGGCTTGGTATGAACCTGTCGGTGCCTTGATTGTTCTATTAGGAGCAGCGATTGGGCAACAACGGATAAAGCTATTTAATCGATTGTAAAGCCTGTTTTTATTGGTCCAAGGTCGATGCCGGCAGCCGTATGGTCGCTTTCTTCACCACGGGCTAACTGCGCGGCATGTGCTTTATTGTGCCAACGCTCCTCAATTTTGCCGTATTTCCATAGCAATAGCGCGATGGTCCAAACAACAACGAAAGCTCCAACTATGAAGTACCCAGCGCTATTTAAATCAAAGGCCAGTGCGTAGTCCCAGAATCCACCAGTGAGATTTAACTGCCTAGCAAAGACCTGACAGAGCTCAAGTCCGCCGACAAAAAATGCAACAGAAACAGAAAGCCCGGTAATAATAATATTGTAATAAACCTTGCGCACCGGCTTTGAAAAGGCCCAACCATATGCAAAGTTCATAAATGATCCATCTATAGTGTCAAGCAAGCTCATGCCACCAGCAAAGAAGAGGGGTAGTGAGATGATTGCCCACCAAGGCAAACCTGCGATAACCGATGATCCGGCAAGAACTAGTAGGCCGATTTCGGTGGCTGTATCAAAGCCCAATCCGAACAAAATACCCAAGGGATACATTTTCCACGAAGCGTCTATGCGACGAGCGATTGGACCGAAGAAACGCATGAGCAGGCCACGCGAGTTTAAGTGTTTCTCCAACTCTTCCTCGTTATAGGCACCTTTGCGCATTTGGACAAAGACTTTAACTATGGAAAGCAAGATAATTAAATTTAGAATTGCGATGAGCATTAAAAAGACGCCGCTAATGCTCGTCCCAATCAGACCCGTGTAGTGATGCAACGACGAGTCTTCATCTTTAAGTTGAGAACCTAATGCTTTAATTCCAAAGTTAAGTAACATCGCAAGTGCAAAGACAACAGAGGAGTGACCCAGCGAAAAAAAGAAACCCACAGCCAGTGGACGCTGGCCTTCAGACATTAATTTTCTCGTTGTGTTATCTATTGCGCTGATGTGATCGGCATCGAAGGCGTGACGCATACCCAATGTGTATGCAAGGGCCGCTGTGCCCCAGCCAAAGAGTGAGCCATCACTGAGTATGTAGTTGCCCGTGGTCGCCTTCCACATAAGAAGGGCTCCGGCAATGTGAAGGAAGGCTATAAAGCCAAACATTGCAGCCATACGGCGCCATTCACCAGGGCTAAGCCTCTGGCGCAGGGTTTTGGGCGGTTCCACTACTAGATTCATGGCCGCCCCCTCCTAGATGCAAATGCTTTGCAAGTAGAAAGCGTAAACCAGGCTCAAACGCCTGTCTATTTGAAATCAACCTAGAGTTGGATGATGAAGTATCTCCTGACTTTGTGCCTTATGGCTGGAGTGCTTGTCGCACCTTCAGCTACGGCTGTGAACTGCGGCTGGGATCAGAGCTCTGGGTGGGTGCAGCGGGAGAACACCAAAGCGGGAACTAAAGAGTGGGCCAAGGCAATCCCGCTTCGCTTTAGCGCAGATTTCACTCGGCGAAAAACTAAGCCACGAGTTGAAGGTTATTTCGGTGCAACCAGTGTTGGATGCGGTGAAAAAACACCTCTCACGATAGTTGGTGCACCGAAGGCAGATATTTCAATTTACCGAATTGGTTATTATAAAGGCGCAGGTGCGCGCTTAGTGATGGCTATAAAATCTGCTACAAGTTTTACCGCAAATGAAAAGACTCCTCCAGGAGAGTATTTAATTAAACTTGATTCTCCGGAACGTGCTTCGAGTTTTGTTCCAATTGTTGTGAGATCGCAATCAATAAAAAATGACATAACCTTTGTCTCATCGATAATGACGTGGCAGGCTTATAACCAGTGGGGTGGAACATCGCTATACAAAGGCGCTGATGGAACCCGAGAAACTCGCGCCGAGTCCGTTACCTTTAATCGACCATTCGATGGCGATGGTGCTGGCCAATTTAGATACATGGAAGAGCCACTTGTTCAGTTAATTGAACAGCTAGGTATCGATACAAACTATATTACTGATGTCGATTTAGATAAGGCAGAGCGAATTAACTCTGGCTCCATAGTTCTCGGCGGCCATAGTGAGTTTTGGAGTTACTCGATGCGATCTGTAATTGAGAAAGCCGTAGCATCAGGGAAGAATCTTCTTGTCTTGGGTGGAAACACTGGCTATGCACAAACACTTCTCGATGGCCGCCTTCTAATCGGAAGAAACCCATTTAGGGATCTAGGAATGCCAGAATCAAAAATTCTCGGTTCACAATTCTTTGCACTGGGAATTAGAAAAGATCTCGAATCTCAGAACACGTGGCCATTTTCAGTTCTTGGAGAGAACGCGGTAATAAAAGGTATTTATGGCTACGAGGCCGACACGGCAATGGGCACGGTTGGTCCAGGTGTTGAAATTCTTGCGCGGGCAACGATTAGCCCTACTGAGAAGGGTTTTGTCGCGATGTCCACCTATTACAGCGCCCCAAGTGGAGCCACTGTTCTGAATATGGGCACAAATGGGTGGGTCTGTGGGATGGCCAACCGCTGCCCCTGGGGCCACACATTCGATAGTCAGGCACAACAGCAGATCAAACTTGTAACCTCGGCAGTTCTTAAGGCGGCTAAATCTGGAAAATGGAGGGTGGCCAAGATTGATATTCCCACTCGTTCTTAAGTATTTGCGTATAGAGTCGCGTAAAGAGTTTGCACAGGAGAGGCGGGCTGCGTGAGCGAAGATGATGACATGGAAGAAATCATCACAGAGGAGATGCTCTGGGATCGAATTCCTGAAGTCGATGGTGAAGAGCGTGCCAGTACGTATTACGAGCTCAGCGCAAGAATTTATGCCCGCGGACAGTATGACGAGGCTTTGGCCTTAGCCGAAACTGCGCGTGATATTTATTCAACACTTGGAGCCAGTGCCCCGAGTGAGGGTTTAGCTCAAGCATATTCGGCAATTGGCTACAACCTTAATCAGTTAAAGCGTATGGATGAAGCTGCAACTGCAATGAGCAAAGCCGTTGAAATTTTACGCGAAAACAAATCACCGATTGCTCTTGAACTTGCCTGCACATTGGGCGAGTGGTGGTACACATCGAAACAGTACGACAAAGTTGTATTGACAATGGGGGAGTGCGCTCAAGAGCATTTAGTTGATGGAAATGAAATCGGCGCTGCTAACGACTTACATCTGATTGGCTGCGCCGAACGCGAATTAAAAAACTATGAAAAAGCTATCGATGCCTTTAAAGAGGCGCGAATATTATTCAAACGTAACAAAGAGGTAATTCATGTCGCCCGTTGTGATCAGAAGATGGCCTCGTGTCTTATCGAATTGAATGAGGGCGAACTAGCTCTTGAAACCGCGCGAAAAGCTATCGATGTCTTTGAAACCGGCCACGATCATCGCCGCGAAACCTTTGCCCTCTTTGAGTTAGGTAAAGCTCAAATTCTTCTAGAAAAATTTGATGATGGCTTGGCTACTCTCGAACAAGTCTTATCGGTGGTCAGTGAGGATGAACCTAAAGATTTTGAGTTCATTATTGATGTCGAATCCCGGATTGCGAAGATCATTCGTATGCAGGGGCGAATTGAAGAGGCCGATGAGATTGAACGGCGTCTAAAGTCGGTGCAAGAGGCGCTAGCAGATGAGCCTGAGGCGTGATTAAGGGCTTAAAAACCCTGTCTGAAATACGAATAACGCTTGTATGCATGGGCAATATCTGTCGCTCACCCATGGCAGCGGCTGTTCTCTCTAACCGCACTGCCGATTGGGATAGACCAAAAATACTTGTTGATAGCAGCGGGACTGGGGCATGGCACGTCGGACAAGGCGCTCACCCAACGTCACAAAGAGTTTGGGAAGCTGCGGGCTATACGTACGAGCATTCAGCGCGCCAGTTTCAATCAAGTGATTTCTTCACAACCGATTTAATTTTGGTGATGGATACAAACAACTTCAATAAAGTTATAAGTTTGGCAGATAGTGATGGGTCGCGGAGTAAGGTATTTTATTTACGGAGTTTTGATCCATCGCTTGCATCGATAGATCCGACTTCTGCCCAGTTTCATAAGCTAGAAGTTCCTGATCCTTATAACCAATCTATAGAGGCCTACCAAGAGACCTTGCTTATGATTGAGGACGCCGTAGATGGCCTGTTGCAAGAGTTAAAGCGCCGATAAGGGCACCAACTGCGGCGATGATAAGCGGCCATTGAATATTGCCCTTACTCCACATCGCACCGCCCCAAATTCCAGCACCTAAAACTGCAAAGTTCATAGAGGCCTGATAAACGCCTTGTGCGCGGCCGCGATGGTTATCTTCACTTAAACCCGCGATCCATGCCTTACCAACACCATCAGTTAGAGCAGGAAATAATCCGTAGAGTGCAAGTGCAATAATTGCCAACGAATGGTTTTGGGTCGAGCCTAATGTTGCATAAGCTATAGCAAAGGCAAGCAGACCAACTGCATAGACAATACGTGGTGAGAGTTTGTCGGCAATATACCCACCTGGAAAAGCTGCAAGCACGGTCACGCCACTAAAGAGCATGTAAGAGAGAACAACACCTTGCGTTGAAAAACCGATGTCATGCAGACGAAGTAGTAAAAGTACATCGGGGATATTAGTCAGTTGAATCAAAACTAATAGTGCGATCGCTCGTTTTAATGTGTGAGGCAGTTCTGGGTGTGGCTTCTTTTCAGACTTAATCTTGGGTGTTTTTACGAAGTTTTCTTTAATTAGCAATGTTAATAAACCAGAGATAACGGCAGGGATTAACGCCCATTTGGCGACAGCGCGGACATCACCATCGAGCATTGCTAAGCCAATAAGGGCGATTCCAGGCCCAATAACCGCTCCAATATTGTCACCAGTGCGGTGAAAACCAAAGGCACGTCCCAGATGCGCTTTATCTACCGAATCGGAGATGAGTGCATCTCGAGGCGCACTTCGCATTCCCTTACCGATTCGATCAGTTACTCGACCTAAGAAAACCAGTGGCCAGCTCGTTGCAACGACGACGAGAGCTTTACCAACTCCAGCCAATGAGTATCCAGAAATAACAAAGGGTTTGCGACCTAAGCGATCACTGGACTTTCCACTTATTAACTTAGTAAAGCCCGCTGCGGCTTCAGCACAGCCTTCGATGAGACCAAGAGCAAGAGGCGCAGCCCCGATTACTCCCGTTAACAGAATAGGCAACAGCGGGTATAACAACTCACTCGCTGCATCTTGGGCAAGGGAGACTAGCGTTAAGAGAATCAGGTTGCGCGATAACCAGGCTTTCATCATCGCGGAAGGTGTTGTAATGCCCAGTGATACATGGCGATTGCGCCAGCAGCGGACGCGTTCATTGATCGGGTAGAGCCATATTGATTAATCTCGTAAAGGACTTCACAGACGGCAATACCCTCTTCGGACATCCCGGCTCCCTCTTGGCCAAATAGAAGAACACAGCTCTCTGGTAATTGCGCGCTCTCTAACTGCTTCGATCCCGGAACATTATCAATACCAATAATAGGCAGGTTATTTTCTTTACACCATATTGCGAAATCTTCAACAGTTGGATGGTGATGAACAGTTAAGTATCTATCAGTGACCATAGCACCGCGTTTATTCCAGTCGCGTTTTCCAACGATATGAACACCGGCTACATTAAATGCATTTGCTGTACGTACAACTGAGCCGATGTTTAAATCATGCTGCCAGTTTTCAATAGCAATCTGCAGTTTGTGACGTTTTGTATTTAAATCTGCGACGATCGCTTCAACACTCCAGTAGCGATAATGGTCTAAGACGTTTCTACGATCACCGTTTTGTAATAACTCAATATCGTATTGATCGCCCTGAGGCCATGGCTCTTCATGTGGCCCCACGCCAATAACTGGGAAAAACTCACCTGGGCCAATAGAGGCTGGGGTAGTTGGAGAAGACATAGAGGCACTCTAAACTGGTTACATGACTACTATCAACACGATCCTCTATGTAATTCACGTTCTTTGCGTTATTGCAATTCTTTACTTGCTAATACACCAGTGGAACAAAAACCCTCGGAAATTCAACCCAGGAATTTTACATGCAGGCGTAACGGCCCTTATCGCGGGATTGGCCATGGTGGGGATGTTTTCTAGCGTACATCCCGATGAGACGCTCAACCATACGAAGATAGGTATCAAACTTCTAATACTTATTGTGATTCTTGTTATCGGCTATCGCAATGTCAAGAAACCAATCCTTGCAAAAAATACGTGGCTGCTTTTAATCGCTCTTACTACGACCAATATTCTTATCGCCTCTCTCTGGCGCTGATCGGCGCATGCACCGGAAAATCCTACTCGCGCTACTTGCCTTAACAACCGCACTCGGTGTTGTTCCAGCAGGTGCCGTGCTTTCTGCTGCCTCCATTCCGGCCGCCTTTGATGAGCTCTTAAAAATTCCAGCGCTTTCAAATCCTGCGATGATTTTAATTGATCAATCAACAGGGGAAGTTGTGTATGAGAGAAACTCATATTCGCAAAGAAAACCTGCATCCGTCATGAAAATCCTCTCTGCTTCTGCGACTCTGGAGTATTTAGATCCACTAGGTAGTTTTCAAACCGATATATATCTGGGATCTGAACCAAAAACATTAGTGATTCAAGGCTCACTTGATCCATGGATAAGTATGAGTGACACCGTTGCCAAGAAAATGAACAGAACATCTCTACCGCGATTAGCCTTTAACTCAATGACTGCGTTAAAGGCCGCCAATGGTGGTTCGCTTAAAAACATCAAGGTCATGTACTCAGGAATTTATTCACAGGATGTCGCAAATCTAAAAGCATTTTGGGCAAAACGGGGATTTAAACCAACAATGAAATCAGTTGGGATTCAAACATTAGCTTCCATGCAAGGGGATTTCGTACTTACTTCCGTCTCTCCTCCAATTTCAGAGATTCTTGATTTTACGCTTTTATGGAGCGATAACTTGCTTGCAGAACGCTTAGCCCGTCTAGCTTCGAAGGCTGCAGGGCATGGGTTGAATGATCAAGGTGTCGCCATCACTTTTGCTGAACTTCTCAGTAAGTTTGATATCGATTCATCAAAACTCGTAATAGTAGATGCCAGCGGCTTATCAAAGGAGAATCGAATCACTGCCCAAATTATCGGGCAGCTACTATTGAAAACACGCAAAGATGAGAAGTTCGCACTTCTCTATAAGTCCCTGCCAGTAGGTGGCGTCTCTGGGACTTTGAGAAAGCGATTTATCACGACCGCACCGAGCGCAGTTGGCTTGGTGCATGCTAAAACGGGGACTCTTAACGGCACAGTTACTTTGGCCGGTTATGTCGAATCAGCTGATCGAGAGTACATTTTTGTTGCTTTAGCCGATGATATTCCTAAGGGAAATAGCGCAAGTGACAAGGCAAGAAATGCGATAGACCGATTATTAGGCAGAATTGCAGCGCCGAACATTCCAGCGGAGATCTCTGAAGCGCCTCCAGCCCCTTAGCTATTTATTATCAAAGATTTTAATTGAGCCACCATAACAAGCAACCCAAGTGCGCTGCGTTGGTGCATCAAAAGTAATTCCGATTGGCTCATTGCACACTTTAAGGCTTTGTATTGTTTTCATGTCACTCGTCCGGACTTTGGAAACTGTATCGCTGACAAAGTTGACGACAAATAGGGCAGAGCCATCATCTGATATTGCAAGACTTCGTGCCGCCTTACCGGTTTTAACGGTTTTACCAGCCTTATTTGTCGCCAGATTCCAGGAGGCAACCTTGCCCGAAAGATTCATGGTCACGTACATCATGGAGTTATCGGGTGAAAGGACAATTGCACGCGGGTTACTGCCGATTGGAATATAGGAAACAGAGAAGTCTTCGAGATTTACAACATGGATTCGGTTACCGCCCATTTCAGCTACATAGGCAGTCTTACCATCATTACTTACGGCAATTCCCCGTGGATAACGGCCAATTTTAATGGTTTTAATAGTCTTTTGAGAGTCAACAGAAATGACTTTGAGATCATATGAACACCAGTTTGAGACAAGCACATATTTATTATCGGGAGTTACTTCGACAACTTTAGGAACCGAGCCAACTGGGTACACGGCGTCGATTTCGTAACTGCTTAAATTAATTCGATAAAGAAAACTAGAGTCAAACTTTGAGGCCGGTGAGCAGGTGTCATGTCCTTCGCGGTTATAGCCTTTTCCATACATCGCGTAGTTCGTTACATATAAGTATTTTCCATCTGGGGAGTATGAGCCTTCAACAGGTGCACCCTTATAGATTGATGTGTACTTTGAGTAACCAAATTTAGAGAGTTGAACAGAATCAGGGACCGTCTTAATCAATTCAAAGGTATGGGCATCATAAATTGTGATGCTGTGGTTGTACATCATGTTATGGGCGCTAACTAGCCCATTGCCCGATGATCTAACTGATTTAGGTGAAATTTCACCGGTGATCGTTTTTACCAGCACCATATTTGTTTCACTGGATAAAACTTCACTCTGTGCCGGTGTAGATAAGGCACAGAGTGAAGTTAGTACGGCAAGAATTATGAAGTTACGGCGCATGCCCTAACTATATTGCTAATAATTTAGTCGTCGTCGCCTTCATCATCTTCGTCGTCGCCTTCATCATCATCTCCACCACCAGTAGGCATTGTTCCAATTGATGGGTTTGGAAGAGCTGGAGAACTCAACCTGGCCTTTGGCGCTACTGATTCCTTGGATGCAATCACTGAAGTGGATGCATTTGTAGTATTCATTGAGACTGACTCTGTTGAAGCAACTGGTGCAGGATCGCTAGTCGCACCGACTTGGTCGCTTTGAACCGAAGGCACAACGCTCTCAACTGCATTTGCCGGTGTCTGCTCTTGGGTTTGTGCTGCAACAACACCAACACCCAGAATTGCCGCTACAGCGACAAGGGCCATAACTGGCAGGCCCTTAGAAATTCTACGTACCGATGCTGCTTTATCTGCATCTGCAATCTCAATCCATTCGGGCTTCTGTGAAGGTGTCATGTGAAGCTCCTTTCGTTAGAGGAAAAGTAGCCTTTGAGCCTGTGAAGGCACTGTGAACCGAGTACCAGTTTGCTGAGTAATCTAGGCAAGTGAAGACCCTTGTGCGTGGCTACGTGGATCTAATGAAGCTGCGAGTCGTCGAACTCCTATTAGTTTCAACCCTCCCAGCCATGGTTTTAGCGGCTAAAGGCCTTCCCTCCTTTTCTTTAGTAGCCACAACGATTCTCGCAGGCACATTATCTGCAGGTAGTGCCAATGCTTTCAATATGGTTATCGAAAGTGAGAGCGATAAGTTAATGGCTCGAACTGCAAAACGCCCGATAGTTACTGGCGTAATGAGCAGAGTTAATGCGGCGATCTTTGCATCGGTAATTGGAATTTTATCGCTCATCATTTTTTGGATTTTCACCACACCCCTTGCAACCTTCTTAGCATTTATTGCAATTGCATTTTATGTTTTGGTGTACACAATCGGTCTAAAGCGCCGGACTTCTCAAAATATTGTTTGGGGCGGTGCTGCAGGTTGCATGCCAGTATTTATCGGTTGGGCAGCCGTTACCGATTCACTGTCATTAACGGCCCTGGCCTTTTTTATGGTCATCTTTTTTTGGACACCACCGCATTTTTGGGCACTGGCAATTAAATACAAAGATGATTATTCGGCAGCCGGCATTCCGATGCTTCCAGTTGTTGCCACCAAGGCAAATGTTTATCGCCAAATGTGGTTTCACACAATTATGATGATTGCATCTTCTATCTGGTTGATTCTTTCGGCAGCCTTACCAACGTGGTCCCTTGTAATAACAATTGCACTTGGTTTAGTTTTCGCCCGCGAACTTGTTGCCCTCAAAGAGAGTTCACCTGATTATGGAAAAACCGCTGGAAAAATCTTTCAATGGTCGATAACGTATTTAAGTCTGTTATCAGTTGTACTTGTTGTTGCTCAGTTAAGTGCTTGAGTTAAATCTTTAATTAAATCTGTTGAGTGTTCAAGTCCAACGGATAATCGCAATACCGAAGGCGTGATGCCCATTTCAGCTTGCACTTCAGGTCCTAGGCGTCTGTGAGTAGATGTCGCTGGATGGGTAATAAGTGATTTGCTATCACCTAAGTTATTTGAGATATCAATGATGCGTAGCTTGTTCATGAAGGCGAAAACACGGGCTTGATCGCCTACAAATTCAAAGCCAACTGTTGTGCCGCCGCCGCTCATCTGCCTCATAGCAAGGGCGTGATCTGGGTGGGATTTAAGTCCAGGAAAGCGCACAGATTTTATCTCTGCGCGAGCCTCTAAGAATTCGGCGATAGCTTGTGCATTTGCAACCATGCGCTCTACACGCATCTGCATAGTCTCTAGTGATTTCACAAGAACCCAAGCATTAAAGGGGCTTA
>Ga0209297_1002147_pt1 | contig 11071 bp, 6 predicted proteins | sample S_130805_MF_Meta_FD_187322 | JGI IMG/M metagenome (GOLD analysis project Ga0209297, IMG submission 187322) | Freshwater microbial communities from Lake Simoncouche, Canada to study carbon cycling - S_130805_MF_MetaG (SPAdes) (version 2) | ecosystem: Environmental > Aquatic > Freshwater > Lake ... | reverse complement strand
GACCGTGCCCGTCTTGTCGAGCACAAGCGTGCCCGCGCGCGACGCGCGCTCGAGCACATCGCCGCCCTTCACCAGCACGCCGCGCCGGGCGCCCTTGCCGATTCCTGCGACCACCGCGAGCGGCGTCGCAAGCCCGAGCGCGCACGGGCACGTCACGACAAGCAGCGCGACCGCGCGCGCAACCGCGGCATCCGCCCCAATCCGCGGCCACCACCACGCGACCGTGAACACCGCCCCCACCAGAATCGTCGGCAGAAACCACGCCGAAACGCGGTCCGCCAGCTCGACGATCGGCGCGCGCCGCTCGCTCGCCTCGCGCACGAGCTCAAGCAGCCGCGCCGCACGCGTCTCCGAGCCCGCGACCGAAACCTCCATCCGAATCGGCGTCTCCAGCACGCGCGTGCCTGCGTACACAGGCCCGCCGCGCTCGACGCGCACCGGCTGCGACTCGCCCGTGAGATGCGAGAGATCAAGATGCGCCGAGTCCGCCAGCAGCCGACCGTCTGCAGGACAAGCTTCGCCCGCGGTGACCTCGACCACATCGCCCGGAACCAGCGCGTCCATCGCGACCTCCACAACGCGATCCCCGACGACCTTGCGTGCAATCGACGGCACGATCGCGAGCAACAGCTCGACCTGCTCGCGCGCGCGCCGCTGCCGCCCGTACTGCACAAATCGCCCGACCAAGAGCAGGAACACAAGCATCGCCGCGCTCTCGCAGTAGATCGAGCCTGTGCCACGGATCGTGGCGATGGTTCCCGCGCCGACCGCCGCAACAAGCCCGAACGCAACCGGCACGTCCATGTGCGGAGTTCGCGTGCGGACCGCCGCGATCGCATTGCTGAGGAAGATCCGCCCAGGCCACGCCACCGCGACCACCGCAAGCGCGACCGAGCACCACTGGAAGAACATGCGGAATCCGAGCTCCATGTCCGCAAGCAATCCGCCGTAGAGCGCGAACGCAACCGCCATCGCGTTGCTCGCGATCGCCCCAGCGACGCCGATACGCACGATCCATGCGCGATTCGCCGCGCGCTCGCGCGCCACTGCATCGGGATCTCCGAACGGCTGCAACTGGTATCCGAGCGCATCGAATCGCCGCGCAATCGCAGATAGTTGGGTCGCCCGATCGTCCCACGCGATGCGCGCGATGCCTCGCGCGGAGTCGACGCGCACTTCGCTCACGCCACGCACGATGCGCGGCATCGCCTCGAGCAACCACACGCAGGCGCCGCAGCGAAGTCCGTCTAAGCGAAGCTCCGCACGACGCGTGCCCGCAACATCGACGGTCGTCTGCGCGTTGATAAATCGCGGGTCATCGAGATGCTCGAACCCACGCCCCGTCACACGCGCCGGCTCCTGCGTGCTTCGATCGATCCCCTGCTCGCGATCGCGCATTTCGTAGTAGCGTTCGAGTCCGCACTCATGCAGCACGCCATGCACCGCGCGGCATCCGCCGCAGCAAAATTGCAACGGCTCCTGCGCTCGAGCCTCTGTGGACGGCACGGGAAGCCCGCAGTGCGCGCAAGCCGCATGAATGGCTTGCGTCGAGTCATCGTGCGCATCAAGCTTGTTCATGGTCGCTCCTTGCAGCATGCAGGCCGTTCGTCGGACTGGGCTTTTGCCCGCACAGTGAGTTCAGCATTGCTCGCGCAAACCACGCCAGATGCGCGTGCGGATTCCATCGCCGCCTCGGCAACGCCGGCGCGAACGACCGCAGCATGCACCCCGACGGCGACCATAGCGAGTCCCGCGACGACCGGCGCCATGCGACCGAGTCGCGCAAACGCGACGCGCGCACCATTCGACGCCAGCACCAGCGCGGGAACCGTCCCAAGCCAGAACGCCGTCATAACCAGCGCGCCCACTCCGACCGACGCGCTGCCCGCCGCAATTGCGGCAAACGCGTAGAGCCAGCCGCACGGCAGCAACGGCGTCGCAAGTCCGATGGGAACGCCGCGATATGTCGGCGGCAATCGCAGCGTCCACACATGCACGCGCTGCGCGAGCAAGACCAGCGGGCGCGGCACACCTGCGTGCGGCAGTCGCGCGCCCGCCGCCCGCAGAACAGTCGCCACACCGAAGAGCGCGATCATGCACCCAGCGGAAATCGCAGCAACGCGCTGTATTCCCACAAGCACCCCCGCGTCATCCACCACGCCGCCCGCCAAGCCTGCGATCGCTCCGACCGCCGCATACGACGCGAGCCTTCCTGCGTGATAGCCCAACTGCCGCGGCACGCCCGAGGATCCCTGCGGTCCAATCGCCGCAAGTGCCATCCCGCCGCACATGCCGGCGCAGTGCGCGCTTCCAAGCAAGCTCGAGATCAGAACCGTTCCTGCAAGCGACATCGTCGCGGCATCAACCATGGGTGGCCTCTGCAACAACAGGCGTGAGGAATCGCCGGAACGCATCCGTGTACTTCAAGCCGTCACGCTCCACCGTCAGGCGAAACTCCCACTGCCCGCCCAAAGGGGAATCGAACTCTCCAGCGAAAATCCCGGAATCTCTCCGCGGGAGCTCGATCACCTGCCTGCGTTCCGCATCGCGCACAGGAATGCACTCCACCTGCACGTGGCTGGCTTCGACGCGCGCCGCGTACTTGTCCTCGATCCTCAACGAGATACTGCGATGCACGCCGTTGGAATTGAGCTCCGGCGTGACAACCCAGTTGAGCCGCTCGTTCAGCGCGCGCTGCGTGCGCTCGCTTTCCCAATTCGCGGCCTTTCGGTCGTAGTTCGGCTCCATGCCAAGCGGATGCCCGACCACGGCCGACAGCACGGTCATCGCGCCGATCGTCACCGAGCAGCCGAGCAACAGCACTGGGACGAACATCCATCGGTTCGCGATCAGCGTCATGGTGCGCTCCCTTCGCTTGCAAGTGGTCGAATCACGAGCGGACCGATCACCGCCGCTGCAGCCTTGCCGTGAAAGGCGTGCCCGACCGCGCCCTGCTCGTCGACGCGCAAGCTCACGTCGCGGCGCCCACGGTCAAAGTTCGAAGGCTTGCTCATCACTAGCACGTCGATCTCGCGACTCGCATCGCCTTCAACCTCGACGCGCTCCTCGCGCACGAGTTGCACACCGTCGCCGCCAGTCACGAGATATACCTTCGGTTCGCGCGTCCTGTTGTCGATCCGCATCCGCACGAAGCTCTCGACGATCTCACGATCCGTTCCGGCCTCGCGAAGCACATACGGCGTCCCCTGTGTGCGAAGGACAGACACGGCTGCCGACTCGCGCGTCGCGAGAAGGAAGCCGGCGACCGCGAGTAGAACTGCGAGCATCGCTGGATACACCACCAGACGCGCGCGAACGCGCTTGCGCGGTCCTCGGACCGGTGCGTCCTCCAGGCTTGCCTGCGACGTATAGCGAATGAGTCCCGTCGGGCGACCGAGCTTCGTCATCACCGAATCGCATGCATCGATGCACTGCGTGCACGCGATGCACTCAAGCTGCATGCCATCGCGGATATCGATGCCCGCAGGACATGTCTGCACACACATCTTGCAATCGACGCAGTCGCCACGCTTCTGCTCGTTCGCGCCATCGCATCCGCCGCCGCTTCCGCATCCACCTCGTCCGTCGCAGCCGCACTTGCCTTCGCAGGCCCCGTCCGCGTGCGCATGCCTGTCCTTTCTGCCGCGCGGCTCGCCGCGCTTGCGGTCATATCCCACCACAAGCGAATCACGGTCGAGCAACGCCGACTGAAATCGCCCATACGGACAGACCAGCGAGCAGAGCTGCTCCCTGAAGAACGCGAAGTCGAACATCATGAGCAACGTGACCCCGGCGAACACGGCAAACGCCGCCGGGTGCTTGGCGGGCGACGACGCGAAGATCCAATCCGTCAACCGGTCCGCGCCGACAAACCACGCCAGCAGCGTGTTGGCAAGATGCGCGGACACGACCAGAAACGCGGCATACATCGCCACGTACCGCCACGCGGATACCGCCTGCTTTGCGTTCGTGTACGCACGACCCAGGAAGACGCGCTCCAGCGGGCGGTACACGAACTCCATATACACCGTCTGCGGACACGCCCAACCGCACCACACGCGACCGAACAGCGCCGTCAGCAGGAAGAAACCCGCGAACACGGCGAGAAAGAGCACTCCAAACAGCAGCGTTTCCGTCGGGCGGAACACCGAACCGAAGAACACGAACTTCCTGTCCACCACATCGAGCAGCACCATTGGCATGCCCGCGACCTTGATCCACGGGATGACCGTGTAGAGGGCGATCAATGCCCATGCCGCAACGATCCGCCGGCTCCACCACGCGCCCGGACTCAGCTTCGGCCGGAGCCAACGCCGCCGACCGTCGTCCTCCAGCGTCGCGAGCACACGGCCTTCCGGCTTCATGAGCGGACTCGCAGCGGTCGGCTGCGCCTTCTTCGCTTCAAGCAATGGAAGTGAGATCGTGCGCGGCATGTCTGCTCCGTTCACTCGGTACCAGCGATCGGTGCGGACGCCGTGGTGACCTTGGCAGCTGGTGCTTGCGGCCACGCTGCGATCCTGTCGCCCTGAGGTTCCTTCGGCGATGCCGCTGCGGTACCGCGCAAACTCGCGACGTACGACGAGAGCAGCACGATCTGAGGATCGCTGAACCGCTTGCCCCAACGCGGCATGCCCTTCGTCTCGATGCCGTCTCGGACGACGCGAAAGATGTCCTTTGGCGCGCGGACGTTGATGTAGAAGTCGTCGGTCAGATTCGGGCCCGTCTTGCCGCCGCCATCCGGTGCATGGCACGGCGCGCAGTTCGCCCTGAACATGTTCTGCCCCGCGAGGAGTTTCTTGCGGTCCGTCGAAAGCTGCACGATCGTGGCGTCGTCGCCCTTGAGGTCGCCAAGCTTCGCAGCCTGCGCCTCGTAGAACTCACCGACCTCCGTGTCATATCCGTCGGCAACCGACGTCCCGACACCACCGAGGTGGTAGTACGCGAAGTACGGCAGTGCGAACACGATCGTGAGCCAGAAGATCGCCGACCACCAGAACGGCATCGGGTTGTCGTATTCGCGAATCCCATCGCAATCGTGGTCGAGCAGCTGCGGCTGCTGGTTGGTCGTGTTAGTCGACACGGTCGGTACCTCCGTAAGTCTGATCCTCAAGTGGGAGCTTCGCGTGCTGCTGCCATCGCTCGGTGCCCGTCGCGAAAATTCGAGCCACGACGCAGACGAAGAAGCCGAGGAAGAACACCAGCGAAATTTCTGGCATCGAGAGCGCGAGGACTGCGGTCATTGACCACCTCCCGACGCGCTGCCGGCGTCCTTCGATGCCGATGCAACGCTTGCCGTTGCGGCGGGAGCCGCTGGCGTCGGCGCAACCGGCTTGTCGAGGTCCGTACCGAGGCGCATCAGGTACGCCACGAGCGCAACTGCCTTGCGGTCCGCCATGCCCGCTGGCCCAGCTTCAGCAACGACCCGTGCTGCAATCTCGTCGGCTTGCCACCGCGCGATCGTCGCGGCATCGGCAACCGTCTGCTCGGAGTACGGAACACCGACCGCGCGCATCGCCGCCACCGATTCGGAAATCTGAGCGAAGTCAAGCGGCGTCTCGAGCAAGTGCGCGTACGGCGGCATGATCGATCCTGGGCTCGTATCCGTCGGGCGATTCAGGTGCCGAACATGCCAGAGCGCAGAGGGGATCTTTCTCCCCGTGCGTGCGAGATCGGGGCCAATTCGCCTCGACCCCCACAGGAACGGGTGGTCGAACACGAACTCCCCTGGCTTCGAGTACTCGCCATATCGCTCCGTTTCCGCGCGAAGTGGCCTGATCATCTGCGAGTGGCAGTTCACGCAACCTTCGGACACGTAGATGTCGCGGCCCGCCAGTTCCAGCGGCGTGTACGGCTCGACGCTCGCAATACGCGCGACATCGGACTTGCGCGTGAAGACCGGAACGATCTCACCCAAGCTCGCGACCATCACGCCGATCGCCACCAGCACCGTGAACACGATCGGAAGCCCCTCATACTTTCGATGCCAGCGAAGGCCCGCAAAGACATCAAGCTTGCGCGCAACTCCAAGCACGGAGTTCGGAGGTAGCTGCGAGGCAGGAACTTCCTCTTCCCGGAAGTCGCCGCCGAGCCTGGCAGCCTCGTACACCGGAACCTCGTACTCACGCGGACGCTTCGCCCACGTCAGGATCAGATTGACAGCCATCAGCACCGCACCCGCGAGATACAACCCGCCACCAAGCACGCGGATCCAATAGAACGGCACAAGCACCGTCACCGTCTCGATGAAATCGGGGAACTGCAGCATGCCGTCCTGGTCGAACGCACGCCACATCAGCCCCTGGGTGAGTCCGGCCCAGTAGATCGCGATCACGTAGAGCAGGATTCCGATCGTGGCGGTCCAGAAGTGAAGCGCCACCCACGAGGGTTTCGCGATTGGCGTCTGCAGAAGCCTCGGCGCCAACCAGTAGAACATTCCAAAGCTCATGAACCCAACCCATCCCAGCGCTCCTGCATGAACGTGCGCGATCGTCCAGTCCGTGTAGTGACTAAGCGCGTTGACACTCTTGACCGAGAGAAGCGGGCCTTCGAACGTCGACATGCCGTAGAACGTGATGCCAACGACGAAGAACTTGAGGACAGGGTCGGTCGCAACGCGGTGCCACGCCCCGCGAAGCGTGAGCAAGCCGTTCAGCATCCCGCCCCACGATGGCATCCAGAGCATCACGCTGAACAACATGCCGAGCGTTGACGCCCACTCAGGGAGCGCCGTGTAGTGCAGATGGTGCGGCCCTGCCCAGATGTACAGGAACACGAGGCTCCAGAAGTGGACGATCGAGAGCCTGTATGAGAACACCGGCCTCTCCGCCGCCTTCGGAAGGAAGTAGTACATGAGCCCAAGGAACGGCGTCGTGAGGAAGAACGCGACCGCGTTATGCCCGTACCACCACTGCATGAACGCATCCTGCGAGCCTGCGTAGATCGAGTACGAGTGAAACCACCCGGCGGGCATCACCAGGTTGTTGAAGATGTACAGCACCGCGATCGCAATGACCGTCGCGATGTAGAACCAGATCGCCACATAGAGATGACGCTCTCTCCGGCACAGAATGGTGCCGAAGAAGTTCACTGCGAACACGACCCAGATGGCGACAACCGCGAGGTCGATCGGCCACTCGAGCTCCGCGTACTCCTTGCCTTGGGTAAGCCCAAGAGGAAGGGTGATCGCAGCAGCGACGATGATGAACTGCCAGCCCCAGAAGTGCACGCTCGACAGGAGATCGCTGAACATGCGCGTCTTCAGCAAGCGCTGCGACGAGTAGTAGACCGCCGCAAAGATCGCGTTCCCCGCAAACGCGAAGATCACCGCATTGGTGTGCAGCGGTCGAATGCGACCGAAAGCCAACCAGGCGTGACCAAGATTGAATCTCGGATCAGCAAGTTGCAACGCAGCCAGAACCCCAACCAGCATGCCCACGACACCCCAGAGCATGGACGCCGCCATGAATCGACGGACGACCTGGTCGTCGTAGCTGAATCGCTCCATTGCGAAGCCGGCAGGCACCGAACCTGCGTGGTGAGACCTCTCTGCTGCCGAAATCGCGGGCATTTGCTCGACCTTTCGCATGATCCTTAAATGTGGATCATCGTTTCTGGATTACCTTGCCGAGCCACCCAAATGGCGTCGAGGACTCGGCATCACTGTTACGGATATATATATCCGCGATTCGGCGTTCCGCAAATCCTCCGCCATGGGGAATCTCCCCCGATCCGTCCGCTTCAAATGACTGAATCGCGCAATATCCAACAGACTTGCGCAGAGTCACCCCGCCATTTGTCTTTCCTCAACGTCAGGACGGCCTACCGACTGGACATCGGCAGGCTAGACAGGGACATGCTGCGACCAACTGGACATTGGTTGTGGCGAACACAGGTCGGGTGGTGGCCTCGGACCAAATGGTCCTTGAGAGCACATCCGGAAAAATCAGTAGGACACTGGACAGGTCCTACCAGCGCGGGTCATTCGAAAGAGTGACCCGCGCTTTGTTTTTCGACACTGGGTCGCGCGTCAGATTTTTCCTGGGATTCGCAAGCACTTCGCTACGAGACCCCGCAACGCCACCCGTAGCTCAACAGCAAATCGCCACCAATCGATTTTGGAGCATGGGCTCCACACCAACGAGTTGACCTCGAAAGTCATGCGCCGGACATGGACACTGAGCGCCAGCTCACAGTTCCACCACCGCAAACAGACAGCGTAAAAAGAGAACACCCCCGCGCAAAACGCAGGGGTGTCCTTGTTTATATCAAGCAGCAGTTGGATACCTTCATCACCTGTCACCAGGCGACTATTTCCGCAAGCGGAAACGAGGTTGTCTTGACGGATTCACGACTCGGATTACTCCGAGCGACGTGTCTAAGAATATTCCCTTAGAAAGGAGGTGATCCAGCCGCAGGTTCCCCTACGGCTACCTTGTTACGACTTAGTCCCAGTCACCAGCCTCGCCGTGGACACGCATGAATTTGCGCGGCTTCGGGCGCTGCCAGCTCCCATGACTTGACGGGCGGTGTGTACAAGGCTCAGGAACATATTCACCGCGGCGTAGCTGATCCGCGATTACTAGCGATTCCGACTTCAAGGAGGCGGGTTGCAGCCTCCTATCTGAACTGGGGTGAACTTTAAGCGATTTGCTCCACCTTGCGGTCTTGCATCGTTCTGTATTCACCATTGTAGCACGTGTGCAGCCCCAGGCATAAGGGCCATGAGGACTTGACGTCATCCCCACCTTCCTCCGGTTTGACACCGGCAGTCTCGCTAGAGTCCTCAGCATTACCTGTTAGCAACTAACGATAGGGGTTTCGCTCGTTGAGGGACTTAACCCGACACTTCACAGCACGAGCTGACGACAGCCATGCAGCACCTGTCCAAGTTCCGGTCTTGCGACTGTCATCCTACTTTCATAGGACTAATACTTGGATGTCAAGCCTGGGATAAGGTTCTTCGCGTTGCTTCGAATTAAGCCACATGCTCCACCGCTTGTGTGAGCCCCCGTCAATTCCTTTGAGTTTTAGCCTTGCGACCGTACTCCCCAGGCGGCGCACTTAACACTTTTGCTTCGGCCAGAAAGGCGTCAAACCCCTCCGACCCAGTGCGCATTGTTTACGGCGTGGACTACCGGGGTATCTAATCCCGTTTGCTCCCCACGCTTTCGTCCCTCAGCGTCAGGACGAGCCCAGCGACCTGTCTTCACCTTTGGCATTCCGATAGATATCTACGCATTTCACCGCTCCACCTATCGTTCTGATCGCCTCTGCTCGCCTCAAGAACTGTGGTTCGCCGAGCAGTTCCACGGTTGAGCCGTGGTATTTCACTCGACGCCTACAGTCCCGCCTACGGACCCTTTAAGCCCAGTGATTCCGATTAACGCTCGCACCCTCTGTATTACCGCGGCTGCTGGCACAGAGTTAGCCGGTGCTTCCTTTGGGTATGGTCATTTTGTTCCTAGACCCTGACAGTGGTTTACACCCCGAGGGGCTTCATCCCACACGCGGCATTGCCCCGTCACACTTTCGTGCATTGCGGAAGATTCGTTACTGCAGCCTCCCGTAGGAGTCCGGGCAGTGTCTCAGTCCCGATGCGGCGGGCCGTGCTCTCACACCCGCTACCCGTCTAAGCCTTGGTGAGCCATTACCTCACCAACTAGCTGATAGGAGATTCCCCGCTCCCAGAGCGTAAACTTTGCTCTTTCGAGATCATCAGGTGTTAGCCATCGTTTCCGATGGTTATCCCTGACTCCGGGGTACGTAGGAATCTATTCCTCGCCCTTTCGCCACTCGTGTATTGCTACACGCGTTCGACTTGCATGTTTTAGCCATGCCGCCAGCGTTCAATCTGAGCCAGGATCAAACTCTTCAATAAGTTTTAAGCAGCTTGCGCTGCGTACCGTTGAAGGTTTGCCCGGCCTAACCAACGTGTTTGCGTTGGCCGGTCGTCTCTCGGTTCCAGCCGAGAGTGGTGGATGGCAAATCCACCGTATCTGATGAACATCACTACCAGCCAGATCTTGCGATCCGGACTGACAGCGATCACTGGAATTGATCATTGTCTTTGGCATCACGAAGGATGTTCATCTGCTGCCACTGTGGTGGCAGCGAAATTGCGCTTCAGACTAGGGTCGTGCCCTATGTCCTGCGCGAAACATCCTCGCGGCATTCCAACTGCTGACTTGTCAAAGATAGCGCGGCTGAGGCCGCGTCCCGCAACTGAGATCAGTCGCGGGTCGGGGATGTTAGCGAAACCACAAACCCTGTCAACCCCCATGAACGGGTTCGTGTCGGCGATTTTGCTTTGATTTCGGCTGCAAACGTTCTCTCGCCCGAGAACCACGCCTGTTCTGTCGATGCTCGTCCTAGAAGCAGCGTTATTCAGACGCATAGATGCGGTTTGCCGGCGCGCCGGCCATTCAGCTCTAGTTTTCGGACATGAAAATCTTCCTGCCTCAGAACTTATCCACATTTTGCGTCTCGTCGGCATGCCCACTTCCCCTGGATTGCCACTGTGCGACCTGAGAGGCGATGGCATTTCTCCGTGGGCTGTCCACGGCAGCACAGACAGCCGCCGTGACGGACAACGGTTCGGCCGCCGCCAACGCCTTCCCCGCCTGCCGAAGGGTACTCCCGGTCGTACGGACGTCGTCCACCAACAGCACGTTGCGCCCACGGATGGATTGCCCTGCACCCGTCAGGCGGTACCTGCCCTTGTTTCCCAGGCGCGCAAGTTTGCTTGCGCCTGTCTGGTGCAGCGCTAGCCGGGCACTGAGGGCTGGAACAAGAGGCACACCAAGCCGCTTCGCAAGGGCCTCCGAGAGCACATGCACATGGTCGATGCCGCGCGTCAAGCTCCGCGTCCAATGGGTGGGGACCGCCACGACGAGCTCGGGAGGCCGAATGACGCCCGCTTCGGCAGCTGCTGCAACCTGGTCCGCAAGCTCTCGTCCTAGCGCGACACCCATGCCTTGCCACGCGCGGTGCTTGATCGCGGGTACCCACTGCGAGAGCGGCGGGGCAAACCGTCCGAGGCGCACAAGTCCCGCGTATCCGAGTCTTCGACCGC
>Ga0209297_1002142_pt1 | contig 11084 bp, 8 predicted proteins | sample S_130805_MF_Meta_FD_187322 | JGI IMG/M metagenome (GOLD analysis project Ga0209297, IMG submission 187322) | Freshwater microbial communities from Lake Simoncouche, Canada to study carbon cycling - S_130805_MF_MetaG (SPAdes) (version 2) | ecosystem: Environmental > Aquatic > Freshwater > Lake ... | reverse complement strand
GATGTTCCAGCCCATGGGGGTACTGCTGCGTGCCGCGTGCGTCGCTCTTTTGTGCGCCAACACGGGATCGTGGGCGCAGGGCTTGCGCCCGGCAGGCCCCTTGCTCGGCCCGGTGCTCACCCCTTCTGCAAGCCCCACGACCACGGGCGCGCGTTCTTCAGACTTCATTGTGGCGGTGGTCGACTCTGAGCCGATCACCAATCAAGAGCTGCAGCAGCAAGTCGAGCAAACGGCGCAACAAATGCAGCAACAGCAAGGGAGTTTTGTGCCTCGGCGCGAGCAGCTGGTGCGCCAAGTGTTGGAGCGTTTGATCGATGAGCGGGCCCAGTTGCGTTTGGCCCAAGAATTGGGCATCCGCATCGAAGACAGTGTGCTGGAGCAAGCCGAGCTGGGCATGGCCACCCAAAATGGTGTGGGCTTGGAGGCCTTTCGCGAGCGGCTGGCGCAGCAAGGCATGAGCTTGGTTCAATTTCGCGCCGATTTGCGCCAGCAACTGACCTTGCAGCGATTGCGCGAGCGCGAGGTCAATGCGCGCATCCGCATCACCGAGCCCGAAATCGATAAGTTGCTGGCCGAGCGGATCAAAACCAGCCAAGAGGCCGAGCCGGTGTTGGCCTTGGGCCATATTTTGCTGGCCGTGCCTGAGGGTGCCAGCGAAGCCCAAAAGCAAGCGGTGCGCGCGCGCGCGCTCGTCCTTATCGAGCAAATCAAGGGTGGCGCAGACTTTGCCAGCGTGGCGCGTGAAAACTCTGATGCGGCCGATAAAGCCACGGGCGGCATGATGGGTCTGCGCCCGGCGCAACGCTACCCCAGCTTATTCATGGACGCGGTCAAAGGCTTGGCAGTGGGTCAACTGACTGGCCCCGTGCCCTCAGGCGCGGGCTTTCACATCCTCAAACTCGTTGAGCGGCGCCAACCCCAGGCCACCACCTTGACCGTGCCACAAACCCGCGCGCGCCACATCTTGTTGCGCCCGGGCGATCAACTCAGCCCCAATGCAGCACGTGCCCGCATGCTGGAGTTCAAGTCGCAAATCGACAGCGGTCGCGCCGAATTTGCCACCATGGCACGCTTGCACTCACAAGACGGCAGTGCCTCTGCCGGGGGCGATTTGGGCTGGGCCGGCCCGGGCATGTTTGTGCCCGAGTTTGAAGAGGCGATGAACAAGCTGGCACCTGGGCAAACCTCTCCCCCGGTGGTCACACGCTTTGGCGTACACCTCATCCAAGTCATGGAGCGGCGCCAGGCAGAGTTGAGCGTGAAAGAACAGCGCGACTTGGCACGCAACATCTTGCGCGAACAAAAACTCGAGGACAGCTACCGTGCCTGGGCCCAAGAAACCCGCGGGCGCTCTTACGTCGAATACCGCGACGACCCGCTTTGAGCATGGCGCACCCGAACGCGCCGCGCAAGCGCTTTGGTCAACACTTTCTGACCGACCGGGTGGTCATTGATGACATCGTCAGCGCCATCGACCCCCGCGCCGGTCAAGCCATGGTCGAAATCGGCCCCGGTTGGGCGGCATTGACGCAACCGCTGGTGGAGCGCCTGGGGCATTTGCAGGTGATCGAAATCGACCGCGACTTGGCCCGCGAGTTGCGCGCACACACCCAATTGAGCGTGACCGAGGCCGATGTGCTGCAAGTCAACTTCACCGAGTTGGCGCAAAGCCTCCATGCCCCCAAACTGAGGGTGGTGGGCAACTTGCCCTACAACATCTCAACGCCCATCTTGTTTCATTTGCTTGACCATGTGGCGGTGGTGCAAGACCAGCACTTCATGCTGCAAAAAGAGGTGGTTGAGCGAATGGTGGCCGCCCCCCACAGCGCAGACTATGGGCGACTGAGTGTCATGCTTCAAGCGCGCTATCAAATGGAAAAGGTGTTGGATGTGGCGCCCGATGCCTTTCACCCCCCGCCCAAAGTGGACAGTGCCGTGGTGCGCATGTTGCCGTTGACCGATGTGCCCGATGTGCCCTGGCCCTTGTTGTCGGAGTTGGTGCGGGTCGCCTTTGGCCAGCGGCGCAAATTGCTGCGCCACAGCTTGGGCGCTTGGTTGCAGCAAAAGGGCGTGGACACCGACTTTGATGTGCAGCGGCGCGCCCAAGAGGTGTCTGTGGCGGAATTCGTGGCCTTGGCAAAGGTTTGCCAAGCGCAGCGCCAGTAAAACACAGTGTCCACAAGCCTAAAAATAACAAAGCCCGCTAGAGCGGGCTTTGTTGAGGTGGGCCAAGCGCTGACAATCAGGCCGCGGTCAACCAGTAACCCGCATTGAAGGGGCTGCTCATGCGCAAGGCCAGGGGAGAGATGTCCACCAGTTTATCGGTGGGCATTTTTTCACCGCCATCGGTCAGATCAATGCCGCTGGGCGCCAGGCTGACCGTGCCGTCGCTTTCAAGGGCCACCACCGGCGCACGCGCCACCGAGAAGGAATAAAAACAGCGGAACGGGATTTTGCGTTCGGCCCAGTAATCTGAGGCTTCACGGAAGATGTCCAGCAGTTGTTCGCGGGCTTCTTTGTCAAATTTGGCATGGGCGGGCACTTGCTCCAGCACCACCACAAACCCAGGCTGGGGGCCAGACTTGTGCAATGGGTCGGTCATGCCGTCAAACAAAGCATCGAAATTTTTGCTGGTTTGGGGCGGAAAGGTGAATTGCTGGGCGATCATGTCCAGCACATCTTGCTTGCTTTGTGCGACAGCCAAGTTGGCATATAAAAAATGATGCCCCAATTGCTGCGCAGCAGCGTGCAAATCCTGTACCCGGTGGGCGCGGATCGACTGCACGATGTTGGTTTTGACGGTACGAAGTGGCATATCCATCCTCGCTGAAGTCCTCAAAAAAACAATTGAAAATTGGAAATTTGACGTTTGCAAGCCCTAACTTTTGAGCCTCCGCCGGTCAACCAAAGCCCCGGGATAACCCGAAAGAACTTTCGAGCCGAATTATGACGGAAAAGCGCCGCCAAGGCAATAGCCCAGGCCCTCAAGCACCCTTGCAATGGGGTTTTATCAAAAGGTTGCGGGCGCTAACTTTCCGAAATATCAAGGCCTGACGGCGTTGGCATCGGCCACGGTCAGGGCCGTCATGTTGACAATGCGGCGCACGGTGGCACTGGCGGTGAGGATGTGCACCGGCTTGGCGGCACCCAAAAGCACCGGTCCGATCGCGATATTTCCACCGGCAGCGGTTTTCAACAAGTTGTATGAGATGTTGGCGGCGTCCAAATTGGGAAAAACCAGCAAATTGGCGTTACCGCTGAGTGTGCTGTGGGGCATTTGCTCGGCGCGCAGCGCGCCATCCAAAGCCACATCGCCGTGCATTTCACCGTCAATTTCCAGCCATGGGGCGCGCTGCTGCACCAGCGCCAGGGTGCGGCGCATCTTGGCGGCGCTGTCTTCCAAGCTGCTGCCAAAGTTGGAATGTGACAACAAGGCCGCCTTGGGGGCAATGCCAAAGCGGCGCATTTCTTCGGCCGCCATGATGGTGATCTCGGCCAATTGTTCTGCTGTGGGGTCCAAATTGAGGTGGGTATCGACCAAAAACAATTGCCGATCGGGCAGCAGCAAACCGTTCATGCAGGCATAGGTGCTCACGCCAGGGCGGTTGCCAATGACTTGATCGACATAAACCAAATGGGTGTCGGGGCGGCTCCAGGTACCGCAAATCATGCCGTCCACGTCGCCTTTGTGCAGCAGCATGGTGCCGATCAATGACAAACGACGCCGCATGTCGATCTTGGCCAGCTCTGCCGTGACGCCCTTGCGCGCGGTCATGCGGTGGTAGGTTTGCCAAAAATCGCGGTAGCGGGGGTCGTTCTCGACATTGACCACTTGGTAATCCACGCCTTCACGCAAGCGCAGGCCAAAACGCTCAATGCGCTGGGCGATCACTGCGGGGCGACCGATCAAGGTGGGTTGGGCCAAGCCCTCGTCAATCACAATTTGCACCGCCCGCAGCACGCGTTCGTCTTCTCCCTCGGCGTAAGCCACGCGTTTTTTGCTGGCGCGTTTGGCCGCCGCGTAAATGGGGCGCATGGTGGTACCGGAGGCGTAGACAAAACTTTGCAAGCGCTCGCGGTAAGCGTCCATGTCGGCAATCGGGCGCAAGGCCACGCCGCTGTCGGCCGCGGCTTGGGCCACGGCGGGCGCGATCTTCATCATCAAGCGCGGGTCAAAGGGCTTGGGGATCAAATATTCCGGCCCAAAGGCCAATTGCTCGCCCGAATAGGCCGCGGCCACCACGTCGCTTTGTTCGGCTTGGGCCAACTCGGCAATGGCGTGAACGGCGGCAATCTCCATCTCGTCGGTGATGGTCGATGCACCTGCGTCCAGCGCGCCACGAAAAATGTAGGGGAAGCACAGAACGTTGTTGACTTGGTTGTGATAGTCCGTGCGACCAGTGGCCATGATGGCATCGTCGCGCACGGCTTTGACCTCTTCGGGCGAGATTTCGGGCGTGGGGTTGGCCAGCGCCAAGATCAATGGTTTGGCCGCCATCGCTTTGACCATCTCGGGCTTGAGCACACCGCCAGCGGACAAGCCCAAGAAGATGTCGGCATCTTTCATCACTTCTCCCAGTGTGCGGGCCTTGGTGTCTTGTGAAAAGCCGATCTTGTCCTCGTCCATCAATTCGGTGCGACCGGTGTAAACCACACCAGCCAAGTCAGTGACAAAAATGTGTTTCTTGGGCAGGCCCAGCTTGACCAACAAATTCAAACACGCCAAGGCCGCCGCACCCGCGCCTGAAGTGACCAGTTTCACATGTTGCAAGTCTTTGCCCACCACGCGCAAGCCATTCATGATGGCCGCGCCCACCACAATTGCTGTGCCATGTTGGTCGTCGTGAAAAACCGGAATCTTCATGCGCTCGCGCAGTTTGCGCTCGACATAAAAACAGTCCGGCGCTTTGATGTCTTCTAAATTGATGCCCCCAAACGTGGGCTCCAAAGAGGCAATGGTGTCGACCAGTTTGTCCAGGTTCTTCTCGTTGATCTCGATGTCAAACACATCAATGCCAGCAAACTTTTTGAACAAGACCGCCTTGCCCTCCATCACCGGTTTGGAGGCCAAGGGGCCAATGTCACCCAAACCCAGCACGGCCGTGCCATTGGTGATCACCGCCACCAGGTTGCCCCGGTTGGTGTAACGAAACGCGGCATTGGGGTCTTTGGCGATCTCTTCGCAAGGGGCAGCCACACCGGGCGAATAAGCCAGTGCCAAATCGTGTTGGTTGACCAACTGCTTGGTGGCATGGATGGCCACTTTGCCCGGGGTTGGAAACTCGTGGTAATCCAGCGCCGCGCGCCGCAACTCTTTGCGGGCCTCGTCTTTAGAAACGGGGGTTGAGGCAGGTGGGGTTGAGGGCATGCGGTTCTCCGTGGGGGCTGCTCTTTACCCTCGTGCATCAAGGGTTCTGGAACAGGGTGGCCGATTGTAGGTGGCAGGGCTGACAGCCATGCGAAATGGACAATCATCAATCAAGTGCGGTTGTGGCGTCAGGTCGTGCAGCCGAAGTTATAGGCATGCGCACATGTGTGGCTTGAATAAATCGGACATTGCCTTGATCCGTTTAGAGCTTGGCGTTGATCGTGCCGAGTTGACCCGTCGCCGGTATGCCCATTGGCGGCGCATGTTGACTTCGGGCTGGTCGCTGGATGCCGTGGCCCATGTGTATGGGGTCAAGCCCAATTCGGTCAAGCTGGGGTTGTGGAATGCAGAGCGGATCAGCTTGGTTGAAGCCAAGAAAAAAAGCCTGCTTCAACAGCAGGCTTTGTGGAAGGGTACGCCACGAAAGAAGTTTTCTTGGTGAGGGGCTAGTGGTGATGGGGGTCGTGGGAAGATCTATAGTCGTCGTTAATGCTTGAGCTAGATGAAAAGCCGAAACAGTTGCCACCAGCATCAACACCTCCCCTCATCGGAAGGCCGGTTGCAGGGTTGATCACGCTCCAAGAATCATGGGAATCATCAGCTGAATGCAATGATCCAGCAAGTGGTAGTCCGTTGGGGGAAAAATTCCTATACTTGATTGCACATCCGATCATGATGAAGAAAATCAAGAAAAGAAAGTGCCAGACACTGGGTGTATATCCGTTCGATATATTTTCCAAAAAATGGTTGATTTGCTCATAAATGTTTGTGCTCATTTCAATTCCGTTTGATGCCTCAGATTAGCCATTCAGCTATGCATCCTCAAGAAACTTATGCAAGGCTGCAACAATTTTTCGCGAGATGTTGTAAACATCCCCAAGCTGGAAAAATGTCTTTGCCGCCTTTGTTAAATCAAATGGCAAAAACGCAAAAGTCAATTTAATGACTTGGTCTGACAAATCAGCGCGGGCAACACCGTTAACCTGGGTTACTCCCTCGAAGGGGTGGTTTTTGATCGTGGTTATCTTGGGTCAGCAAAGCGCTACAAGATCTAACGGGCTTTGGTGAAATATCCGCGCTCTTCCATCGCAAAGCTTCTTTACCAACCGGTTTGCCCACGCTCAACTCGCCGTGTGTGTTGTCGTCGGTAATGCCCACCAGCAGGTCGTCTAAGCGATAGACCACCTTTTGCATGGTTTATCCCCGCATCAACGCTTCAATCTCTTCCACCTTCACCGGCACGCCTCGGCTGATCAGCTCGCAGCCGTTGGCGGTGACGATGGCATCGTCTTCGATGCGGATGCCGATGTGCCAAAACGCCTCGGGTACTTCGGGGCTGGGGCGCACGTACAGGCCTGGCTCGATGGTCAGCACCATGCCGGGGTGCAAGATGCGCCCCGGTGGTGGCGCGCTGGGTGCGCTGGTCTGGGCTGGCGGTGTGTGGCCGGGCTCGACATAGCTGCCGCAGTCGTGCACGTCCATGCCCAACCAATGGCTGGTGCGGTGCATGTAAAACGCAACATAGGCTTTTTTCGCGATCACGTCGTCCACGGTGCCGTGTTGCTGCTTGGATAACAGGCCCAGGTCCAGCAAGCCCTGCGAAAGCACACGCAAGGTGGCGTCATGCGGGTCGGTGAAGCGCGCGCCCGCGTGGGTGGCGGCCACCGCCGCGTCTTGGCTGGCCAGCACCAGGTTGTAGAGGTCGCGCTGCGGGCCGCTGAAGCGCCCGTTGGCCGGAAAGGTGCGGGTGATGTCGCTGGCGTAACCGTCCAGCTCACACCCAGCGTCAATCAACACCAACTCGCCGTCGCGCAGGGGCGCGGTGTCGGCGCGGTAGTGCAGCACGCAAGCGTTCGCGCCAGCGGCCACGATGGAGGTGTAAGCCGGGAACTGTGCGCCATGGCGGCGAAACTCGTGCAGCAACTCGGCCTCAAGGTGGTACTCACGCGCATCCTCGCCCGCGCGCAACATGCGCGCGCTGGTTTGCATGGCGTGCACATGGGCAGCGGCACTGATGGCGGCGGCGCGGCGCATCGTGGCTTGCTCGCTGGCGTCTTTGACCAAGCGCATCTCGTCCAACACCACGCACAGATCGCGCTGCTGCGAAGGGCAAACTACACCGGTGCGCACTTTGGCGCGCACTTTGCCCAGCCACTCATCGACGCGCGACTCCAGACCCTTGTGGGTGGCAAACGGGTACCACACACAGCTTTGGTTGTCGAGCAAAGGCGGTAGCAAGCTGTCCAAAGCCTGCACCGAATGCGCGGTGTCCACACCCAAGGTGGCGGTGGCTGCATCTGGTCCCAAGCGGATGCCGTCCCAAATTTCTCGCTCCAAGTCTTTGGGTTGGCAAAACAAAGTGGTTTGCCCATTGGCGTTGATCACCAGCCAGGCATTGGGCTCGGTAAAACCGGTCAGGTAATAAAAGTAACTGTCGTGGCGATACGGAAAATCGCTGTCGCGGTTGCGGGCACGCTCAGGAGCTGTTGGGATGATGGCCACACCACCCGTGCCCAGTTGGGCGGTCAATGCGGCGCGGCGTTGCGCGTAGATAGAAGTCATGGCCAGATTGTAGGAGGGGCATGCGAACGCACGCGCACGAAGCCATCACGCATGCTGGGGTGTCACCGTTGATCAAGGTCGCTTAACCTGAGCACGCAACTACAAGCCCAAATCGCTGATGCCTTTGGCGCGGGCCATATCCCCCAAGGCTTTGGCAATGAAGGCGGTGTTGCCATGGAAATGTGGCCAGCAGGCTGCGGGCTGTCAAGCGGATGGCAGTTTGTTCAAGTCAGCCAAACGCTCAGGTGTACCCACATCGACCCACAGGCCTTCATACAGAGATGCGCTGACCAAACCTTGGTCCATGGCGGCTCTGAGCATGGCGGCCAGCGGTGCTTTCACGCCTTCGGGGTTGCCGGCAGGAATGGGGCACCAATCAGCCTCAAAGAAAGCGCGTTTGTAAAGCGCAATGGTGCTGAAGGTGTAGCGCGGTGGATGCGCCACATGGGGTGCGGGATGGGGGCCAAGGGCTTGCAAGGCGGGGCTGTTGGCTTCGGCTTGACCAGCCACACCGACAAATTTGGGCGCATTCAATGCCAAACCTTCTGACGATAAACCGAAGTCCCCGCCCGGGTTGTGCGCGGGGTTGGGCACCAACCAGATGTGCGCCAAAGCGGGGCTGGTTTTGAAGTGCTCAAAAGCGCGCGGAGAAAACTCAAACTCCGGCGCATACACATCGCCTGCCGCCACCCAAAACACATCGGCCAAATGGGGCAGGGCCCGCACAATGCCGCCTGCAGTTTCCAGTGCACCGCCAAAGTCTTGGCCTTCCTCTGAATATTGCAGCAATACCGGTGGCAAGGCGGGCGCGCTGAAGGCGTCTCCAAAATAAGCAGGAATTTGCGCGCCCAACCACGCGGTGTTGATCACCACCGACCCCACGCCGCCGCGCGCCAAGGCCTCTAAAGGCCATTGCAACAAGGGTTTGCCTTTGACCGTGAGCAAGGGTTTGGGCGTGCCGTCGGTCAGTGGACGCATGCGCTCGCCGCGCCCAGCAGCCAGCAACATGGCGCTGGCTGTGCGGCTCAGCTCAAAGCTTGACACCAGCGCCTTTGACCGCAGGGGCCAACACCTCAACTTGCTCACGAACGTATGTGGTGAAGCTGGCTGATGTGCCGGTTGAAATCGTGATGCCCAAATCCAGCATGCGTTTTTTGATGTCGGCTTGGGTCAACACGTCATTGCAGGCCAGGTTGATTCGGTTCACCACCTCTGCGGGCATTTTGGCGGGGCCAGACACGCCAAAGAAGTTGTCCAACACCAGCTTTTGATAACTGCCCAACTCCGTGATGCTGGGCACATCTGGTACCAGTGGGGAGCGTTTGGCCGATGTCACGGCCAGGGGAATGAGCTGGCCGGATTTGAAATACGGCACGAACGCCGTCAAAACATCGATGCCGACGGGAATCACACCTGAGATCAAATCGGTCGTCATGGGGGCCCCCCCGCGGTATGGCACGTGAACCATGTTGAGGTTGAGCTCTTTCTTCATCAACTCACCGTAAATGTGGCCAATCGATGCGGGCCCGCCCGAGCCAAAGTCGAGCCGACCATTTTTGCGGGCATGCGCTTGTAAATCATTCACCGTGCGTATGCCCGAAGCAGGGTTTGCCATGATCACACAGGGCGCTGCACCGATGGAGGCAATGTGCGTGAACGCCTCCACGGGGTCGTAGGGCTGCTTGTCCAACGCGAAAGGGCCAATGGAGACGGGCGTTGAGTTGGAGAGCATCAACACATACCCATCTGCCGGAGACTGCGCCACAAAGCTGCCACCCACACTGCCGCCAGCCCCTGGTCGGTTGTCAACCACCATGGGTTGACCCAGTTTGATGCTCAATTGTTCTGACATCACGCGCGCAACGATATCGCTGGCGCCACCTGGTGGAAAAGTCACCACCATCTTGATGGGCTTGTCTGGCCAAGCGGCACGCGCTGGCAGTGCCCACGCGGCAGTGGTTGCGGCCAGTACATGCATTGCGCGTCTGCGACCGGGCTGTAAGAGACTTTGATCTGAACTCATGATGGCCTTTCTAGGGTGGTTAAGGAACTAGCAATGAAACATTGCATCATTGTTGTGCAATAAACGAGTTGATTGCACTATAAAGTGGCATTTTTCAACATATTTTGACTGGCCCAGCGAGATGCGTTGCGTTCTAACGAATCTAGCAATTGATGTGCCGGGTGCTGGTGAGCGAGCGGGGCTGTGACCAGCAGGTCGGTGGCTAAAATGCAGGGTTTCCCCGAGCCCCTTTTTACCCACCCCCCGGAGTTTTCCCCATGGCCCACACCACCCCAATGGCCAACGCAATCCGCGCGTTGGCCATGGACGCAGTTCAGCAAGCCAACTCCGGTCACCCCGGCGCACCCATGGGCATGGCCGATATTGCTGTGGCCTTGTGGGGTGAACACCTGCGCCACAACCCGCGCAACCCACATTGGCCCGACCGCGACCGCTTTGTGCTGTCCAACGGCCATGGCTCCATGCTGATTTACGCTTTGCTGCACCTGACAGGCTACGACCTGCCCATGAGTGAGCTGAAAAACTTCCGCCAGTTGCACAGCAAAACCGCTGGTCACCCCGAGGTGGGCATCACCCCCGGCGTGGAAACCACCACCGGCCCGCTGGGCCAGGGCATCACCAACGCGGTGGGCATGGCACTGGCTGAAAAACTCCTGGCCGCCGAATTCAACCGCCCAGGCCACGACATCGTCAACCACCACACCTATGTGTTCATGGGTGATGGCTGCTTGATGGAGGGCATCAGCCACGAGGCCTGTGCCTTGGCGGGCGCTTGGAAGCTGAACAAGCTCATCGCCTTGTACGACGACAACGGCATTTCCATCGACGGCAAGGTCACGCCTTGGTTCATCGACGACACGCCCGCCCGTTTCAAGGCCTATGGCTGGAATGTGATTGGCGTGGACGGCCACGATGTGCAAGCGGTCAGCCGCGCCATCGCCACGGCCAAACACAGCGCCGACAAGCCCACGCTCATTGCCTGCAAAACCCACATCGGCCAAGGCAGCCCCAACCGCGTGGACACCGCCAAGGCCCATGGCGAGCCTTTGGGTGCTGAGGAAATTGCGCTCACCCGCGCCGCCCTCGGTTGGCCCCATGCCCCTTTCACCATTCCTGCCGAGGTCTATACCG
>Ga0209297_1002139_pt1 | contig 11095 bp, 11 predicted proteins | sample S_130805_MF_Meta_FD_187322 | JGI IMG/M metagenome (GOLD analysis project Ga0209297, IMG submission 187322) | Freshwater microbial communities from Lake Simoncouche, Canada to study carbon cycling - S_130805_MF_MetaG (SPAdes) (version 2) | ecosystem: Environmental > Aquatic > Freshwater > Lake ... | reverse complement strand
GAAAAGGCCATGGAATTTGGTGCGACGCACACATTCCCATCGATGGCTGACGCGATGATGTCGGTCATGGAAATGACGTACGGCCAAATGGCTGATCGTGTCATCATGACCCCTGGCGTGTTGCACGGCGAAATGATGGGCGAGGCAATGAACTTGGCTGGCAAGGGAAGCACGGTTGTTGTGACTGCAATTTCACCAATGACAAGCGAAACCGCCAACATCAACTTGTTCAACTTGGCCATGTGGAACAAAGAAATCAAGGGAACCATCTTTGGTTCGTTGAATCCACGTGCTGACATCCCAGCGTTGCTCGATATGTACCGCGCTGGTCAGCTCAAGCTTGATGAGCTCATCACGAAGACTTACAAGCTCGAAGACATCAACGAAGGTTACGAAGCCATGCGTGACGGCACGAACCTTCGTGGCGTTATTGTCAACGCCTGATTGTCAATAGTCAATGACTCAATCTTCTCGTCGTGATCTGATCGCGTCGCTCGATGACACCGTCATCGGGCGACGTCGTGAAGTTGAACTAGTAGTCGCAGCACTTGATGCTGATCGGCATGTCTTGCTCGAAGGGCCTCCAGGGACTGGCAAGAGCACATTGTTGCGTGCTGTAGCAGAAGGCTTGGGCATCGGTTTCGTTTTTGTCGAAGGCAATGCCGAACTGACTCCGGCGCGACTTGTTGGTCACTTTGATCCGGCGCGAGTACTGACCGATGGTTATGAGCCCAATGTGTTTGTTGATGGACCATTAGTGGCAGCAATGCGTGATGGTTCGTTGTTGTATGTCGAAGAAATCAATCGCATTCCCGAAGAAACATTGAACGTTTTGATCACGGTCATGAGTGAAGGCGAATTGAACGTGCCGCGCTATGGCCGAGTCGCTGCATCGTCGGGATTCCGTTTGGTGGCAGCGATGAATCCATTTGACGCTGTCGGAACTGCACGTATTTCTGGTGCGGTATACGACCGCGTGTGTCGGGTTTCAGTTGGCTATCAAAATGCCGATGTTGAACAGCGCATTGCCGGACGAGGCACGAAGAATCTTCCCGACGGTTGGCTCGACAAGGTCGTCGAGTTAGTGCGTCGTACTCGTACCCACAGTGATCTACGGGTTGGTTCATCGGTGCGCGGAGCTATTGACATGGCCGCAGTGACAGTGTCGCTGGCAAGCGTTCGTTCGCTGACGGTTCTTGATGCAGGTGTCGGACTCGATGCAGCACTTGTTGCGTTGTCTGGTCGGGTGCGTGTTCGTGAAGGAAGTGTGCGCACTTCTGAAGACATCATCACCGAGTTGTGGAGCGAGGTGTTTGCCCCAGTTCCGCAAGGCGAATCGGGAAAAGCGAGCGCCCCGGCGGGGGCGACCCACTAGCCAAAGAAGGTGCAGCTGCTGACGAAGCAGTGAATGAAGCATCAAAGAAAACTTTGTCGCGACGTGAGTTGTCTCGTAATCCGCAATTTGAACAGGTGTCACCTGAAGTTGGCGAACTTGATGAAACAGCTGTCGAAGAAGGTCTCGAAGAAGACCCTGATGCAATGCTGGCTTTGCTTGCCGATCTGACGGGTGCAACCGATCAAAAATTGCGCGATCTCGCCAAGCGTTTGGCGGGTCGTTTGTTTTTAGACGTTTCTAAACGCGGCCCGGTGTCGCCACGTGGAATCGGCAAGATGGCAACGCGTCCGTATCGTCCTGATGCTGGCGATATTGATCTTGATGCGTCAATGGACGCGATTCTCGATGCTCGTGCATCGCGACAGGCAATCGACCCAGAAGGTTTGAAAGTTCGCAGTTGGGTGAAGCCCGGAACGGCGATTGCGCTCTTGGTTGATCGCAGCGGATCAATGGGTGGCAAGCCACTTGCAACTTCAGCTATGGCTGCAGCAGCTGTTGCATGGCGTAGTCCCGAGGATTACAGCGTGATCGCGTTTGGAAAAGATGTGGTTGTTGCTAAAGGTCAAACGTCAACCAAATCGGGCGAACAAGTTGTCAATGATGTGCTGGCATTGCGTGGTTTTGGCACAACCGATTTAGCGGGGGCGCTACTTGCCGCTGGTGATCAGTTGTCACGCTCTCGTGCTGGTCGACGAATCACAGTGATCTTGAGTGATTGTCGTGCGACGGTTGAAGGTGACGTGCAGGCCGCAGCGCGAGCTCTTGATGAGGTCGTTATTTTGGCGCCATTAGGAGATGACGCCGAGGCTCGGGTGTTGGCATCACAAGTAGGGGCACGCATTGCCTGCATTGACGGACCAAGTGATATCCCGTCCGCGTTGCAGACAGTTCTCGGAGAATAAAAACTTGGAGTTGCGTCTGTAGCACTTAGTGCTACGATCATTTTATGGCTCAGGTGATTTCTCAAAGAGAGCTCAGGAATGATTCTGCGGAAATCATGCGGAGGCTTGATTTAGGCGAAAGTTTCATCATTACCCGTAACGGCCAAAGTGTTGGAGAGTTAACGCCTCTTCGTCGACAACGATTTGTTTCGGTGGATCATTTTCTTGCAATGATGCAAAATGCTCCGGTCATTGATTCTGCGAGATTTCGCTCTGATCTTGATTCAGTGCTTGACGAAGAGCTGAATCCTCGTGCCTGATCATCAACCTCGGACTGGAGTTCTAGACACTTCTGTCATCATCGATCTCACTCGGATACATCGTGATTTATTGCCAAACGAATTCGCGGTGAGTGCAGTCACGATGGCGGAGTTGGCTGCGGGGCCACATGCAACATCCGATTCAGAAGAACGTGCTCGGCGCCAGGATTTACTCCAGAGAGTAGAAGCGTCGTTAGACCCTTTGCCGTTTGATGCTGAGGCCGCTCGATCATTTGGTCGGCTTTATGCGAACGTCTATCAGGAAGGGACAAAGGCACGTGGCCCTAGGGCGCTTGACCTCATGATTGCTGCGACAGCAATGTCGCACCGTATGCCGCTGTACACGCGCAACCCACATGATTTTTCTGCCGTCGTCGGCCTTGTTGAAATAATCGCAGTCTGAATGTGAAGTCTGTCTAGCGGCAGGCGGGGTCGTTGGTCGGCAAGACACCGACACTATTTGATTCGACATACACCGGAACCAAAGTTGTGGGTGTAGTGCTGGTTGTTGTCGTCGTCTTTGGGGCCTTCGTCGTTGGCGGAACAGTTTCACCAACCGCAGTACTTGGAGGCGTGGTGGCCACGGTTGTTGATGTCGCGACAGTCGTAGTTGGAGCAACTGTTGTTGTGGGTACTTCAAAGATTTGCTCAGGTGCATCGACCAAACGTGCTCGACCCTGGAAGACCGCCAAGACTGCTTTCATATTGTCGGTCTTTAAGCGTGGTTCAATAACAGCCAGTTCGCCAACCATTTTTCCTGAACCTTCAACTTGATAGGTCTTCATGGTTGACGGATCAAGGTTCTTCATGGCGTTTGCTAACTCGAGCAAGCGGCCAGCAGTGAGATTGGCATCAAGAATCACGTATGTCAGGGCGGCATCAATCAGATCTTTAGCAATGGTTGGATTACCCGCTGATTTGTCGAGAGCCTTCTGAATGGCTCGACGCAAGAAGTCTTGTTGACGCGAAATTCGACCACGATCGGCAGCTGGATCTTCGACCCACTTTTTGGTCTTGGCGTCGTAGTAACGGAAGTGGCGTGAACGGACATAGGCCAAGCCTTCTTCGCCACCAAAGGTATGACAGCCCGCTTCCTGAATGAGCAAATTGGTGTTCTTGTCACGCACTGGTGTTGCGAACGGAACGCGTACTCCACCAACAGCATCAACAATTTCTTTGAAGGCACAGAAGTCAATGTTGACGTAGTGGTCAATCAAGATGCCGAAGTTGTCAAAGATGGTGACGATGAGTGGATTCGGATCGTCACGATTGAAAGCACTGTTGATACGACCCTGTGTCTTCTTGCCGTTGATACGTACCCATAGGTCGCGGGGAAATGACAAGACAGCTGCGGCATTGGTCTTTGGATCGAGTCGCAAAATCATGATGGTGTCGGCGCGCTCACCTAAACCGTTGCGATCACCGAAGGCCGAGGCATATGGCGAATTTGGATCGACACACGCTCCGTTGTCGCTACCGGTAATCAAGAAGTTCTTTGCGGTGAGATCAACCGGAATGGGCGGATCTGTGATTGTCGGTTCACCAGTTGATGGATCAATGGGAGTTGTTGTGGTCGGCAATGTGAGCGTTGGTCCGCCCTCAGCTCCGAGAATCGAGACAACTTTGCGGTCGTTGGCTTTTTCATTGCCGTAGTAAACGAAAACCGCAGTTCCTAAACAGGCGACAACTAAGAGCGAATTGAAAGTCAAGACCATGCGTTGTGGCCAGGTGCGGTGACGCTTAGATAACGGCTCAACGGTCAAACGAGGAAGCCCCGTCAGGGTGTCATCCTCAAGATGAGGGTCGGTGCCTGGCGACTGTTCGCCGGGTTCTACAGAGTCCGTCACAGGAGGTACAAACTACCTGTCTTGGCTATGTCTTGTCTTTCAGGGCCTTGTCTTTCAGGGCCTTGTCTTTCAGGGCCTTGTCTATCAGGCTCGTGTCTTTCAGGAAGCGGGTTCGGGTGGTGCAAGAACTGCCGAGACCGTTGTCTCGCCGGCGCTTGAGACTGTGACCCATGAACGAACGCTCCCGGCATCACTGAGGTCGCCTCGACCCAACTCAAAGGCCGTCAAGACTGCATCCGTGGCCGAAACTGTGGCTTGGGTGACTGCAGTCTTTTGCGAGGTCTTGGCATCGGTTTTGGCGCGCCGAACCTGGCTCAAGATGTCCCCGATTGGGTCAAGAATTGTGCTGTCGCCAATAGGACCAAGTTCGGCAGGGGTTGGCCACGTTGACGTGTGCACCGAACCGTTTTGCCACCAACGCCACACCGTTTCGGTCGTGAAAGGCATGAAGGGTGCCAAGAGGCGTTGCAGGGCTGACAAAGCAAGTCGCAAGGCACTGATGGCTGAACCAGCAGCATCCGCGCCTTGGCTGTTGTACACGCGGCCCTTGACGAGTTCGACGTAGTCGTCGCAGAACCACCAGAACATGGCTTCGGTTCGTTCGAGGGCACGAGCGTAGTCGTATTGATCAAATGCCACGGTGGCTTCACGAATAGTTTCAGCAACGCGTGCCAACATCGCGAGATCAACTGGAAGAGTGGGCTTCGCATCGACATCGGGTTGCGGGAAAGTCAAAACAAACTTGGTGGCATTCAGCAACTTGGTTGCCAACTTCTTGCCAACTTTCATTTGGTCTTCGCTGAACGCAGTATCAATGCCGGGTCGTGCTGATGCTGCCCAGTAACGCACGGCGTCTGATCCGAACCTTTCAAACAAGTCAACGGGGGTAACAACATTGCCCTTTGACTTCGACATCTTTTTACGATCGGGGTCGAGAATCCAACCTGACAATGCAGCATTTTTCCAAGGCAGCGAATCGTGTTCAAAGTTTGCGCGTACGACTGTGCTGAACAACCACGTACGAATGATGTCGTGAGCTTGGGGACGCAGATCCATGGGGAAGATGCGTCCGAATAGATCGGCATCGTCTTCCCACTTGCCAGCAATCTGTGGTGAGAGCGACGAGGTCGCCCATGTATCCATCACGTCGGGATCGCCGATGAAACCGTTGGGCTGATTGCGTTGATCGGCGGTGTAGCCAGTTGGCACATCAGTCGATGGGTCAATAGGCAACCGGTCCTCAGTTGGAACGATCGGCGAATCATGCACTGTTTCACCGTCAGCATCGACTGGATACCAAACCGGCACTGGAACTCCGAAGTAGCGCTGACGACTAATCAGCCAGTCTCCATTGAGTCCTTCAACCCAATTTGAATAGCGATGACGCATGTGGTCGGGGTGCCACACCAAATTCTCGCCGCGGTTTAAGAGTGCGCCGCGTAGATCGGTGTCGCGTCCACCGTTGCGGATATACCACTGACGACTGGTCACAATTTCAAGTGGCCGATCGCCCTTTTCAAAAAACTTGACGGGATGCATGATCGCGCGTGGTTCGCCGAGCATTGCTCCGGACTCGCGCAACATCTCGACAACTTTGGTTTGTGCTTGGTTGATGAACAAGCCAGCGATGTGTTCGTAGGCTGCGATTCCACTTGATGATTCAAGCCCGTTTGGTGGAGTAGCAATGATGCGACCGTCGCGACCGATGATGGCGCGAGTTGGCAAATTGAGTTCGCGCCACCAGATGACGTCAGTGAGGTCACCGAACGTACAAATCATTGCAATACCAGTGCCCTTATCAATTTGTGCAAGTGGATGTGCAAGTACGGGTACTTCAACTCCGTACAGCGGAGTGCGAACAGTCTTGCCGAAAAGTGGTTTGTAGCGGTCGTCATCTGGGTGAGCAACGAGTGCCACACATGCGGCCAACAAAACCGGTCGCGTGGTGTCGATGACTACATCGCCTTGTCCGTCGCTCCGAGCGAATGCCACGTTGTGATATGCACCTGGACGTTCGCGATCTTCGAGTTCGGCTTGCGCGACAGCAGTTTTGAAATCGACATCCCACAGCGTTGGTGCTTCTTGCGTGTATGCCTCGCCACGAGCCAAGTTACGTAAGAAGGCGCGCTGACTCGCGCGACGACTGCGGTCTTCGATTGTTGTGTAGAGGTAATCCCAATCGACCGACAAACCAAGTCGGCGGAAGAGGTCTTCGAAGATCTTTTCGTCTTCGTGCGTGAGTTCTTCACACAACTCAATGAAGTTAGGTCGTGAAATTGCAATAGGTAAATGATCTTTGGGCGGGTCGCCGCGAAATGGGGGAGTGAAGCCAGGTTCATACGCGACGTTTGGGTCGCAGCGCACCCCAAAGAAGTTTTGGACGCGACGTTCGGTCGGTAAACCGTTGTCATCCCATCCCATCGGATAGAAAACCGATTTGCCGGTCATACGTTGGTATCGAGCGATGGTGTCGGTGTGGGTGTACGAAAAGACGTGGCCCATGTGCAACGAGCCACTGACCGTCGGTGGCGGGGTGTCGATTGAATACACCTGATCACGAGATGCCGAGCGATTGAAGGAGTAGACGCCTTCGTCTTGCCAACGTTGAGCCCATTCGGCTTCGATGCCGTCGAGGGTGGGCTTTTCGGGAATTTGGGTCGGATCAAATGCCGATTCGGTCACTGCCATGGGTTGCAGGTTATAGGTGTCTTGGCCGTGGGGGCGTAGGCTCGTTTGTCATGTTCAGGCTGTACGACACCGCAACTTCAGAGGTTCGCGAACTCACTTTGCGTACCCCTGGAAAAGTTGGTATCTACTTGTGCGGCCCGACTGTGTACGGCCCACCCCATCTTGGTCATGGGCGAGCCACTTTGGTGTATGACATTTTGCGTCGTTATCTCGAATGGTCGGGTCTTGAAGTGCGCCTGGTCTCAAATATCACCGATATTGACGACAAGATCATTGATCGCGCCAACAAAGAAGGTCGCCCGTGGGAAGAAATCACCCACAAGTGCGAAGACGTGTGGTTCAAGGCGATGGGCAAACTCAATGTTCAGCGCCCCACCGATGTGCCGCACGCGACTGACTACGTCGAATCTATGGTCGACATGATCGGCGAATTGATTGGCCGAGACAACGCCTATGTCACTGAAGACGGCGTCTATCTCAATGTGTTGAACGTGCCCGATTACGGACTGCTTGCTCACCAAAGCCTTGACGACATGTTGTCGGGTGGTGGCGATCGTGAAGTATTTGGCGCCGGCAACAAAAAGAATCCTGCCGACTTTGCTTTGTGGAAGTTCAGCAAACCTGGTGAGCCAGCATGGTCTTCGCCGTGGGGTGAAGGTCGCCCCGGTTGGCACAGCGAATGTGTCGTGATGAGTCTCGACATTTTGGGTGAAGGATTCGATCTGCACTGCGGTGGTATGGACCTCAAGTTCCCGCACCACGAAAACGAACGTGCCCAAGCGGTCGCTCTCGGAAAAACATTCGCTAATCACTGGATGCACAACGGTTTCGTCGTTGACACTGAAGGTGAAAAGATGTCGAAGAGTTTGGGCAATGTGGCCAATCTGCTTGATCTTCTTGAGCATTACGATCCGCGCGCCTACCGCTTGGTTTTATTGCAGACGCATTACCGCGGTCCAGTTCGTATTGGTCAAGACAACATTGATGCGTCAGTGAATGCTTTGGCCGGACTTGATTCTTTTGCAGCGCGTACGTCGGTTGTGTCGCAAGGCGCAACGCCAGACTCGGAAGTCATGGCAAAGTTCTGCGAATTCATGGATAACGATCTCGACACTTCGTCAGCGGTTGCGTTGCTCTTTGAAACAGTTCGTCGATCCAATGCCGCACTCGATGCCAACGATCAGAGCGCAGCCCCGCTGTCGGCTGCAGTGAACGAGATTTGCCGAGCGTTTGGTTTAAATCTCAAGCAAGCTTCTGAAGTCCCATCAGACATTGCCGACAAGGCCGCTGCTCTTGACGCTGCTCGCGCTGCTAAAGATTTCGCCGCAGCTGACGCGCTTCGGGCCGAATTGACCGCTGCTGGTTGGATTGTTGAAACGAATAAAGCAGGTACCACTGTCCGTCGCTGACGTATGGTGAAGCATCGTGTCACAGAAGTCTGCCAGTCCTCGTGAAAAAGCCGCAAGGGTCCCGTTGCCGCAAGGTTTTGGCACGATTTGGCTCACTGTTGCACTCGATCTTGTTGGTTTTGGCATCGTCGTTCCCATCTTGGGCCGTTATGCCGAGCGTTTTGGTGCAAGCGGTCTTGAAGTCGGATTGTTGTTTGCTTCGTTCTCGTTGGCGCAATTGGTGTGTGCTCCATTGCTTGGACGACTTTCCGATCGCATCGGACGTAAACCCGTGATCATGATTTCGTTGCTCGGTACGGCAGTCGGTTCATTTGTAACTGGCGCAGCTGGTGCACTGTGGGTGTTGTTTCTTGGTCGCATTCTTGATGGCGCATCGGGCGCAAGTGTGGCGGTCGCACAGGGTGCGGTCACTGACTTAGCTCCTCCATCAGAACGTCCTCGTTTGCTGGGTCTTTTAGGAGCCGCATTCGGTGTTGGGTTTGTCGTTGGTCCGGCACTTGGCGGATTGGCGTCGCTCGGTGGCGAACATATTCCGTTCTTTGTTGCCGGCACAGTGGCGTTGATCAACGCAATCGTGGCGTGGCGTCGTTTGCCAGAAACTCGACCAGCCGATGTGCGACAGGCCGCTCGCGAGGCTGCCAAAAATGACACCGAAGCCAAAGTGCGCTTGTGGGGACTGGCAGTTGCTGGCTTCACTGCCATCGTTGCTTTCAGCGGATTTGAAGCAACCTTTTCACTTCTTGCTGGTGATCGCTTTCGTTTAACCGAAGGCGGAGTCGCAGCCATTTTCGTTGGTATTGGCATTGTTTTAGTTGGCGTACAAGGCGGTTTGATTCGACCCATTAACGCCAAGCTCGGAACACAACGTTCATTGCAGGTGGGCTTGGTTCTGAACAGCGCAGGTTTAATCGTGTTGTCCGCAGCTGAAAACTGGCCGCTCTTAATTGTGGCATTGGCTTTGTTGACAGTCGGCCAAGGTTTAGTAACGCCCAACTTGTCGAGTTTGGTTTCAGGTCGCGTGCCCGATCATCGTCGCGGTGAGGCTCTTGGTTTTCAACAAGGTGTGAACGCAATTGGTCGAGTTGCTGGACCTGCACTTGCTGGCGTTTTGTACGACCACGTATCAGTCGGTTCGCCGTATCTAGTCGGCGGAGCATTATGTGGAATTGCTCTGGCCGTTATTTCTTCAAAGAAATAACGAACTGCTTAGCGGTATTCGGTAAATCTACGCACGGTAGAAAACACTTGATCTAGTGCCGCAAACACTGGCGTACTTGCCACAAGTTTTTCTTGATCGCCATAGAGACGAATGCGCCCAGTGATAAAGGCTTGTTGCGCGTTTAACTTGTCGGTTGCAACCGCCGTGGCTGTTTCCCAATCTTGTTCAAAACGCACGTCTTCGGGATACGCGGCACCAGCACCAAACGCTGCTTGACCATTGGCAACTTGCAAGTGATATGTGACGTCACCTTCGGGTCCGCCGGTGACGGTTTGAGTAATGCCAACGGTGTGATCACCAGCAACCGCAGCGATTGCTTCATTGGCTGCAACAGCTGTGGTGAGTGCATCGATCCACTCAAGGCTGAGATAGCGAACAGTCTGGTTACTCATGGTGGTTAGTCTGCCAGCGAAATTCGTTACTTGTGATTGGCGCGACGGTGGCGGATCACTTCAAAAAGCATGGGCGCAACTGAAATCACCACAATTGCCAGCGAAGCCAATTCGATGTTGTCTTTGACCCACGAGATATCTCCGAGGTAGTGCCCAAGTGTGGTGAGCCCAACTCCCCAAACGATGCCACCGACAATGTTGTATGTCACGAAGGTGCGATAGTTCATCTTGCTCACGCCAGCAACAATGGGGGCGAAGGTGCGCACAATCGGTACGAAACGTGCCATCACGATTGTTTTCGATCCGTGCTTGTCTAAGAAGTCGTGAGCCTTTTGTACATGTGATGGTTTGAACAAACGACTTTCGTTACGTTGAAAAAGAGTTGGACCAACTTTGCGGCCAAAGATGTAGCCGGCTTGGTCGCCAAGAATTGCGGCGAGCGCAACCACGATGGCGACGAGAGGTAACGAAGGAAGCGAACCGGCTTTCACTCCGAGTGCTTCTGGTCCGGCTGATGATGTTAAGAAACCAGCGATGAATAACAACGAGTCACCAGGCAGAAAGAATCCGATGAGCAAACCAGATTCGGCGAACACGATGGCGGCCAATAAAAACAGTCCGCCACTTTGTAGCCACGACTCAACATTGAACAAAGCAAGCATGTGACGACCTTAGTTGTCGAATCATCGACGCAAGTTGTCACTCACCCGTGTAAACAAAAGAGGCGCCCTTGCGGGCGCCTCTTTCACTTCTTGATGAAGTCGCTGATCAGTGAGCAGCAACCGATTCTGCAGGTTTTCCATCGGTCAACGCAGCGATTCCGCTTGTACGACGACCAGAGAAGATGACTGCTCCGATCAGGACGAGCAAGGCAACGCCAGCAATGACGTAACGGATGCCATTGTCAGCCTGCGAGATAATCGCGGGGAGAATCAACAATGAC
>Ga0209297_1002132_pt1 | contig 11135 bp, 11 predicted proteins | sample S_130805_MF_Meta_FD_187322 | JGI IMG/M metagenome (GOLD analysis project Ga0209297, IMG submission 187322) | Freshwater microbial communities from Lake Simoncouche, Canada to study carbon cycling - S_130805_MF_MetaG (SPAdes) (version 2) | ecosystem: Environmental > Aquatic > Freshwater > Lake ... | reverse complement strand
CTCTGGATCAGCTTCTCTTCGATATGGTGACCCGCTTCGAAGCCGAACGGACGAAATGAGCGACGACCGGGAATTCCGGGACAAGTGGCAGCGGCGTATCGACGGCTGTGGGCCTTACTGCAGCTGCCTCGTCATCATCATCGTCCTCGTCCTCGCTTTCTTCGCCTTCGTCATTCGCTAACCTAGGTAGGGATGCGATGACATCGCATCCGCTGCATCTTGGTAAGGATGACCGGCCCGGTCATCCGCGGGCGCGCGGGCCGCACGCCCCCTCCCGCCACCTGCCACCCGGGGCTGCCACCCGCCACCCGAAGCGTCGGTATCCCACTTTTGCACGTTTGCACTTATCAATCGGGGCCTATACCTAGGCCCATGCCCGTCCCTTCCCTCTCAAAATCCCTCTTCAAACTGGGGCTGGCGTGTCCGATCAAGTTGAAGCATGCGCTAGCCCGGCCGGCATTGCCTCGTCAGGAAGATGGGAACGAATACATGCAGCAGCTCGCCCGTGGGGGCTACATGTTCGAGAAGCTGGTGAAGGTCTATTATCCGGGCGACGACATGTTCGTCCCAAAGGAAAGCCACGCCGAGGCCTCCGCCCGCACCATCGCCAAGATTAAGACCGGGGATTGCATGCTCCATGAGACGACTTTCGCCGTGGGCGACCTGATGGCGCGTTGTGACATGGTTCGCGTGACGGGCGACACCCTCGACCTGATCGAGATCAAGTCCGCCTCCGTCGACGCCGAGTCCAAATTGCAAGCCGACCCCAAGGAACTCCTCAAGAAAAGCTGGGAGCCTTATGTGGTCGACTTGGCCTACCAGGTTCACGTCGCCCGGCTGGCCCTAAAGGCCGCCGGCATGAGCAAGACTATCCGGGCTTGGTTCTATCTGCCCAACAAATTGGGCGTCGCCTCCCCGGAGGAGGTCCGCGGGCTCTTTACCCTCACCGAGAACGGCTCAGGCGGCCGTCCGGAGGTCGAATACCGCGGAAAGGCCAAGCCGGGCGACGAAACGTCCCTGATTGCCATCCTGGAGGCCACGGAAGCCGTCGCTCAGACCTACCCGCTCGAGGAATCCATCGCCGAGGCCACCAGCCGCCTGGCCGGCTACGTCTCCTCGGGCCATTGGCCCGCGCCGGAGCTCGGTATGAAGTGCAAGGCCTGCGAGTTCAACGTCCCCGGCCAGACCTCTGGCTACGATCTCTGCTGGGGCACCCAGGCTCGCGTCGAGCATCACCTCTTCACGCTGGGTTACCTTGGCAGCATGGAATACCGCAATCCCGGGACCGTCCGACGCATGGTCGAGCAGGCCGCCCCGCGCGCCCCGCGGATCACCGACCTGCAGGACGAAGACGTCGCCGGCGACATGCCGCTACAGCGCGGGTGGAAACGCCAGATCATGGCCGTGCGCACGGGTCGGGCTTTCATCTCACCCGAAATCGTCCGCGATGCGGCGTCCCTACTGCACTGCAAGCCGGAGCACTATCCGCTGTTCTTCTTGGATTACGAAGGCACGCGTTGCGCCCTACCCTCGGCGCCGGGATGTCGTCCTTACGGGCAGGTCGCTTTCCAGTGGAGCTGCCACGTCATCGACAACCCCGGGGCCTCGCCTCGGCACGTCGAGTGGCTCGATACCGAGAACGAGAACCCCAACACCGGCTTCCTCGAATCCCTGCGCAAGCTTCTCGGCGAGCAAGGCACCATCTACCATTGGGCCGACTACGAGGTCACCGTCACCCGCGAGCTCGCGGATGAGATCCGTGGAGATGAATCCAAGGCTGACCTCGTCTCGTGGATTGATCGCAACTGGGGACAAGGCCGCGGTAAGAACGAGACCAAGAGCGAGCGCACCCTTGATCTCCTCGAGATCTCGCGCGCGCACTTCTACGACCCTGCCATGATGGGCAGCCATTCCCTCAAGAAGGTCCTCCCCGTCGTCTGGAAGAACCCCGCCATCCAGAAACTCTTCCCCAAGTATGCCGTCGACCAGCACGGCCAGCCCGTGAAGAGCCCTTACGACGCCCTGCCCGCCCTCACTCTGCAGGATTCCAAGGACCACGCTCCCGACCTCTCCAAGCTCGATGAGCTCGACGTCGTCAAGAACGGCCCCGGAGCCATGCTCGCCTACGAGCACGTCCGGTACGGACTCGCCGCCGGCGACCAGGCCGCCCGCAAGTCCATGCGCCGCCAACTCATGCGTTACTGCGAACTCGATACCGCTGCCATGGTGATGGTGTGGAAGTATTGGCTTGGCTGAAGAAGTGCAAAGGTGCAAATCGGCCTGCGGCCTGTGCAAAAGTGCAAAGGTGAGATAACCTCGCTTCGGGTGACAGGTGGCAGCCCCGGGTGGCAGGCATCATGTCTCGAGGTAGGGGCAGCACCACGTGCTGTCCTAGCTGCCTCTCCGCGTTCCCAACCGCCAACCGCTAACCGCCAATACCTAACATGGGTAGGGTCGGGACCGCGCGCCCGCGGATGACCGGGCCGGTCATCCCTACCTTAAATCCAGTTGAAGCTTTAATCCGACGACACGCGCGTAGGCGTGAATATCGCCAAGGCTGAGGTCGGCATCTTGGCTATCCTCGATCTTGGAAATCCGGCTCTGGCTGCAGCGAAGCTTGGCGGCCATCTGGGACTGAGTCAGGCCGGCAGCAACGCGGGCTACGATCAATTGGTCGATGAGCTTAGTCTTGGCGGAAATCTGCCGCACAGCGTCAGCAACCCGTCGGTAGCCATGTCCCCGGAGCATCTCATCGACGCTACGATAGGTACGCGCAGATGCGGCTGGACGACGAGAGATGGTCTTAAGTGAAGCCATGTTCAGGAATTAAGGGTGCGGGCGATGGGCGAAAGGCGGGCTAGGTCTGCTGACTGTGAGGACTTATCGCCAATGCCAAGCAGATGTAACGTCCGGGTATCGGCTTGGGCATAACAGTAGAGGCGGGTCTCCTGCAGGCGCCCTGCCCCGCCACGCTGATCGATCGCGATCATCCCGTGCGGCTCCGGGTGGAGGAAGCCGGCCTGGATGGTCCGAGCGTGGGGACTGTGAGCGAGGAGGGTCATGGTGCGTTCAAGGTTTCGAAGGACAGCCGAAAGTTCCGCCGGCCGCTTCTTCGCATACCAACGCAGGTCGCGCAGGTAAGCCGAGTGCGGCAAGAGAACCCAGCTCCGTTCGTCAGGAGACATAGTTATTCGTTTTTGGAATAAAGTCAAGAGAGCCGTAGCGATACAGGGCGTGCGGGTCTTCGGTGCGTGGGCCTCTGGGCATCTCACCAGCAAACACTTCCATCGGCGCAAAACAACGGGACCTATTACCTGAAGGAAAAGGGTCAGGCTACTAGGTGGTAGCCTGACCCCATCTGCAACTCTATGGCTGAAAGGGTCAGACCACTAGGTAGTAGCCTGACCCTTTCGGGATCTTGGGGAATAGTTTATTTGGCTGGTTTTGCGTCCTTCCAGCCGGCTTCGATGCGTGTCTTTACCTTACCTTCGACATAGATGCGGGAGCCGATGGGCAGCTCCAGACCTGCGCCGTCTTGGTATTCCGAATTTGTGATCAATAGACGCACCCATCGCCCGGCGTGCTTTTGGTGAGGGCCGACGTTAGGTAGATAGGCATGCCAGCCATCCGGGATTTCGTCCTTCTCATTACCCTTCAGGGCTTCGTCCGTCGGCTGCGATTTGATCCAATGACCGTCCTTAAGCCTAATCATCCTCTCGCCGTCGACGTACGTATGGTCAAAGGGATACCGGGCCGCGATGTCATCCGTGAACTCTTCTTTCGTATAGGGGCCGCAGGAAATCAACGAACGCTCGACCTCATCCGTAAGATCAAGCTTTTGGACGGCACAGGTCATCGTGTAGCCACCATAAGTGCTCAGCCAGACAACCCGTACCCAACAGCCCCGGTAGGCCGCGAGATGCCCACGTTTCTTCGGGCCGAGTTTGATCAGGACCGATTGGTTTACCTGGGCAAGGCCCATGCGCTCCTTCCGAAAGTCATACACCCTGAATTGTCCCTTTTGCAGGGCGTCGATGATGGCCTGCTTATTCTTCCTGTGCTGGGTCTGGTTGACCGAGTAATCAATTCGGCGAACCGCCTGCCCTACTTCGTCGTCGAGGGTGTCCAGGTAGGACTGATTTTCGATGATGGTCATACGTTAAAGGACCGCCCAGGTCAGGAGCGCGAAGCCCAGGATAAGAACACCGGCGCAGCCGCCGGACCGAGAATCCGTATAGGTCACGCCTGGCGGGCGAGGCTTCGTCTTCTCGGAACGGTAGAACCAATGTTCGGCCAGCTTCCCGTCGTTCTTCGAATACCAGAGAAACAGGGCGATCTGGGCGTCGTGATAATCGGCCTCCGCGGCGGATTGGATCATCGCCAGCCCTAGGGGGATATCCTGAGGCACACCCTGCCCGATGACCAATTGCATACCCTTATCAGTACGATACTTAGCCTCTTCATTAGTCATTACATTAAACTGTCAGCATCTACCAAAAAGGCAACCATTTATTGCCTCTCTTTAACAAATATTCCGGGGCTATTTTACCCTCAAGAGCTAGATAAATTTTGGTTCAGCACTCAGAAGGTAGGAACTGACGCCGTCTTCGGCTCGTCAAAGCCGGCGGGTAAGTTCGTGCAATTCCTGCGCCCGCCAGACTGGCAGCACTTCCGACTCCATCTTAGTTACATTCCAGTAGGTGAGCTTTTCGCCCCGAAGGAAGAGAGGTGCGCCGCCGCGCACTGACGACGGGAAACCTTTAGCCTGAACGATGATCGGAGCGGCCTTCGGATACAGTAGGTTAACCAGTACCAGTAACCGTCCATCTTCGACTTTAATCTCTCGCTTCACCTTAACCGCCATCCAGGACCTGAAAGCACCAAGCTTCAAACGCTCAGCTTCAATAAGCTCTAGAATATTGTTAATTTCGGCTCCCTTACGATATGACGGCGTAATCAATCTCCGGCCCCTACCCATAGAGTGTTCGGCATTGTCCGTGCAGGGATGCTTAGGCCATGGCGGACCTAATTCATCAAAAAATACCCGGCTACCGAACTCGTTCTGGTAAAAGTAGACTGGGGCGCCACAGACCGGGCATTTAGCATTGGGACGAACTAGACGTGCAGACGGGCCGTAGTCTGAAGACCCTTCGCGATAGCAGCCCCAACCAATCAGACGTTCTTCGCCTGGCGAACGCTGCACCGTATAGCCAGCTGACTTCGAGAAATCGTCTCGCTGGACGGTAGAGCCCGAGACCCAGACTCGCCCAGAATAGAGAGTGTTACGGTAGTGCCCGCTTCGCTCAAAAGTCGTCATACTTAAAACTTTCTATTAAGTGCTTTTGTCCAAGCAAGTACAGAGATAGTCTCATTTGAAACAACTTTGCAGTCTCTGTACCTACCCCAATCTCTAGCCGAACCAAAGTCTGCTCAGCATGGGGTCAAATCTCACCCCGCCCCAAAGGACCAGTCTTGTAATAACACCCAAGAGGCTGATATTGGGGTTATGAACCCCGAGGAGCTGCCCCGCCCCAAAGGACCGAAGGTCGAGCCTATCGACCGACGGGGTTCATTGGCGAAGTTCAAAGCCCAGCGGGCGCAATCAACTTCTCACACCAAGGCATTCAAAATCGAGACTCAGGCCGAAAAACTGCACCGGATCAAAGACGACATAGCGCCTGACGTGACGGAGACCCGGGAGATCATCGCCCATTACCTACCATTCATCGAGCTCGTCGAAATCGAACAGATACTGGCCGTCTTCTTGGGTAGCTTAGGCGTAGCTGCCAGAACCTTAGGTGGCCTGAGTGAAGTCCTACGTGAAGCCGCCAGGCTTCAGATTCTCAACGGAGAATTAGCACGTCAGGGCGAAGAAGTCCGTGTCCTACGCAACGCCATTTTTCATGATAATATCGAACTCAAGCCGGAGCAGATCGTTCAAATCAATCATTTTTGGAACAAATTACGCATAATGTCGGAGTCGCCGCCCGAGCTAGCGTTAGAATTGAAAACCCTTTCCGACCTTGGAGAGAGAGATATCGAACAGGCCAAGCCGGCCTTAGCTAAAATATCCCCTATCGCATATCTGGTCGAGATTGAGCAGGCACTGAGAAAAATCCGCAATCACCTTACGAAACGGCAAACTGATAACCTGCACCATGCGGCGAGCAGACGACATCCCGACAACGGTGACGCATTGATAGCTATCAAGGAATCCAGAGGGAAGGTCTCATATGCGCTCGAGAAACTAGGTTTTATCAAAGACCTCTGGCTGGTCGTCGGACTACGCAATAAGGTCCTACACCTGCAAGCAGACCTCGCACCGGACAAGGAAGATGCTGCCAAAATTGAAAGAATCTGGGGAGTCTGCCATAACCTTGGCCGGATTATCCGTGTACACCAATCACTTTTAAAAATTGAGGAACATCTGCGCGGCTTACTGCGCACTAAATCTTCTATTCTAGGTGAGTTTAGATACTGGAGCCTTCAAAGATTAGCCAAAAAAGCCGCTGATGAGTCGAGTATCCTTCAACAACTGGATTCCGTCGGGGTAACGAAGGCCAAGTTAAACACTGTTAGGAACTTCGGTAAACAGGCCGAGAATGAGACCATGCGCGCACCGAGTATGGATGACTTGGAGTTACTCCAGGAAATATGCCATCAGTTAAGATTAGCTGAACCTCCAGTGACCAGATTTGAGCCTTTGGGCGATTTACCAATATCAAAAAGACAACATCTCCTCGAAGAGGAAACTCGGCTGACCAAGAAAAAGGCCCGGAAAGACTACCGCGACTCAAGCCAGTGATATTGGATTGGACTACGCGGAGGCGCAGGTCTTCGACGGTGTTCCATGGTCCGGCATAGCTGAGATCGTATCCGGGACGATAATGGGGTCAGACACCATTGTGAGGCCTAACCAGGCGCTCGGCCCCTAAATGCAAATCTTGTACACCTTCTATTAAACGCTAGTACTTGTTCATGCAGGCAGAATTCTTTCACGCGAACCCCAGGCAGCCAGCGTTGGAGCGAATTACCGAGATTCTGGCCGAATCGGACGGGACCACCATCGTTGCGATGTGCTTCATCTCAAAATTGGGCACAGAGCTACTCACGAAACACCGAAAAGCGTTTAATAACGTTGAATCGTTCATCGCGGTAACCGCACGAGCGCCGACTGATATCAGCGCCATGATTGAGCTTGGAATAGCGATGCCCGGGAAAGTCTGGTATCACAATGTTTCAGGCTCCTCGTTCGACTCTGAGAACGGCGTACCTGCCGGAGTGCTGCACGACAAAATCATCTACACAGAAAATGGAGATCAGGCAACGTTATGGGTAGGTAGCCATAATTTGACTCGAAACGGAGTGACCGGAATTAACATCGAATCTGCGATCATCCTTAGCGGATCTAAAGATGAAGTTCCATTTTCCCATGCCCGTAAACATCTTCAGAGGATAAAGACTGAGTGCACAGACATTCCTCCCGTAACACCTAAACCACCAATTCACAAAGAACTGACCCAGGAGCGTCCTGTCGTAATCGTAGAATGTACCGCAAGCCCAGCAGTCCAGGTCGCGATGAAAGGACGCACCGATTACTATTTCACAATCCACCTGCGACACGAAGATTACGACAGAATCTGTATACCTCCCAGGAATGCAGAGAAACAGGTCCGACTGCTCGTCTATAATCCCGGCGACCTGACGCGAGAAGGCCCCAAAGCAGACCCACAGTTCATACGTATGGGGGAGATACACGGAATCAACTTCACGGCAAAGAATCGGCGTAAAGGCCGTACCGTTCGTTGGCGTGACATAAGTTACTGCATAGAAGAAAGCCCTTTCAAGAAGAAGTACGGACCCTTGCATGTCGTAAAGAACAGACGTTTCAAGAAAGACGAATACACCGTCTGCGCTGTTCGAATCGAAAACTCTTCTGATTATTCCGCAGACGCGGAAATCATCCTGCCAAGCCCACTTAAAAAGGCTTCGAAAACTAAGAGCCGCAAGATCTACCTGCACGATCCGAACAAACCCCAATTTGAATTGTTCGACGAAGACACCCATGGGCTAATACCCGAAGACGACACCCCTTTCATTGAGCTCACCGAAAGCACCAAGCCAGTCTTACAAATCAAGACCAATGGAGCATTCGCCACCTCAGCCATACGGATCATCCGGGCCATGGCTGAAAGTCAGAATCTCGAGGTTAGAGAAGAGCGGAGGAAGGGACCCTATAAGTTTATTGCAGGCGGATATGTTTATAAAGAGGATTTAGGAAAATGACCAGCCTACTTGGCTGATTGTCACGCGATTCATCGCTTAGAATCAAACACTTCCCAGCATAATGGGATTATGCTAGTTATAATCACATGGCAACCTGCACCCACCAGCTATTCTTCAAAAAAGACCATCTGTACGTAGAGATCGAGGGTGTGCTCTGGGTTTACGATACGGGTGCCGATAGTTCATTCGGAGACAGGTCAACCGGCCTACTGGGTCCGAAGGAGGATATCGCCGAACTCTATGCAGGACAGTTCTCGGCTGCAGACATCTCAGGCTTCCTGGGCGAAACGGTGGCCGGCATTATCGGTGCCGACATCATCAACCGCTACGACCACATCATCGACCTAAAGGCCAACCGTCTTACCGTCAGCGATGGCGATCTGACATCGGAAGGCTTCGTCCAGCCCCTCGAGTTCTTCATGGGCGTACCCATGCTCAAGACAAACATCGGCGGAGCCTCCCACAACCTCTTCTTCGACACAGGGGCGCAAATCTCTTACTTCCAAGGCACGCCGCCACTGGAAGCCACCGATGCTGGCGAACTTGAGGACTTCTTTCCCATGGTCGGCGCTTTTCGGAGTCAGACGAAGCACATCCGGGTTGGGCTCAATGGCCTCAGCCACACGCTTCGTTGCGGAAAGCTGCCGGGCATGATGGGCATGGCCCTGAGCATGGCCAACGTGAGCGGCATCCTAGGCAATGAAGTCATGCGGCAACGCGTCACGGGTTTCTACCCACGACGTGACCAACTGGTACTTCAGGCATGAGCACATCAGACAACCACCGCAGCTGGGCCAAGTACTACGACGAGGTAAATCGTAGGTGCTTCGGAGAATACTACGACCAGCTGACCAAGCAGACCCTTCAGCAGATCGGCACACTCGGGGAAAAACTGTGCATTGCCGATTTTGGCGCAGGAACAGGGAGACTCTCCATTCCACTATCTGCTCTTAGCCATGAAGTGACCGCGATCGAGCCATCGAAGGCTATGCTTGAGCAGCTTCTCGCTAAAATTGCAGACGGGCGCGTCCAGACCCATAACGCCTCCCTTTCCTCTTACACTGGCCCAGGCGGACACGACCTCGCCCTCGCGGTGTTCACAGTCATCGCCTATATCCTGACCCCAGAGGAGTTGACCGCCTCTTTCGCCAATGCAGCCAAAAGCATGAAACCGGATGGCGCACTCCTGATCGATGTCCCTCGCTCGGTACTTTTCAGGGATAATCACGTACGGACAGATGGCCTGACTCGTGACATCACCTTCACTCCGCTTGGAAACGGTCTCTTCAACTACCATGAGTCGACTCAACTGACGACAAATGACGGGCTTGTTAGTTACGAAGATTCCTTCAGACTACGGCACTGGACAACTGATGAAGTAAGGGCCGCGCTATCCGCCGCAGAACTCGCCGTGACCGAAGACTGGTCTGCCAGATTCCCAATGGCGGGAGCAGAATACTGGCTATGTCGTAGGATATGACTCTGTTATGTAAAAGCCTGGTCCAACCTAGATCTGACTATTCAAAAAGCATGTCGCCAAGGCCACCTGCAGGCGATTCGTTAACTTCATCATAACCGGGAATGCTAAAGCCACCCTCATCATCACCGTCATCGGTCCAGCGAAGGTTACGTTCTAAGTCTTTATCAACCTCAGGAATATCTGGAAGGTCTTTGAGTCGATCATAGGGCTCCGCGTCGACGTCGGCATTATCCTGATCATCATCCTGCGAATCATTCTCAAGACAACCGGCACTCGCTTCCAGCCATTCACCCGTATCATCTAACACATCATGCGTTTCATCCGGCTCAAACGGACCAACTAGTTCGTCATCACGACCGTCAGTGTAAATCTTGCGTGTGAACTTCAATTCAAGGAAATCGTCGAAGATATCATGCGTGCGAATATAGATCGTATCCAGGGTGACGAACGTCGCGCCAACCGAATCAAGCAACGCAAGCTCGAATGATTCCGGGGAAAGTTGAAGGGTCCGAGGTAGGTTCTCGAAAAGGCTATTCGAGAAATACAGATACTGGTTAGCATCCATTCCAAGGTCGGTGTCACTGTCGTCGAGTTCCCGGTTGCCGAAAAAAGTCCTTAATCTCTGAATATCAACGAAACGACGGGTCTTTCGCTGGGACTCGTCGCTCGCATCAAAGAAGTCCTGCCAAACCACCGCGTCAGCCCAATCCCACGTATCCTCATCACATACAGCCTGAACCAGAGCCTTTTTTCGCTCTGGGTAATCGAGAGACATCCAGCGCTCAGGGGTCATCCAAGAAGGACAGTGCGGTTAAACATTTGACCCTACAAGAAACGTTTTTAATAAAAATACATGCCCCTAGACGCAAAAGTCATCAGCCTTGAACAACTTCTGCTCAAGTACCCATGCCTTGACGTACCCAACTACCAACGGACCTTCAAATGGACCGAGGAAAAGATCACGACGACATTCCAGGATATCCTGAATGGACTCGACTTTACCGGCAGCGGAGACAGCCGCGGACACTTTCTAGGGTCGGTAGTCGTCTGCAAAGATCCGACCAATAATAAGACCGATCTTGTGGACGGGCAACAGCGTCTGACAACTCTCACAATAATGCTCTGGAGCCTAGCAAAACTGGCGGACAAGCAAACTATCGATAAGGCTAAACGAGTCATTCTCCAGAGAGACCTACAGACACCCCGCATACTTCATAAATCCAGCAATAAGGAACTTTGCAGCGACAGAGATGCCTATCGTGAGGTAGCCACAAAACTCGAAGCCGACCACAGCCCGGAACCAGGCGACCCAGGGGACGAAGAAGTCATCCAAAGAAATGCGGATTGGCATAAAGCCTTAATCGGCACT
>Ga0209297_1002129_pt1 | contig 11144 bp, 16 predicted proteins | sample S_130805_MF_Meta_FD_187322 | JGI IMG/M metagenome (GOLD analysis project Ga0209297, IMG submission 187322) | Freshwater microbial communities from Lake Simoncouche, Canada to study carbon cycling - S_130805_MF_MetaG (SPAdes) (version 2) | ecosystem: Environmental > Aquatic > Freshwater > Lake ... | reverse complement strand
ACATCAAGAATTTCTTCCATTTCTGGTTGGATTTGAATATTTGGGTTGGTCATGATAATATAAATTATACTTTAAATACCTAATACCTAATTTTTACACGGTATGTTCGATTTGAACTCTGATACAATTTTGAGGTAATCGAGCAATATGACGGTAATTGTTGATATAACCCATCATATTTCCACTACCAATCGCATTTGCAGAGTGAACAACCACATCAACAACAGGTTTCCCATCCATCCATTGTTCAACCAACCATTTCGCACAATCCATACCAGTTTTTTCGATGATGTTATCGTAATTTAATTCGTAGTTTTTATAAACATTTCTGTGCCATTCTGCCATTGCGGTATCACCCAAATCGTGGTCCAAAGAAATCATATTGATGTTCTCTAATCCGATTTCATTAATCTTCTCAACAAATTCGTCATAAGAACGAACAATAACCCATTGGTCTTTTTCGATAGGAGTCCTTACGTCATCCAAATATATTCTCTTTTTCATGCTATAATTTTTCTTACTTATCCGTTTCATCCACAAAGATATTAATTAACTACCGACTTTCCAAGCGGCAGTTATAATTTTACGTTTTTTTACTGAATCCTCAAAATTCCCAATCACAATACCATCTTTAACTGTGAAGGCATGTCTTGCAACTGTAAGGATGTAAGTACCTGTTGGGTATTTACTAACGAATGTCCCAACCGTCATTTGACGAGAAACTTTCTTACCTTTAACAATAACATTATAGTCAAGAGTGTTTAAGGTTGAACCCTCAAACATAGGTTTACCCATCATCTTGCAACACTTACGACCAATACGAACACGGTTTCTTGCAAGTTTGTTCATAACCTCAACAAACCCGTAAGTACCCTTACCAAATCTACGACCAAATGTGTCTCTAACAATTTGGTGAGATAAATCATAATCAATCCCAAACGCTGAAGCAATTGAACGAACAACACAATCGTTGTTTTCACTTTTTGCAATTACAGAATTCTCATAACCTTTAATCGCTTCAGATGTGTTGCAGTATGGGAGTTGATTTTTCATATAACAAAGATAATATAAATAGTCGAATCTGCAATGACTTTTGTTTATATTTATAGGTAAGACAAAATAAAGGTGTCTTTTGGATAAACCAAAAATGAGAACAGGTTGCGATGAGAAGTGGAAAATCTCGAACCATAAACCGAAAACAAATCTACTTTATATTAAGGGGTGAAAATTTTTCATCCCTTTTTTTGTTTTATGAAGAAAATGAACTATCCTTTTAAAAAATTGAAAAATGAGTAATGTATTAGTATTAAACTACGACTACACTCCTTTGAACTTAACTTCAACAAGGAGGGGTTTCGTACTTGTCGATAAAGGTAAGGCGGAAATTATAAAATCTGATGAGAACCCAATTAATGTTGGATTTACAACATACGTACGTCCATTAATCATTCGATTATTAAGTTATATCAAGTTCAACAGAAAAACAACAAAGGTTAATCGAAATAGAATCTATAAACGGGATAATCACGAGTGTGTATATTGTGGTTCAACCAAACAATTAACATTAGACCACGTTATTCCCAAATCTCGTGGCGGACGTAATGAATGGACTAACCTGGTGACTTGTTGTTTTAAGTGTAATCTTAAAAAAAGTAATAGAACACCTGAAGAAGCAAAAATGGTTATGAAACATAAACCTTACGTTCCATCCATTATGAACGATAATGCAACATTAAACAAAGCTTGGACTGAATATCAAGAATCCTTTGTTTATTAAAATAAATTACTAAACTTATAAAAAACGAATAATATATATGGAAAATTACACAAACCCAGAACAAACAGGTGAAAACCAACAAGATTTGATTAACGCATCATTAATTTTTGCAAGAGCATTAGGACTTATCTTCAGAGACGATGAAGGTATTGTTGTTGATATTCAAGGAGATGTTAAATTAGGTGATGGAGTTAAGAAAGTCATTGTATTTAAACAAGACAACCAAGTACACATTTATAAGTGTGATGAAGATGTTGAAGAAGGTACTGCAGTAAACTTAGGTATGCCTCCATCTGAAGGTGAAATGACTGAACCGTCTACCGAAGGTGAAACTCCAAGTACTGAAGAATAATTCAAATCTGTTTTGAGGTTTGTTTTATTTTAACTATATTTGTACCACACTAAAATATTAAACATGGACTACGGAAAAGAATTTCAAGCTTATTACACAAAACACTTAGGGAAACCATCTTCACATTTGGATTATTTCTCAAACCAAATCCAATCATCTATGACTCCATACATTTTGGAAGAAAGAGAGATGAGAGCAACTCAAATGGATATCTTCTCAAGATTAATGAGAGACAGATTGTTATGGGTTGCAGGTCCTGTTGATGACCACATGTCAACAATCGTACAAGCTCAATTAATGTTCTTGGATTCAAGTGATAAATCTGACATCACAATGCACATCGACTCACCTGGAGGAAGTGTTAAATCAGGTCTATCTATGGTAGATGTTATGGAATACATTTCTTGCGACATTCGTACCGTAAACACAGGAATGGCGGCATCGATGGGTTCAGTTTTGTTAGGAGCAGGAACAAAGGGTAAACGTTCATCATTACGTTTCTCTAAGACAATGTTACACCAATCATCAGGAGGAGCCTATGGTAATATCCAAGACGCTCGTATCAATATGATTGAATGGGAAAAAACCAATAAAATTCTTTTTGATTTGTTGGGTTCTTATTGTGGTAAAACTACCGAACAAGTTACTTTAGATGCAACTCGTGATTTGTGGTTAAGTTCTGACGAAGCTCTTGAATACGGAATCATTGACGAAATTGTTAAAACAAAAAAGAAGGGTAATTAACCCTTCTTTTTTTGAGATTTGGAACACCCCCTTCGTTTTAGTTCTCATTTATATTCAAGAGTCTTCACTCTATGAATCTCTTTTTCTAAATTAAGCTGTTTTTAATTTAGATTTAACTTTTTCGGCATTACCTACAAACTTATCAAATAAACTACAAACGGTACTTGATAATGAAGTTTCAATTCCTTGAATAAACTCGGTACCCTCAATGACACCACCTAAGGTATTTCTTAAAAAAGAATAACCAGGTGCATCAAATCCTTTTTGTCGTTGTAAGGACATAACCATAGCTTCAACAACACTTTCAGCAATTAATTTTGTCATTAATTTACAATCTGACATTGACCTAATTACTTCAGATGGTCTTGAAGTTAAATACGATATAATAAAGTTGGACATAAATCCTTCACCAAATATTGGTATAATAAACTTACCTAATATTGGTTCAAAAAATGTTTGTGTTGCATTACCAAAAAATCCTCCAAAAACAGATTTAAGTGCTCCACCTAAATCTTGTTCTGAAATTAATCCATTGGATTCTAAGTAAGATAATTCTTGTAATACATTAAATGCTAATTGAGACTTTTTATTTTCAGATAATCTGTTAAATTCGTCTTCACTTTTAATGTGTTCAACAAGAACTAAAAGTCTGTTTTTGACTAAATTTTCTTTAATCAAATCCTTTTCTTTTTGTTCTTTAACCTCCATTAGAGATTGTCTTACTTTTCTTTCTAACATATTGTTAATTATTTTAATCTCCATTTAGAATCATCACCGTATGTAGATGGACCTTCACCTGTAACTAAACCACTTAAAACATCAATTTTATTTTTTTGGTTTGACATCATACCCCAACCATTTTTTCTACCTGTTCTAGAATTTGGCGAGTATAATACTTTACATCTTTGTACTTTACGTTTAATTAATTCAAAGTCAGGAATATCAGTGTCATCTTGGTATCCTTCAAAGAATTGGTCAACAAATTTCTTACATTCGTCTAACGTTATTTTTTGACTTTCAACTGTTGTAGTTAACTCACTACTATCACCTAAAATACTTGGTATTATATCCACTGCAAAATACATTTTTAAACCTGTATCTCCAAAAGGACCTTGGTCTTTAGCCATACTTCCAGGTACTGAAATTTGTCTAAATCTTTGTGATGCTTGTTCTTCAGGTGTTAATTTAAGTTTACCACCTTTTCCTTCATATCTTGTAATAAAAGCTTGTTGTTCTGCAGACATTCCTTGTTGTTGTCCACCCATTACAGCTCCTGTTTTTGGTTTGTAAAGTGTGATGGTTTCACCAGTTTTCAATTTGAATTGTTCTGTTGTGTATTTTCCTTGGTCAGCCTCTAATTGACTATAACCTTTACCAGGTAATTCACTATATTCCATCCAACCTTCTTTATCTTTCTTTTCCTTTAAAACCGCATCACCTAATGTTTTAGTTTCAGCATTTTTTTGTTCTTGTGATGCTGCGTCTGCGGCAGTTTTGTCTTTATTCGCTAAAGATGCTCCAATCGCATCACATTTCCATTTACCACTTTTACTACCGTCAGTAAATTTAAATGTCATATCTGCAAAGAAATCAACTTCTTTACCTGGCTCTTGAGCACTTGGTTTACGATAAAAAATATTACCTGTTGATTTACTTCTTTTTAAAGAACCTCCTTTTAAACAACCAGATGTGATTGCAATTCTAAGTCTTTCTTCATCGCTAGCAGCATCTTCTTTAATTAAAAAGGTATTTGTTCTAACCTTAGAATGCATTTCCAAGATAGTTTTTACTTCTTCGTTACTAATATTAAATCTCATCTTTTTTATATATTAAATAGTGTTAGGGTCTTGTCCATCAACATCCTCAGTGTCAGGGTCAACTAATGCGGTATTGTTATTACAAACTTTATCAATAGTTTGTTGAGTGATTGATGTACCGTCAACTCCTTTAGATTCCAACGCTCCTTGAGTTTTTGGTCCAAATAAACCATCCGCAGTAATACCTAAACATCCTTGAACTTTTTTAATTGTTTCATTCTTACAGAATTTTGCAATTGGTAAAGTTTCAGGACATGAACGATATTGACTAGTTCCTGGTGTTGGATTTGGTGTTGGATTTGGTGTTGTATTTGGATTAACTACTGGTGGTGGAGTTCCATTAGTTTTTTTGTAAAGGTAATATAATGCACCTACACTTATAGCAAGACCCCCACCCCACTTTAAATATTTTCCCCAATTCCATTTTTTCTTATTCGGGTCTGTGTTTTTATTAAATGCTTGTTCAGCTTCTTTAACTCCTGTACCAACTCCTTCAGCTTGTTTAGCAAATTCTGAGGCTTTTAATTTATTTTGTCCCGCAACATCAGTAATAATATTATCAATTTCTGCCTTACTTAAAGCCTTCCCCCCTTTAAATTTAGATTCTTGAGCCATTTTTCTAAGTACATCCACTTTTGACATTTCTTTAAATGCTGGACCCATACCGTTTTTAACTCCAGACTGAATGTCTTTTGCAATTGCTAATTCCAATTCTACCGCAAACTCAGAAGCACTTTTTCCTAAAAGTCTTACAACATCATCTAATTGTAATGTTGCAAATTTCATTTTTTTGGCAATAAACTCTTCGATTGTTCTAAAAGCACCACCTTTAATTGCGTTTTCCGCATCTCTAAAAAGAGATGTACCTACTGGAGCTTCAGATATAACTGACGAATTTTCGGTTAAAGTTTTTGTTGTGTCATAAAATGAAAGTCTTTTATATCTTTCAATTTCTTCTTTTAATAGATTTTCCATATATTATAAATATTACTAAATTTGTTAATTCGCAAATTGAGCATCTAATTTCGATGTTAATATATCATCGAAATCACCCCCAAACGCATCTTCTACGGATTTAATTTGAGTTTCGTAAGCTTTATTTGCCATTTCTATTGCCTCAATTTCCGCGTCAGTTTTTCCAAGATAAAGTTGTTGACCCTTTTTAATTCCTTTATCGAGAGCAGTCACAATTCCTGCGGTTTTAGCTCCAGCCTTAGCTCCTTTGGTTGCAAGTTGTTTTACACCTTGTTTTACAATAGGTTTTGCATTTTTTGCCGCAACAACTCCACCTGATTTAGCAGCGTTTGAAATTTGATTTAATGATTTTGTTGCATTACCTAAAACACCTTCAACCTTACCCAAGACTCCTTGAATAAATGTTGAACCTTTGGCCAATTTTGTAGACTTTAACCATGTTGCAGCCTTACCTAACATTTGAGGTACTTTTGAGAATGCTCCAATAATTTTTTGAATCCATTTAACAGCATTTGGGTTTTTTACTGCAATTTTAGCAAAGTCTTCAGCGGTCTTAGCCCCTCTAAATACCGATAATGCTGCTTTAGCTGAACCGGCAACTCCACCAGCAAATACTAGACCTAATACATCAGTACCAATCATTAACCATCTCATCCAAGTGGGTACATCTTTTTCCTCAAAATTACCTGTCGATACTTCATATATGTCCAAAGCGACAACAATAGCCCAAGGTATCCATTGGGCGGCTTTTCCAATACCTGTTGCAATCAATATTGCATCCAATACCATACCAACAGGATTATACAATAAACTTCTTAGTTTACGAGCTAAGAATAGCATTCCCTTACCTAATAAATCAAGAATAGATTTCCAATCTCCAGCACCAATCGCAATTCCTGCTTTTTTAATACCTTCCAAACCTGTTTTTGCGATATCTGCAATATCACCACCAAATCTTTTTACTTCATCGGCTGCCCACTCACCTGTTTTTTTGATACCACTACCAATCCAATTAAGAAATCCTTCTTCTTCTCTAATTAATTTTCTTAGAATTGGTTTAATTTTTGACATATCACTTATTGATTCTGTCAAGACTAAAGAATTAATTGTGTTTAAAACTTCTTCTTTAATTTGTTTAGGTACATTAGTTGCCACTTCAAATGAATGAGAAATAAACAATTTAAAATTGTCAAAATTTTCCCAAATATCTCCTAAATTTGTTCTTGATTGTAAATCATACATATTATCAAATAATATGAGATATCTATCATCAGGAGAAACCCAATCAGTAATCACAACAGATTCTGAAACTGTTGATACAAGTCCAACACTTTCTTTAATTAAAGAATCATAACTTTTTTGATTGTTATGCATTCTTCTAATTAAATCTTTATCTCCTTCTGATGTTGTAAATCTCATTAGTATTTTCCGTATTTTAATTCGTCATCAGTTAATTCTTGACATAATGAAATTTTCTTATGAGTCTGACACCATGTTTTTAATTGACCAGCAACTTTATCAATAACACTTTCCATTGCTCCACCATCAAACCATTCACCATTCAACGCATCCCATAAAGTTTCATTTTCTCTTTCTGAAGATTTATATACTTTAATAATTGATACTGAATCTGCCAAAGTTTTAAACGCATTACCAATAACATAATTTAATGGTCTTGTTGATGTACCCAAACCAGCAATTGCATTATAGATTGTAGTTGCTGCCTGTTCTTTATTTACAGTAGGATTTCCAAAATTCATATTAAATAATGAATTGTCAGGATATTGCATCAATTGTTTAATTCTTGTCTTATAATAGTTTGAGGTATCACCTTCATTAATTACTGACATATTTTCGTTGAGAGTTTTTGAAGAATCATAAACCATTCTTAATCTTATCTCATTTAGGGCTTCTTCTGGAGTATATTTTCTTGTTATCATCTTAATTTTATAATATAAATATATTGTAGTTGTTTATAAATATCAGTTATTACCAAATCTGATTCGCCGAGCCTCTTGTTAATCCAGTTTCCCATTTTTGTCCTGAAGCCATTAATGGATTTGCATGACCTCTTTTTGTTTGATAACTATCAGACCATTTTGGTATCGAACCTCCTCCTCCACCTCCTGTTGATGGTGCTGGTGAAGAGGAAGGAGCGTCATCTTGTTCTCCAATCTCACCTGTTTCTTCTTCGTCGTTAACAGGGTCAGAGTTTTTGGTAAAAAAGTCAATTAAGTAATCTACATCTAAATTCATATCAATAAATATTTTTATAATTGGAAAAAAGTATTTATATTTGTCCTATGAGAAGAATAGTTGGTATTTTAATGTTTTTAGTTCTCCTATCAGGTTGTGAGAAATATGTTGTTGAGACAAGTGATATTACTTTAAGTGGTAAATATGTCATATCAAAACTCCACATTACTAATGTAGACCAAAATCAAACTCCTGACTCATTATATCTATTAGGTTCAACTTATGTTAATCATAATTTACCAAAACCATTTGACTCACTTGTAATTAACGATTTTTACCTTCACATGGATTACTCAACTATTAGACTTAATCTATTAGGTGTAACGCCAACAGGGACTGACATTTGGGAGTACGGTAAATCTCCTAATGAAATTTTTTATCGAGTATTAGGTAATAACTCATATAATAATGGATTCTTACAATTCACATATATTACATCCGCAGGAAACGCAGCCACAATGACCTTCCTAATTGAAGATGATGGATTTGAATCTTTACAACTCAAAAGTGAAGGTGCGTGGTTTGAAAGTGAAATGGGTCAAAAACAAGTAATGACTTTAGGGTTGACAAGAGTCGGGCCCTAATAGTATTCAGGTTTTGGTAACGACTTTGGATTTACTTCGTAATACTCATTTAAAAATGAGATAAGGACTTCTTCATCCAACTCAATTTTTGGGTCTTCATAATAATCCTCTTCATCGTCAAATTCATCATCGTAAAATCCGAAATCTTCAGATTCAAGAACATAACCATATTCTTCAGATATTGAGTAGTCAATATTATCAACTCTAAGTACCTCATCACTATCCGCGATAGTTCTGAACGTCACTTCTAAAATGTTTGACTCAGCATTTAAGAAGTATGAAACAATTTCCTTAATTTCCATAACTTTTATTTTATAAGAAATATATGGAAAAAAAGGAAAAATCTACAGAGCATAAAAAAACCCCTAAGTTTAGTAGGGGTTTTTGTTTTAATTGTATTTGTTAAATCTATTAAACATTTCCATTATCTTGTTTTTCTGTGTTAAGAACGACTCTTTTAAATCTTCATCAACATCTTTAAAGTCATCTTCAGTTGCATCAAAATCTTCATCTTCATCCATTTTACTTTCGTAAGAAAATTCTTGGTATGGTCCACCTTTTCCTGGTCCACCACTGTCAAAGTCATAAGCTCTATCCATAGCTCCATAGATACCTTGAACACCTGAAACATCTTGTTCTGTAAATTCTGGGTCACCATAGATATCACCTTCCTCTAAATCATCTTCAGCAAATGCGGATTCCATTTGTTCGTACTCTTTTATATCATCATCCTCAAATTCATTTACAGGAAAAACATCACCAGGCCCGTTTGAATCAAAATTATATGCTGGTTTGACATCATCATCATCCATATCGTCAACGTTTCCACCTTGTTCTTCGATTTCATCAGTAACTTCAGATGAGTTAATATCTTCAAACCCATCATCTTCATTGTCAGGGTCATCCATACCATCTTCAGTATAAGAAGATTCGTAATCTTGGAAATCACTATCATCTTCATATAATTTCTTGTGCATTCCCTCAAAAGTATCAACATCATTTGATGAACCTTCAATGTAGTCAAAACCTGCATTTGGATTTAAATCTTCTTCATCGTAGATATCATCTAAATGACCAGTTTCTTCTTCCATATACCCTGAACCACATTCATTACACATACCTTCATACATCGTTCCACCACACTCGCAAGTTTCACCCATACCTTCTTCCATGTGTCCGTAATTACATTCGGTACACATTCCGTCCATAATCATTGCACCACAATCATCACAAACTTCTTTGGTTTCAACTTGTTCGTTAATACCCATGTTGGTGTATTTTTTAACTTCACCTTTATTATTTACAACAAACCCTTCTTTATCACCCGCAGCATCATAAACATATAATGGTTGAGTATTTGATACCTGTGGTTGCATTGTTTGGTATCCGTTATATACACTTTTATGTTGGTCTAAAATATCCGACTTTTCAGCAGCAGATAATTGACCTAATCCGAAATATCCTCTCATAGTTTTTTATTTATAAATACCATAAAAAACCCAATTTGTTTGACATACCCAAAAATAAGAGTTATGTTTCCATTATGGGAACTATTGAAGATTATAATATTGACGAAATTGCTGAAGGAGCAATATTATTGGATGGTTTGGAGGATGCGATTATTGGTGTGGTTGAAGAGTTTGGTAATGGTCGTAGAGTACTTTATTCTACAGACAAAATAATTAATATATTAATGGAGCGTGACGGGATGACAGATTCTGAAGCTTATGAATTTTATGATTTTAATATTTTGGGATTACACGCAGGAGAGCAGAATCCAGTTTTTTTGGTAACAGAATAATTTGTATATTTGTTGAATAATTAAAAATTCAACTATGAACATCTTTTTCCTTGACGACGACATTAAAAAATGTGCACAATACCATTGTGATAAACACGTGGTAAAAATGATTTTGGAAACGGCTCAACTTTTATGTGGGGTTCATCATATGACCCCCCAAGTCGCCCCCCAAGTCGCCCCCCAAGTCGCCCCCCAAGTCCCGTACAAATTGTCTCACAAAAATCACCCTTGTGCAATTTGGTCTCGTGAGTCATTAACCAATTATTTGGTGTTATGTGAACTTGGTTTGGAGTTATGTTATGAATATACCTATCGATACGGTAGACGACATAAATCTCAGGAGGTAATTGAGTGGTGTGTTATCAATAAACCTAACATTGTTGATATTGGTTACACCGAACCTCCGAAGGCGATGCCTGACGAATATAAAGTAGATTCTGTGGTGGAATCTTACAGAAACTACTATCGCGGAGCAAAAGTTTCATTTGCAGTTTGGAAAAATAGAGAAAAGCCTTTTTGGTTTGAAGAAAAAATATTAGATTTGTGTTATGATTAAAATAGATAAAGATTTCAAAGGTGATGTGTGGATTTTTTCTGACCCACACTACAACCACAAAAATATATGTCGTGGTACGACAAACTGGCAAATGCCAGATGGTTCCGTTCCGATTGAGCAAACTCGTGATTTCCAAACATTGGAAAAAATGAATGCTACAATCGTCAATAATATAAATGAGAACGTAATGCAAGACGACATTTTAATTTGTCTTGGAGATTGGAGTTTTGGTGGGTTTGAATCTATCAAAGAATTTTGGGACCGAATCGTTTGTAAAAACAT
>Ga0209297_1002127_pt1 | contig 11160 bp, 13 predicted proteins | sample S_130805_MF_Meta_FD_187322 | JGI IMG/M metagenome (GOLD analysis project Ga0209297, IMG submission 187322) | Freshwater microbial communities from Lake Simoncouche, Canada to study carbon cycling - S_130805_MF_MetaG (SPAdes) (version 2) | ecosystem: Environmental > Aquatic > Freshwater > Lake ... | reverse complement strand
CACAACAAACACAACAATCTGTTGGTTTATCCGCAAACGATATAAGAGATATAGTTAGAGAAACTGTGGAAGATGTATTAAAAGAAAATGGTCTTTTAGTTGAATCCGAATCAAGAAGTTCTGACATGTTTAAGTTCAGAGTAGGTCAACATCTATTTGAGGGTAAAGTTAATAAGATTAAAAAAATGTCCAAATAATACTTTTCAGGCGAACTCCTAATGAAACCCACCCCACAAGGTGGGTTTTCTGTTGATTATTGTTTTGTTTATTCTTACCTTTTTACTAAAAAAAAATATGTCAAAAATAAATGTATTAGTATTACCTTCAGATAAAAGCGGCGTAGGAAAATTTAGATCCGTTGATCCACACATTAAACTCCAAAATCTTTATCCAAATGATTTTCATATCGATATAGATTATGAACCAAAATTAAATGATGTTAATTATTGGAAAAAATACCAAATAGTTCATTTTCATAGAAGTTTTGGGAATATAGACCAATGTCCGCAAATCATACAGAGTCTACAAAGTTTAGGACTTATATTAGTTGCTGACCTTGACGATTATTGGTTACCAACTAAAGAACACCCTATTCATCAATTAATTATTGAGAATAAGATGCACCAAAAAATAGTTGCTAATTTAAAAGCCGCGGATTATGTAACAACAACCACCGAACTATTTGCAAACGAGATTAGAAAGTTTAATAAAAACGTTATTGTGTTACCAAACGCAATTGATCCAAACGAACCGCAATTTAAAGAACCCACACCACCGTCTGAAAAAATTAGAGTTGGGTGGTTAGGAGGGTCTTCTCACCTACACGATTTAAAATTACTCGATGGTATGGTAAACAAATTAGGTCCAATCCAAGATAAATTACAATATTATGTTTGTGGTTTTGATATTAGAGGAACCGTTACCGAAATTAACAAACAGAATGGTGAACAAACTCAAAGACCAATTAAACCAAGTGAAACGGTTTGGGTTAAATATGAAGAGATCTTCACAAACAATTATAAAATAATTTCACCTGAGTATAAAAATTTCTTGGATAACTTTGAGGACAAACCATTTGATGGTCTTGAAAATGAGAATTATGTTAGGGTATGGACTCGTCCTGTTGAGAGTTATGCTAAAAACTACTCAAACTTTGACATTTCTTTGGCCCCGATCAAAAATCACATATTCAACCGAATGAAGTCCCAATTAAAAGTTATTGAGGCAGGTTTCCACAAAAAAGCACTAATTGCATCAAATGTTGGTCCTTATACAATTGATTTGAAACACGCGATGAAAAATGGTGAGTTTACCGACGGAAACGCACTTTTAGTTGATGAACATAAAAACCATAGTGATTGGGCTAAGTGGATCAAAAAATTGGTTGACAATCCAAATATGATTACCGATCTTGGTGAAAGACTTTATGAAACGGTAAAAGACAAATACGATCTAAATGTGGTCACTAAAACAAGAGCAGAATTTTACAAATCTTTAATTAAATAAGAATGATTAATATACCAGTTACAAAAATTTTATTTTTAGATATTGAGACCGTTGGTGGTTGCGCAGATTACCAAACGTGTATCGAATCAAACCCAAGGGTCGCACAACAATTTGATAACTATTTCGATTGGTTTTTAAAAAGATTCCCCGAAGATAAAGAATGGGGAGAAGATAGAACCACAGAAGAACATATGGATATCGTTTTTAAAAAAAGAGCGGCACTTGTTCCTGAGTTTGCCAAGATTGTTTGTGTGTCAATGGCATTTGTTTTAGATAATGGTGAAACAAAAAAACAAACCTTCTCAGGTGATGATGAACATAAATTACTTAATGATGTTAGAGATCTTTTGAATCGTTGTCATAAGTTAGATTTTTATCTGTGTGGACACAATCTTAAAAACTTTGATATTCCTATGTTAGCAAAACGAATGATTATCAATGGAATTATGCCATCTAAGATTCTTCCTTCATACGATACAAAACCTTGGGAGGTTAAGGCGATTGATACCAAAGAAATTTGGCAATACGGGGCTTACACTGCCATTGGGTCATTAGATTTAATGTGCGCTTGTTTAGATATCCCAACCCCAAAAGATGGTGAAGTTAATGGAGGTATGGTTCACGAAGCATACTGGAGTCACAGTAGATTAAAAGAAATTGCAGATTACTGCGAAAGAGACGTTGAGGTTTTAATTGACGCAATAATGAAATTAAAAAGTTTAAAATAATGGAAGAATTAAATGATGTGGACCCAAAAGATTTAGAGAATCTTTTAATGTTTATGGATACGATTGAGGATAAAGAAGACGAAGATGTTGATTACGGACTTATAATGGACGCATTTGGTCTTGATTTAAAAGAATTAGAAAGAGAAATGGAAGAATATATTCCAAAAATGGAAGTTCAGTATACAAAATCAAACGTAGATTCTGTTGACCCAAAATACGCATATGAGTCAGACTCAGGGTTTGATTTATATTCTGTGGAAGATAAATGGATTCACCCTTTTGACAGAGTTTTAATCCCAACAGGTTTACATATGGACATTCCTGAAGGTTATGAAATACAAGTAAGATCAAAAAGTGGTTTAGCCCTTAAACAAGGTCTTATGGTTTTAAACTCACCAGGAACTGTTGACCAAGGATATACAGGAGAATTACAAGTTATTTTATTCAACACCACAAATCAAAAAGTTAAAATAGAAAAAGGGCAAAAAATCGCACAAGCGGTTTTTGCCCCTGTAGTTTCAGGTAAATGGATAACCTTAATTAATTCAGATTCTATAAAAGATAAAGATAGGTCCGATAACGGATTTGGGTCAACTGGGTTAAAATAACTAAAATTTATGGAAAAAGTTGATGTTATCATACATGTTTATGGTAAACCATGGCAAACATTGTGCACATTAAAAAGTTTAATGAAACATTCTGGTGAACACATTGATAAAATATTTTTTATCAAAGAACCAAAACAACCATATGATGATAATATTAATTGGGTTGTAGATCATTTTGATAATTTAATTGTATATGAAACAAAAAAATCTATTTTAACATATTCCGTAAACAATATGGAAGATGAAGATGATCGACTAAATAGTTATTCACAATATGGGTTTGAGAAAAGCAATAAGGAGTTCATTTTTATAACCCACAATGATATATTATTTACGGATGACATTATTGGGGATATGTTAAATAATATAAATGGCTCAATAGCGATTGGTGAAATTGGTCAGTGTTGGAACTGTCCGGCATATAAGGAAAACTTGTGTCACGGTGAAAAATTTTATGAATGGAACCCAACATATGAAGAAGTCATTTCATTAGAATTACCATTTGTAAGAACTTCTATTCATAATATTGACAAAACAAATCCTAAACCATTACCCGAATGTAGATTAAATGAATGGGCCTGTTTAATTAACAGAGAAATGTCTAACAAAGAAACTTACCCAAATGGTAACACCCCTCTTTTTGGTGTTTTTGGTCCTGACTCTGGTGTTGCTTGGTTTAGAAGTTTACATCTAAAAGGTTATAAGTTTGTTGATTATCGAAAAAACTACGAACACACATATTGGTCTGAGGTATCAAGCGGTTATCAAACATCCTTAAATAAAGATTATTATGTTAGATCCGAAGAGAAAGCTAAAAAATATTTTATAGAAAATTTTAATTAATATGATTACAATAATATACTCAACACATAAGGATGAAAACCACAATAACAAATTTAAACATCATTTATTACAGACTGTTGGGGTTAAAGATGTTCAAATATTAGAATTTGTTAATCATGATCAATATTCGTTATCCCAAGTTTATAATAGCGGTATAACAGAATCAATTTATGATATTGTTGTTTGTTGTCACAACGATATAAAACTTGAGAAGAATTGGGGTAAAAAATTATTAGAGGATTTTTCTAATAACCCCGAATTCGGTATAATTGGAAAGGCGGGTTCTTGTTATTTTCCTGAATCAGGAGTTTATTGGGAAAGAATGAATTTAACTATGGTTGGTCAGGTATATCACCACCCTGAAGGTCAAAAAAAATGGTTAAGTAAATATTCCTCAAATTTACCATTTTTAATTCCTGTCGTAACTATTGATGGTCTAATTCTTGCCTTTGATAAGACAAAAATCAAACATAAGTTTGATGAGACAATTGGTAAGTTTCACTTCTACGACCATTTATTCTGTGTTCCAAATTATTTAGATGGGATTAAAATTGGGGTAACATCTTCATTTGAAATTACTCACGAATCTGTTGGCCAACCAAATCAAGAATTTTGGGAAAGTAGGGAGAAGTTTGTAGAAAAATGGGGGTCAAAACTACCATTGGATTTAAAACCATCAGAGGTTTATGTTCCTGAATTGAAAAATAAACTTTTAAAAAATGTTGGTAAAGTTGCAATCATAATACCCACTAAAGGTAAAGTTGAGATGCTACACACCTGTATTGAGTCTTTTTATAATTATTGTGATACAAATCTATTTGATATTTTTATTGCGGATACAGGATCATCATCAACAGAAAAAAAATGGATAAAGGATAATATATTACCTATGGGCAATATTAAATTGATCGAGTATGACTATTATAATTTTTCAAAGATAAATAATGACGTTGTAAAAAATCATTTAGAAAAAGAACATGAATATATTTTATTTTCTAATAATGACATAAAGATTTTAAACGACATAGTTTATCACATGTTGAGAGTATTCAAAACTAAAAGGAACGTTGGAACCGTAGGGTGTAGATTACATTACGAGGATAATACGCTACAACACGATGGGATAAATATAATCATGAAACAAAAAACTAAATCAATAGAATGCCATCATTTAAAGGGTAAATCATATTATAAATTTAACTTAAATGAATCTGAAGTTGTTGGTAACACCGCAGGTTTAATGATGATCAAAAAAGACACATTTATAAAAAATGGATACTTTGGTGAAAATTTTAGACATTGTTTTGAGGATGTTTTATTGAATTTAATTTTAGTAAAAAATAACTATATTAATTATTGTTTGGGTCAATGTGTTGCATATCACTACGAAAGTGTCTCAAGAGACATAAAAAATACCGAAACTGAGATGTTGGAGGATTATAACAAATACATTCTTCCATTTATAAAAGAAAATTTTGAAAAATTAAAAAAATATATTCTAATAGAAAATTAACATGGAAAATACAATAACATTTATAATTCCTTCTTTAAATAGGCCGACAATTATAAGGACGATTGATTCTTTAAAAAATCAAACCAACCCAAACTGGAAGGCAATTGTTTTATTTGACGGAGTTGTGGGACAAGATTTCAACGACAATAGAATCCAAACATTTGAGATACCTAAAACAGGTTTAATTGGCCCAAACAATGGTCAATCAGGTATGGTTAGAAATTTAGGGATAAACAAATGTGAAACTAATTGGATTGGTTTTGTTGACGACGACGATAGTTTACACCCTAATTATGTTAAAACTTTATTTGAAAAATATAAAAACAAAGATTTCGTGGTATGGAGAATGAAGTACGATAACGGTATGGTTTTACCTCCATTATTATCTAATGATTTATTTTTTGGTGGTGTTGGGATATCTTTTTGTTTTAAAAACAAGTTTGAAGATTTATTTTTTGATAACAATAGAGATGGTGAAGACTTTGATTTTTTAATGAAACTAAAAAAAATAACAAATAATTGGCTTATTGCCCCTGAAATATTTTATAACGTAAGACACTAATGAAAATACTAGTTAAGTTCCCAACTAAAGGGAGAAAAGAAAAGTTCTTTTTGGTATTAGACAAATACTATGAACTGTCAGATGACATAGACTCTATGGAATTTCAAATCACAATAGACGAAAATGACATAACAATGAACAATGATGATGTTTTAGATAAATTAGAAACATACAAAAATTTAAAAATTGATCTGGGTGAAAGTGATAATAAAATTCACGCAATTAACCGAAATATTGCGGTTTCTGATTGGGATATTCTTCTAATTGCGTCTGACGACATGATACCCAAGGTAAAAGGATATGATACAATCATCAGAGATAAAATGAAAGAATTTTATCCCGATACTGATGGGATACTTTGGTTCCATGATGGTAACCGAAAAGACCTAAACACTCTAAGTATTTTGGGTAAAAAATACTACAAAAGGTTCAACTATGTTTACCACCCTGATTATAAATCTTTTTGGTGTGATAACGAGTTTACTCAAGTGGGTAATTTTTTGAAAAAACAGAAATTTATTGATCAAGTTATTATTCACCACGAACACCCTGATTGGGGGTTTGGTTTGAGAGATAGTTTATATACTTCAAACGCAAAAAACGATAGTCACGATAGACAAGTTTATCTAACCAGAGCTCAAAAAAACTTTGATCTATGAAAAAAATAATATCATTTAGTTTGTGGGGCGATAATCCCATTTATACTCAAGGGGCAATTAGAAATGCGGAATTGGCAAAAGAAGTATATCCTGATTGGGTTTGTAGGTATTATGTTGGTAAGTCAACACCAATCGATATTATTGTAAAATTACAAAACTTTGATAACACAGAAGTTATTGTTATGGAAAATGATGGGGATTGGACTGGAATGTTTTGGAGGTTTTATCCTGCGAGTGAAGACGATGTTGATGTGGTAATAGTTAGGGATTGCGATTCAAGACTTAACACAAGAGAGAAAGAAGCGGTTGACGAATGGTTATCCTCAGATAAAGGATTTCATATTATGAGGGACCACCCTTGGCATAACACGGCAATTTTAGGTGGTATGTGGGGATCAAGAAAAGGGACAGTAACAGAAATGAAGACTTTAATTGATTCGTATGTTAAAGGTGATTTTTGGCAAGTGGATCAAAACTTTTTAAAAGAATTTATCTACCCAAAAGTTAAAGACCATTCCTTAGTTCATGATGAGTTTTTTGAAAAAAGACCATTTCCTTCTAAAAGACCAATAAATATATTTGTAGGGCAGGCATTTAATGAAAATGACGAATTTTTACATCCTGAACATATAAATTTAATACGATAAAAGACTAAAAACAATAATTATAAATAATAGAAATATTTTATATGAAAATTGACAGAGTTATATTGACAAGTAATAATAATGAAAATTATTACCATTTTTGGAATATCGTAAGTAAAATATATAAAATAAACTTTAATATAACCCCAACACTTATTTGGTTCGGTAATGAAGAAGAGATAGAAACTCTTGGGTTATCTAAAGAGTATGGTGACATTATTTGTCAAAAACCTCATGAGGAATATCAAGTTCCTTGGCAAACAACATGGGGGTTATTTTATTTTACAAAATTTTTTAAAGACGAAGTTTGTCTAACCATAGGTATCGATGAAATACCGTTATCTAAAATGTTCATCAACGATCTTATTGAGGAAATAGACGATGATTTATATGTTACGTTAATTGATGATGCATATCCCACTCATTGGACCATTGACGATGGAGTTTCTCCGAGCGCATATCATATCGCCAAAGGTAAAACATTTGATGAGATTTATAATTTTGAAGAAGACTTTTTTCTTGAAGTTGAGAAAGTCTACCAATCAAAAGATTCTTTTTGGTCAAGCGGTGAGGACAAGTGGGGTATTGATGAATCGTATTCTTCTAAAAAAATGCGAAATTTTAAAAATAGAGATTTGATCAAATCAATAGGCCATTTTGGGTTATTAAAGGATAGACGTATTGATTGTAATAGAGATCAAGAACCAAAATATGATGTTGATCTAATGCAGAATGGTCACTACTCTGAAATACATCTTTGTAGACCATACACAAAACACACTGACTATATTGATAAATTAATAAACCTAATACCAAAATATTAAAATGAATTTTTTTAAACATGAAACTTCCATAATTGAAACCGATAGTATTGGTGAGGGGACTAAAATATGGGCGTTTTCTCATATATGTAAAGATGCCGTAATTGGCGATAACTGTGTTATTGGTGAAGGGGTTTATATTGGACCAAATGTGGTAATTGGCAATAATTGTAAAATACAAAACAATTCTTTGATATATGAAGGAGTAACCTTGGAGGATGATATTTTTCTTGGCCCAAACACAGTAACAACAAACGACTTTATACCAAAAGTTGGGGGTGACTGGAAAAACGACGGTAGATTTAGAAAAACCTTATTTAAAAAAGGATGTTCAATAGGGGCAAATAGTGTTATTATTTGTGGTGTTACAATTGGTGAAAATAGTTTAGTCGGAGCAGGATCTGTTGTAACTAAAGATATCCCTAATAATAGTTTAGCATATGGCAATCCCGCCAAAATAAAATAAATAAAAATTAAAAAATGGATTTACATAAAATAATTACAAGTTATTTCCCTGAAATTGTTTCAGAAAATTTAACATTACTACAAATTGGGGCTAACGATGGTTTACAGTCAGATCCATTTAGACAATCAATAATAGATTACAAAATTGATTCTTACCTACTTGAGCCAATACCAGAGTTTTATGATATGTTACAAAATAATTATTCTAACTATAAATGGGTTAAATGTTTTAATTTGGCAATTACAACAAAAAATGGTGATCAAGAAATTGAATATGTGCCAAAAATAAACGGATTACCTGAATGGACTCAAGGTTTGGGAACATTCGACTCAACAAAAAACTTTTTAGGTGAAGGTAAGGGAGGTAATGGGCTTAATATTGATTATTCTAAAACAGAACTATATGCGGAAGTTAAAAAAAATATAAAAAAAATTACCGTTAAAACAAATACTTTAGAAACCTTCTTATCCAATCAAAACATAAATAAAATAGATTTATACCTATCAGACACAGAAGGGTTTGATTGGGTGATTTTTAACCAATTAGATTTGGAAAAATATAGTCCAAAAGTTATTTTTATGGAAACTCATACTTTAGGTGAAGAACAAAATTCATTGATAGATGAAAAATTAATAAAATATGGATATACCATTTTAGATAAAACTTGGGATACCATAGCAATTAAAAATTAAAAAATGGGAAAATACAAAATAGCAATTATTGGTTGCGGTGCAATCCTACCAAGACATTTAGAATCTATTGTGGCAAACGATGATTTTGAGTTGGTTGGTTTTTGTGACATTCAAAAAGATTTAGTTAATAGTTTAGGAAAAAAACATAAAGTAAAAAGTTTTACAAATTACAAAGAATTGATTGATAGTGGTATTGCAAACTTTATAACAATAGCCACCCCAAATTCATTACATGTTGAGCATGCAACATATGCTTTAGAAAATGGTTGTGATGTTTTGGTTGAAAAACCTGTTTCTTTTACTAAAGAAGAGGTTGAACATATTATTGAGGTGGCAAAACAAAATAATCAGAAAGCATACTGCGTATTGCAGGTTAGGTTAAACCCAACTGTTACCCTTTTACAAGAATTATTAAAATTAAACCTTTTGGGTAAAATAAGATCCGTAAATTTTGTCCAAAGGTGGCAAAGGCCTTTTGAATATTTTACCGGTTGGAGGTCAATACCCTCTGTCGGTGGTGGGACATTATATGAAGTTGGGATACATTATTTAGATGTCTTACAATATCTTTTTGGAAAACCAAAGGTTCACTCATCAAAAACATATTCAACAAAACATGTTGATGTGGATATTGAAGATACGGTATATTCCATTTTTGATTTTGGTGACTTTGGTGGGACGTGTGAGGTAACCATTGCGTCAGAACCAAATAATTTAGAATGTTCTTTAAGTATTATAGGTTCAAATGGATATGTAAAATTAGGTGGTAAAGCTCTAAACATTGTTGAATCCGCAAACTTTCTATCTCATGGTAGTCAATCTGAATTTGACAAAATAAGAAAAAAATACATTATATCCACAGAACCAAATAATTACGGGTCATATCAGGGTTCGTGTCCAAATCATCCTTATGTATATCAAAATCTTAATGATTTTGATATGAGTGAGACTTTAAATGTTATATCATTAATTGATGAGATTTACGGCAAATCGAATATAAAATATAGAAAAGAAAATGAAAATTGATAGAGTAATTTTGTCGGTCAACAATAACCCGACATATACTGTATTTTGGAATATAGTTTCAAAAATATGGAAAGAGAAGTTTAATATAAACCCCACTCTTTTTTTTCATGGGACGGAAAAAGATTTTATAAACAATAACTTTAATGTTGAGGGGTGTGATTATAAAATTTTAAATAATTTACCTGAAATATCCGACCCAAACCCAAATTGGGTAGTCCCATGGTCTTTATTTTGGGGGGCCTCGTTATTTGAAAATGATGTTTGTTTGCTTTCCGGAATTGACCAAATACCTATTGGTAATTATTTTTTTGAGGAAATATCAAAAATAGAAGACGATAAATTTGTAATAGGGTTTTCAGATGCTTATAAGACCTACAATAAAGACACTTTGGGGTATTTTAATACAAAAACAAATGTTTTATATCCATCATCACACCTAGTCGGTAAAGGTAAACATTTTAAAAAAATTTTTAATATAGAAGATTCATTTGAGGATGAGTTAAATAAAGTCTATAATTCTAAAGATAGATACTATCTGAATAATAAATTTTATAACGATAGTAAGTTGTGGGGGTTGGATGAGTGTTATGCGTCAGAAAAATTGTCAACATATGAAAATAAAAATGAAATTATTATGTTAGACATTTTTTGGAATTATTGGCACCCTAGAAGGATTGATTTAAATGGTAGGATTAATGAAAATTTTAATTTAGAATTGTTAAAAAATGGTCATTACTCAGAGGTAACCTGTAAAGGGTATGAAGGATATAAAGAAAAAATGGAATTAATAATTCAAAATATAAAAGGTTTATAATAATGAAAAAAGCATTAATAACAGGGATAAACGGACAAGACGGATCATATCTCGCGGAACTACTTTTAGAAAAAGGGTATGAAGTATGGGGGACCGTAAAAAGAAATTCTGTGTCCGAAACTCAATCATCAAGAATAGAATCATTAAGAGACGGAAATTTAATAAATTTAGAATATGCCGATTTAACAGATATGGCGTCACTCGTTAGAATTTTATCTAAAGTCCAACCAGATGAGGTTTATAACTTGGCCGCACAATCCCACGTAAGAATTAGTTTT
>Ga0209297_1002124_pt1 | contig 11171 bp, 10 predicted proteins | sample S_130805_MF_Meta_FD_187322 | JGI IMG/M metagenome (GOLD analysis project Ga0209297, IMG submission 187322) | Freshwater microbial communities from Lake Simoncouche, Canada to study carbon cycling - S_130805_MF_MetaG (SPAdes) (version 2) | ecosystem: Environmental > Aquatic > Freshwater > Lake ... | reverse complement strand
TCTAAGAGTAAGAACTCTCGGGCTCGTCCGTTGAGTTCAATCAGCTCTAAATCATCTTGATGAGAGGGCACAGGCTAAGGATTCCAATTGCTGATATTAAAGTCAAACATTTCCGGCTTATAGGGCAACTCTTCTTTATCTTTCATCCCTAGTGATTTACGATTGCTTCATGGCTGAGAAAAAAGTTACAGGTCCCGCATCATACTTTCCTTCAATTGAGAAGAAATATGGCAAGCCAATTGAGCACTGGATGAAGGAGCTGAAGAAGGTTTCAAAACTGCCTCACATGGAGCAGGTCGCCCACCTCAAAGATAAGTTTGAATTGGGTCACGGCCATGCAAATGCAATCGTGGCTGTATTTCGACAGAAGAACGGTCTCTAAGGCGAATCTTCTTCACAGATAGTTACTCTGCGTAACATCAGTTTCTGCAATAATTCGAGCACGGTGGTTTGGTAGTAATCGGGACTTGGTTAATCACCAGATCCCTTTTGCTTGCCCACATAAGGATTTACTCTGTGGCACAATAGGGTTGCACTTCGGGTTTGGTAGTAATCGGGACTTGGTTAATCACCAGGTCCCTTTTGCTTTTTATATTTATTCTTATCCACAGTTGCAGCGTCTGAATATTTCTTAAGGTTAAGAAAGCCGTAACTTCGCTCCCGTGTTGGGGGCGTGTTGTAATTGGTAGCAATCGTGTTTACCAAACCCGCAGTACGGGTTCAAATCCCGTCGCCTCCACCACAGTCTTAACTGTTTCAGATCGATCTATTGGTAATGGTCAAAAGATCTGGAGCTGTTATGCGTGGGAGGGCCTCGAGAGATCGGGGCCCTTTCTAATTCCTGCGGCTTGTAGGGAACTCTTCTTTTTCTCTCTTAACCGAGGTAATCTTTTCTCCATCTAAGGAATGGGTGGTTTAGGTGTTAGTTACAGAGATTTCGTTCAAACCGTATACATACAAAATGCTTCGCACGATCGGTGATGTCAATCTTCCTGATGGAGTGAACGAAGGAATGGAACTAGCTGTCATCGTACATACAGACGAAGGAGTGACGGGTTGCTCTGTTGGAGCAGGTAACGCCGAGCAATCACTGCCAGCGCTCGTCGATCTTGTAATTGGTACAGATCCTCGTTCTGTGCGCAGCACCTGGAATCGGATGACAGCGCGCGCCTTTAAACAAGGTAATCACGGTGCTATGGCAGCAGGAATTTCTGCGATTGATCGTGCACTCTGGGACGTGCGTGCCAAGCTTCACGGAGTACCACTCTGGAAAGAGTTGGGTGGAGATGGAAAACCGGTTCGTGCTTACGCGAGTGGATTAGATTCTCCTCTGAGTGATGAAGATCTGTACAAGTTCTACGCCGGACTTGCAGCGAAGGGTGTTACGGCAGGAAAACTCAAAGTAGGTCGCGACGCCGACGCCGATGAGCGACGCGTTCGCATAATGGCTGATGCACTCAGTTCCCAAGGTGGTCGTGCACAGTTAATTATTGATGCCAATGAATATTGGACACCAAAGCAAGCAATCCAAAGAATTGCACGGTTAGAAAAACACTTTGACTTTCTCTGGGTTGAAGAACCGACTCCTAGGGGCGATTTCGAAGGACTTCGACGTGTCTCTGAAGGCGTTCGTGCTCCGATAGCAACTGGAGAGAACTTCACTGATCCACAGCAGTTCGTCCCGCTATTTCAGCATGGAGCAGGAGATGTCATCCAAGTCGCATCGCACAACTCAGGCTTTACAGGCGCGGGAATCGTGGCAGATATGGCTACAGCTTTCGACCGTCCTGTTGTTACTGGCCCTGATGTCGGAAACAGTATCGCGCACCTTTCTTCGACGTGGAAGCACCACGTAATGATGGAAGTTTTCGAAATGGGAAGAGAAGCTCCACTGATCAATCCAATGCAGATTGAGGACGGATGTATCGTTCTTAACAACACTCCTGGTGCCGGAATCGAATTTGATGAAAAGTATCTTGCAAGTCATGGACCATCTAATAAGCCAATGAAGATGCTGGCGTCGGTGTATGGACGGGCAGAAGATGCGGGCCTCGTCGGTTGATCGGATAAAGATAAATCTCATAAATCTGACTTCACGGGCGACTCTTCTTTTTTAGGTGTGCGCTGCCACTCGATTAAACACAGGCTCACTTTTGAGGAAGATAGGAAAATAGTGGCTACAAGCTATTGTCTTAGGAAACCCGCGAGAGCACTATGGAGACACCCTATCGAGTGAGGTTGACCATGAAGGTAAGCTCAATAATTTTAGGTAAACGCGTAGAGACTATTTCTGCAAGCGCAAGCATTCACGATCTAGTTAATTCACTCAATTCACATCATGTTGGCGCCTTAGTGGTTTCAAGTGATGGGAAGAAGATCGATGGAATTGTCTCTGAACGAGACATTGTTCGCGCTATGCCAGGCAAACTGGATCAACTAGTTGACATGCATGTGCGCGACATCATGACAGTGGGAGTCCACACCTGTACGCCAGAATCAACGATCGCAGATCTAATGACCATGATGACCGAGCTTCGTATTCGCCATGTTCCAGTTGTTGATGAATCTGGTTCGCTACTTTCAATAGTTTCCATTGGTGATGTTGTCAAGAATCACGTAAGCGAACTAGATTCTGAGCGACAGGCACTCAAAGATTACCTAGCTACTGCAACTTGAACGCCTGCATCATTCACGCTGGCGATTTGCGTATAGGCGCTTACTAGTTAGCTTCCTGGGCTCACAGTCGACATATTGAAATCTCTGATTACTAGCGGTGGGATCGCCATGTTCGACATATCTCCAGCCCATTCACGTGGTTGTGTCCACTCTGTTGCACCAGCGTGCGCAATACGAGAAAGTGCTGAAACCGGTGAATCATTCCAACGGAAGTTATTGGTAGCACCAACTACTTCGCCACCCTTTACGTGATAAACACCGTCACGAGTAAGGCCGGTGAGAAGTAGTGAGTTGGGATCAACCATGCGGATATACCAGAAAGTTGTAAGTAGAAGTCCGTTATCAACTTTCTTCACCAAATCTTCAAGGGATCCACTTGCTCCATCAACGCTCATCACGAGGTTTTCACCGAGTGGTGTGAAATCTAAGTTGGTGAGCTTTGCAGATGCACGTGTCTGAATCAGAGATTGCAGAACGCCATCTTTGAGCCAATCAACGCGCTTTATTGGTTGACCGTTATCAAAAACTGAAGAGTATGGTGAACTTACATCGGTTGCTACAAAGTTAGATGCAGGCAGTTGCTTGAATTCAGGATCGCTAAAGAATTGCAGCGATACATTGGAGAGTTTCTCGCCAATGCGAGTTCCGCCACCCTTCTTCGAAAATACTGAATGTCCCTCGTGTGCATCTCGCGCAGCCGATACCCACATCATGTATGTAAAGAGGTCTGCCACCGATCCTGACGGCAAGATGGTGTCATAACGTCCTGCTGGAAGATCTACCTTCGTGCCTTGCCACTCTAAGCGCTGACGAACTTGCTTATCGATATCGGCAACAGATACATCTTTGAAGTCGCGAGTTTCAACGCCAGCCCATGTTGAGCGGGAGCGATCGTGTGACTTTCCGGTCATCTCTACGCGACCGATTGGAGAATCCTTACGTAAACGAAGCCCACCCTTTGATCCGACCCAAGTCGTTTCATGCGTGTGCTCGGAATATCCAAAGAGCTCAATCTTGTCTGCAACTGAGCGAGAGAACATATCGCCGAGTGCTGGTGCGAAAGTTGAGAAGACTTCAGGACCTGTTGGCACATGCTCAGCTGCCCAGTTTCCAATGGCAACATTTGTTGCAAGTGGTGCGTAATCCTCAGCTGGTCCAGCTGCCTTTGCTGCTGCAACTGCATCCTCTAGAAGCTTAGGAACATCAGCAAGTGAAACATCAGTGCGTGTTACTCCGCCAGATGCCATACCGCCGGCAACTGCAACGAATGCAATAACAGTGACGCTGCGCTCTTGAATGACACCGTTCGTTGTTAAGGTGCTTCCAGCCCAGCGAAGGTTGGCTTGAGTCTTATCGCGCACCACAACGATGCAATCATCGGATGTGGCAGCTGAAGTGATCTTTTCAATCAGATCTTGAGCAGAAATCATTTTCCAGCCTCCGCAACAGTATTGAGAATATTTACTTTGTCGAAGATTGCTGATGGGCAACCATGACTTACCGCTGCAATCTGACTTGGTTGTGCCTTACCGCAGTTAAAGGCACCGCCGAGAATGTAGGTAGAAGGACCACCGACAACCTTCATCGAGCCCCAGAAATCAGTTGTTGTTGCTTGGTATGCAACATCCTTAAGTTGGCCAACAATTTTTCCATTCTTAACGCGATGGAACTGTTGACCAGTAAACTGGAAGTTATAACGCTGCATATCAATTGACCAAGACTTATCGCCCTTGATGATGATTCCATCTTCCATCGATGCAACCATTTCATCGTAGGTTGGCCCAGTTGGGTTTGGTTGCAAGGAAACATTTGGCATGCGTTGGATGGGAACGTGCGCAGGAGAATCTGCAAAGGCACATCCATTACTTCGATCGCGGTCTACACGAGCAGAGATGCGACGATCTAGTTGGTAACCAACGAGAAGACCATCTTTAATAATGTCCCATTGCTGGGCTGCAACGCCTTCATCATCAAAGCCAACGGTGCTCAGGCCGTGAGATGTATTGCGATCTCCGGTTACATTCATCAACTTTGAGCCATATTGAAGCTTGTTCAACTTATCTGGCGTAGCAAAGGAAGTTCCTGCGTAGTTAGCTTCGTAACCAATTGCCCGGTCTAATTCAGTTGCATGGCCAATCGACTCATGAATGGTGAGCCACAAATTCGATGGGTGAACCAATACGTCATAGCGACCAGGCTCAACTGATGGTGCTGCAACCTTCTCGGCTAGCAGCGCTGGAAGTTCGGCAATCTCTGCATCCCAATCCCAGTGCTTATTTCCCATCCACTCCCAACCAAAACCTGCAGGCTGAGCCAAGGTACGCATCGATTCAAATCCGTGATCGCCGATTGAGATTGCTTCAATCTGGGTCTGTACGCGCACGCGCTGTTGTGTGGTGCTTGTTCCATAAGAATCTGCGTAGTGCTTCTGCTCTTTAACAAACATGGTGTGAGCAGAGGTGTGATTAATGCCGGCACTCTTGAGTAAGCGATTGCTTAAATCCGCTAGGCGATCTTTTCTCTCGGAATCAGAGACTGCGAATGGATCTATCTCGTACTCAGATACCCATGTCTGGTTTGCATAAACTGGTTCAGCAACAAGAGAAACTAACTCGGTAGATAGTGGCTTTGAAGTCTTTGCCATAGCAACTGCAGTAAGTGCGAGCTTCTTCGCCACATCGACAGAGATCTCAGGAGATGAAGCGAAACCCCATGCACCGTTGACGATTACGCGGACACCAACACCTGCAATAGTTTCATCGCTCTGTGTCTCAGGACGAGCATCACGCAATGAGAGCAATCCATTACGTGTGCGCTCGATGCGAACATCGACATGCGATGCACCTGCATCCTTGGCTGTACTTATTGCGGCATCACTCACTGCTGTGAGTGGAAGGGCTAGGAAATCTGCATCTACGGTCTTATTCACCCCCGAACCATAATTCAAAAGTTGCCATTCGGATAGTACGGATAGCCCTGTGCGATAATTCGACTATGAAAAACGTCCTCATTACAGGTGCAAGCGGATACATTGGTAAGCACATCACCCTGCAGTTACTCAATCAGGGATACACAGTTCGAGCCTCAGTGCGAAATCTGGCAAAGTCGGCAGAAGTACGCGATGCAGTACGCCCCCACCTACTTGATTCATCGAATCTTGATTCTCGTTTAACTTTCGTTGAACTCGACTTAGAGAGAGACTCTGGATGGGATAAAGCTCTGCACGGCATCGATGTTCTGATGCATACCGCCTCACCTTTCCCACTTGCCGCACCTAAAGATGAGAATGAACTCATTCGCCCAGCGGTAGAGGGAACTCTACGTGCACTGAAAGCTGCAAAGAGTTCTGGCGTAAAGAGAGTGATCCTGACTTCATCGATGGCTGCAATTTACGGACGTGAATTACCAGCCGGCACCAGTGAATATGACGAAACAATGTGGACAGATGTCACGCATCCCGTTGGAAGTGGGGCATATACAAAATCCAAGACTTTGGCAGAGAAAGCGGCTTGGGATTACATCAAGAGTGATGCGCCAGAGATCGCACTAACGACAATCAACCCAGTACTTGTTCTTGGTGCACCTCTTGATAAGAATTTCGGGTCATCTATTTCACTTGTAGAGCGAATTCTCAAGGGAAGCGATCCGATGCTTCCTGATCTGAAATTTGCGATTGTTGATGTGCGAGATGTTGCCAAAATGCACGTTGACGCGATTAAGAATGATGAGACTAAGGGCGAGAGAGTCCTCTCTTCATCTGAGACTAAGTCTTTCGTTGAAATTGCTAAGTACCTCAAGTCGATCTATCCAAAGAGTAAGGTTAAGAGTGTTCAGGCACCAACAGCAATCATCAAATTCCTTTCTATTTTTGATAGCACAATCAAAACAATTTTGCCGCAACTTGGTAAACCTATGAGAATCAGCAACGCAAAAGCTAAACGCTTGATGGGTATGAGTTTCATTCCTGCTGAGGTTATTTTGCGAGATTCTGCCGACTATCTAATCAAAAATGGATTCATAAAGAAGACAGATGATGAAGACGGAACTTTCTTAACTACAATCGCGTAAATGAAGCGTGCGAGCGAACTAGCCAAGATAACTCGGCTTATCCCAAAGATTGATCCTGCCTTTGCGCCAGCATTAAAGGATCTTGAGCCCTGCACTTTTGGATTAACCAAACCAAAGGTAACCAGTTATCAATCTCTTATTCGCTCAGTTGTGGCTCAACAGGTGAGCACTGCAGCCGCTAGAACTATTTCAGGACGATTGGAAGTTAAGTGCGGGGGATCGATTACTGCTGAGAAAGTAGGAGCACTCTCACTTAAGCAATTGCAATCAGTTGGATTGACAGGTGCCAAGGTTCGAACCATTAGTGAACTGACAGAGTCAGTACTTTCGGGAGAGATCAACTTCAGAAAATTCCCACATCTATCGGATGAAGAAATTATTCAAGAATTAGTCCCGCTCTATGGAATAGGTCGCTGGACAGTGGAGATGTTTCTTATCTTTCACTTGGGAAGACTTGATGTATGGCCCGTCGATGATCTTGCGGTCCGTCGTGGATGGGATAACTTGCACGGAAATTCTGAACCGATTAAACCAAAAGCTCTCAGCGTTTTAGGAGAGCCATTTGCAGGGATGCGAAGTGTTGTCGCTTGGTATTGCTGGAGAGCTTCTTAGTTTTTAACTTTCAACGTAATAGTGGATAAGTATCTGTCACTACTCCGTGAGCGCCCTTTTCAACGAGCTTACGGGCAGTCGATACGTCGTTAATCGTCCATACGAAGATGGAGATATCTCTTGAGCGACAACGCTTGATAAAGCCCGAAGTACAGATTGGGACACCTCGAAAACTCGGGGGAACCATCGCATAATGTTTTTTCGATTCATCCCACTTAACAAAGCGATCAAGGCCAAACACAAGAGCAAGGGTTTCAAGCGGAGTAAGAGCAGTTCGTACGGACGGATGGGCCTGGCGAAAACTTTGGACTCTCTTTGATGAAAATGAGCCCACAACAAAGTTCCCTGCATGACGACCGTTCATCCACTGGATAAATGGATGTAGCGTGTCATCAGATTTGATATCAATTGAGATGTGGGCATCTGGAAATCGAGTGACAAGCTCTTCAAGTGTGCACCATGGATGTTTCCCATCAATTGGAAATTCCTGCAATTGCTCAAGAGTCAGCGAAGAAATTTCATGATCTATCTCTGTAAGTCGAAGTATTGATGGATCGTGAGCGAGAACTAGATGGCCATCGAGTGTCGCGTGGATATCCGTTTCAAAGTGAGTGATTCCATCTTTCCACGCGGCTGTAAATGCCTGCAAAGTATTTTCTGGACCTGGATGTCCGCGATGAGACCAAATTATCAAACCAAGTCTCCAAATCTAATGTGTGAGAATTGGCCAGCGGTTCTTGAGCGCTACATTCTCTAGGTGCTTGTTGGGATTAACAATAAACGGATTTCCCACTGAAACCAATAAAGGAAGATCATTGATGGAGTCGCTGTAGGCGAAGGAAACGCGAAGATCGTAATCTCGAGCTGTTGCTAGCGCTCTCACAGCGTGAGCCTTATTGATTCCGTGCATCGTGCCTCCAGGAAGGTTCCCAGAGTAATTTCCCTGGATGACTTCACCCGTTGTTGCGACTGCGCCAGTCATATTCAATTTATTGGCAACAATCGATGCGATTTCGATAGGGGAAGCGCTGACGATCCATGTGTCGTGGCCAATTGTTTGGTGTTCTTCAACGCGACGCTTCATGCCGGGAAACATCTTCTTTGGAAGAAATTCATGAACAATTTCTTCACATAACTCTGAGATCAAGAGCTGAGATTTTCCTCGCGCAAAGTCCAAAATCTTTTTCGTGGCATATCCCATTGCAGTCATGCTCTCTTCTTTGCAGCGACGAAAACGGTAGTTGTCTAGAGCGAACCGGGCAATCTGACGGCGCTGCAAGATTCCAGATTTTGAGAGCCCTCGGACAAAGTAATAAATAGATGAGCCATCGATGAGGGTGTTATCTAGATCGAAGAATGCTGCCCGTTCGACTCTCTCGCTCATGAATTAAAGGGTGACATAGAACTTCGCCAAAAAGCCTCATCACAAGTTAACGCTAGGTGAACGGAATCTTAAGGATTTTTCGAAAAACTAGGCGAAAGGTTCAACTGCCATTATCGGAAGATTAATGGCTTGGGCACTTCCACCCCGTATAAAGTAACCATGAGGATCTTGATATCTGCAGAATCTTTTCTGCCGCGCTCTAATGGAGTCACAAACTCTGTTCTGCATGCTGCGAGATATCTCCACAATCAAGGTCACACCGTTCGAATTATTGCACCCGGAGTAGGGCCAGATTCAGTTGACGGAGTTGAAATTACGAGAGTGCCAGCTCTGGCACTTCACTCCTTTGCACAAGTGGATATTCCAAGTATCTCAACTAGAACTGTAATGAATCTCATCCATGATTTTTCACCTGACATCATTCACCTTGCATCGCCGTTTCTCCTTGGCGAGCAAGTTCGAAAGTGTGCAGTCATGTACGACATTCCCGTTGTCGCAAACTTCCAGACAGATGTCTCTGGATTTATTAACTTTTATCGACTCACTACAGCAAAGAATCTTGTTGAAAGACGACTCAAGAAGATCCATGCAGGCTCAACAATCACTCTTGCCCCATCAACTGATTCTGAAAACTATCTCAAAGGGCTTGGTATAGAAAATATTCATCGTTGGGGTCGTGGAGTAGATCTCAAACAATTCCATCCAAAGTGGAGATCTAAGACTCTTCGCAAGAGTTGGGGCGCTGATTCGCAAACGTGCGTGATCGGATTTGTTGGCCGTTTAGCACCAGAGAAGCAGGTACATAAACTTGCAAACCTCAGTGACATTGGCGAGCTCACTGGTAAGAAAGTTGTGCAGGTAATCGTAGGAGATGGACCATCAAGAGCAATGTTGGAGAAAGCGCTACCGAATGCAATATTCCTGGGTCATCAGAGCGGTGAATCCTTAAGTAAAGCTATGGCCTCTATGGATCTTCTCGTTACTACTGGCGAAAATGAAACTTTTTGCCAAGTCATTCAAGAGGCAATGGCGGCGGGGCTTCCAGTAATTGCCCCTGAAATCGGTGGGCCACGTGATCTGATTACACCAGGTCACAATGGTCTTTTCTATACTCCAGGAGATGATTTTCATATCCGAAAGAGAGTTCTTACGTTAGTTAATTTTGAAGACATGCGTTTAGAGATGGGGCGAAATGCTTTCGCCACAGTCCAAACTCGCACGTGGAGCGCCGTCTGCTCTGAACTTTTCAATCTCTATACAGAAGTTCTTTCTTCTCGTAAGGAAAAGCAACAGGGGCAAGCGTCATGACTCGTATTGCACATATAGCGAATATGTATGGGCCAAAGAGCGGTGGGCTCAAAACTGCTATGAATTCTCTTAGCCGTGAGTACGAGAAATTAGGACACGATGTCTTACTCGTTGTTCCGGGTAAAAAAGATGGTTTTTCAAGAACAGGAAATATAACAACAGCCGTAGTCTCTTCACCGGTAATTCCATTTTCAGGTGGATATCGAATCATTCTCGATAGCAGCGAAGTTATCCGATTGGTGAAAAACTTTGATGCGCAGGTGCTAGAGGTATCTGATCGTACAACTCTTCTCAGAGTATCCCGGTGGGCGCGTAAGCGATCAATCCCCACGATCTTCTTTGCTCATGAGCGTGTTGATGGTGTGATCAATGCATTCGGAAAGTTTCTTCCCGGCAAGAAAGCGTTGGCGCGATTCTGGAATAAACACACGGCAGCATCTGTAGATCGAATTGTGGCAACAACGAAGTTTGCATCCGAAGAGTTTGTTGAACTTGGGATGGTTTTAAACGAATCACAACTCGTTAATATTCCCCTTGGCGTGGATTTACAGTTCTTCCACCCGAGCCAAGCTGAGAAACCAATGACAGTGTTTCAAGAAGTACCTGAAAACTGCGTTTTCGCATGTACACGTCTTTCGAAAGAGAAAGATCCCCTTTATCTGCTCGATATTGCCCGCGAACTTAAGGCAAGAAGCTCTGATCTCACTTTGGTTATTGCAGGGTCTGGTCCCTACGAAAAGCGAATGAAGGAAACAGTTTTACAAGAAAACCTTCCAGTAATGATTCTCGGCTTTGTAAGCGATAAAGAAATTGTTTCAAGGCTAATGGCCAAGGCTCAAGTCTTTCTTGCAGTAGGTCCAATCGAGACTTTTGGCTTAGCAGCACTTGAATCTCTCGCATCAGGTACTCCGGTGGTCTGCCGCAAAGAAGCAGCCATCAGTGAAATTATCACTTCACTCTGCGGTGCCGCACTACACAAAGATAGAAAGCTATGGGTGGATGCAATTGAATACTTCTCACTGATGGATCTCGATGAACGCCGTCTCCTTGCACGTAACCGTGCAGAGGAGTTTTCTTGGTCAAATTCTGCACATCAACTTCTCGCCCTACACGAACTGGAGAT
>Ga0209297_1002122_pt1 | contig 11176 bp, 10 predicted proteins | sample S_130805_MF_Meta_FD_187322 | JGI IMG/M metagenome (GOLD analysis project Ga0209297, IMG submission 187322) | Freshwater microbial communities from Lake Simoncouche, Canada to study carbon cycling - S_130805_MF_MetaG (SPAdes) (version 2) | ecosystem: Environmental > Aquatic > Freshwater > Lake ... | reverse complement strand
GGTTTGGCCGCCGGTTTGGATAAAAATGGCGCTTACATCGACGCGCTCGGTGCGCTCGGTTTTGGCTTTATCGAAATCGGCACCATTACGCCGCGTGCTCAACCGGGCAATCCTAAGCCGCGTATGTTCCGGCTACCAGCAGCGCAGGGCATTATCAATCGCATGGGCTTCAATAATGACGGCGTCGATGCGCTGATTGAAAATGTGCAACGGGCAAAATATCGTGGCGTGCTCGGTATCAATATTGGCAAAAACGCCGCTACGCCGATTGAACAAGCGGCGGATGATTATTTGATTGGTCTGCGCAAAGTTTATCAATATGCGAGTTATGTGGCGGTGAATATTTCGTCGCCCAACACTAAAAATCTGCGTCAATTACAAGGTGGTGATGAGTTGGATGCCTTGCTGGCGCAACTCAAAGCTGAGCAAGAAAAGCTGGCGCAAACGCACGGAAAATATGTGCCGCTGGCGGTGAAAATCGCGCCGGATTTGGAGGGCGATCAAGTGAAGGAAATTGCTGGTTTGTTGATTAAACATCGCCTTGATGGCGTGATTGCCACCAACACCACCTTGTCGCGCGTCGGCGTTGAAAATTTGCCGCACGGCAATGAGGCTGGCGGCTTGAGCGGTGCGCCGGTGAAGGAGAAATCAACGGCGGTCATTCGACTATTGGCGGCCGAACTTCAAGGTGCGCTGCCGATTATCGGAGTCGGTGGTATTTTGACTGGCACCGATGCGCTGGAGAAAATTCAAGCGGGCGCCGCATTGGTGCAAATTTATAGCGGCATGATTTATCGTGGTCCTGAGTTGGTGGCAGAATGCGCGACCGCCATTCGCCAGAAAAGATAACATCATGAGTGATGCTCAACATAAAGAAAAATTACCCGCCTTAGTGCTCGGTGCGATTGGCGTGGTGTATGGCGACATCGGCACCAGTCCTTTGTATGCGCTGAAAGAAACTTTCGCCGGTCATCATCCCTTGCCGGTGGTGGAAGCGAATATTCTGGGCGTGTTATCGGTGATGTTTTGGACGATTATGCTGTTGGTATCGATTAAATACGTCACTATTGTGATGCGTGCCGATAATCGTGGCGAAGGCGGTTCAATGGCATTGCTAGCGTTGGTTAGCGAGCTCACCGCTAGTCATCCCAAATTAAAATGGGTGGTGACGGCACTTGGCGTATTTGCCGCCGCCTTGTTTTTTGGTGATGGCATGATTACCCCAGCAGTATCGGTGTTGTCGGCGGTGGAAGGACTGGATGTGATTTCCAGTCAATTTGGTCGCTACGTGATACCGGTTACGTTAGTGGTGTTGACGGGCTTATTCTTTATCCAGAAACGCGGCACCGGCGTAATGGGCTTGGCATTTGGGCCGATTATGATCGTCTGGTTTATTTGTCTGGGGAGCTTGGGCGCGTTGTCGATTGCACAAAATCCTCAAGTGTTGTTGGCAGTTAATCCATTGTATGCTTACAATTTTTTAAGCACGAATTGGTGGGTTTCCTTCTTGGCGATGGGTTCGATTGTGCTGGCGATTACCGGCGGCGAAGCACTCTATGCAGATATGGGGCACTTTGGGAAATTTCCGATTCGGCTGGCGTGGTTTTATTTTGTGTTGCCGGCCTTGGCGTTGAATTATTTTGGGCAAGGCGCCTTGTTGTTGGCGAATCCAGCCGCGATTGAAAATCCGTTTTATTTGCTCGCTCCCGGTTGGGCATTGGCACCGATGGTGTTATTGGCTACCGCCGCCACCGTGATTGCCTCGCAAGCGGTGATTTCGGGCGCATTTTCGGTAGCGAGTCAGTCGGTGCAAATGGGATTTTTACCGCGGATGGAAATTCGCCAAACTTCTGACAAAGCGCAGGGACAAATTTATGTGCCGATCACTAATTGGACACTGTATTTAGCCGTCGTATTTTTGGTATTTACCTTTCAAAATTCCAGTAATTTGGCTGCCGCTTACGGTATTGCGGTCACCGGTACGATGACAATTACAACGATTTTAATTTCTTTCGTGATGGTTCTGTATTGGCGTTGGTCTTGGTTTATCACACTGCCGGTACTTGGAATAATGCTAGCGTTGGATTTAACTTATTTTGCTGCGAATGTCATCAAAATACCGCAGGGTGGCTGGTTTCCCATCGCCATCGCCAGCCTGTCCTTTTTGGTGTTGATGACTTGGCAGCGCGGCCGAGGCTTGTTATTTACTGAAATTGCCCGCCAAGTGGTGCCTTTGCAAGTGGTGTTGGATAGTGCCGATAGCATCAATCATATTGAAGGTACGGCGATTTTCATGACGGCACCAAATGAAGGTGCGCCGTCAGCGTTATTGCATAATATCAAGCACAATCAAGTGTTACATCAGCGCAATATTTTGTTGACGGTGAAAGTGGAAGACAAGCCGTATGTCACGCCGGGTAATCGCTTGTTGGTGGATGATTTAGGCCATAACTTTTTCCGTGTTCGCGTGTTTTATGGCTTTATGGATACACCGGATATTCCTGCCGCCTTGGAATTGTGTGAACGATTTAATTTGAAAATTGACATGATGACCACGTCGTTTTTTGTGTCGCGCGCGATGATCGGGGCGAGCGCCAATTCGAGTATGATGAAATGGCGGTTAAAATTGTTTATCGCGCTGTCACGCAATGCGATGAACGCGGCTGAATTCTTTAAAATTCCGACGAATCGCGTCATTGAAATGGGCACGCGGGTCGAAATTTAACGCGTGATCTCCCTATTGAACGCACGTGGACTAGTCAATAGCACGTTGATGCGCGCTAGTTTTCAGCGGATAATCGCGAACTCTTCGAAAGATACAGAATGACTGAATACTTACTAATTATTATCAGTACGGTCTTTGTTAACAATATCGTGCTGGTTAAAGTGTTGGGATTGTGCCCATTTATGGGTGTGTCCAAAAAGTTGGAACCGGCCATCGGGATGGGCGCGGCGACCACGTTCGTGCTGACTTTGGGTTCTGGTGCTAGCTATTTAATTCAGCATTATTTGCTCGGCCCCGATTTGGCTTATCTCACCACTTTGTCCTTCATCGTGGTGATCGCTGGTATCGTTCAATTTACCGAAATGGCGGTTAAGAAAACCAGTCCGGCACTGTATCAAGTGCTAGGAATTTACTTGCCGCTGATTACCACCAATTGCGCGGTGCTCGGCATTCCCTTGCTGAACGTGCAAGCCAAACACGATTTTGTTGAATCGCTGTTATTCGGTTTTGGTGGTGCGGTGGGTTTCACCTTGGCGATGGTGCTTTTTGCCGGTATTCGCGAACGCTTGGAAGGCGCTGATGTGCCAGGTATTTTTAAAGGTTCCGCCATTGCGATGGTCACCGCCGGTCTGATGAGTTTGTCCTTTATGGGATTTTCGGGGCTGGTTAAATAATGATCACAGCCTTGTTGGTAATGCTCGGAATTGCCGTGCTACTCGGCACGGTATTGGGATTTTCCTCAATCAAATTCAAAGTTGAAGGTAATCCGCTGGTCGAAAAAATCGACGCAGTATTGCCACAAACACAATGCGGCCAATGCGGTCATCCCGGTTGCAAACCTTATGCCGAAGCGATTGCCAAAGGCGAAGCGGATATTAATCAATGTCCGCCCGGCGGCGAAGAAGGCATTCAAAAATTAGCCGATTTGCTTGGCGTGGAATTTAAACCGTTTGGCGAAGGTGCGGCACCGAAAGCGAAATCCGTCGCCTTGATCGACGAAAACACGTGTATCGGTTGCACCTTGTGCATTCAGGCTTGTCCTGTCGATGCCATCGTTGGCGCGGCGAAACAAATGCACACCATCATCGCCAAAGAATGCACCGGTTGCGAATTATGTTTGGCGCCGTGTCCAGTAGATTGCATCATCATGATGCCGATTGAAGGGGACATCAGCACGTGGAAATGGCAATACCCGGTTTATCAAATGGCGGTGGTGAAGTGAGAACGCTGCATCAATTTCATGGTGGCGTTCATCCGCTAATCAATAAAACACAATCTAATGGCACGCCAATTATGGTGGTAAAACTGCCATCGAAGTTGGTGATTGCGATGAATCAGCACGCTGGTAATAGCGCTAAACCGTGCGTCGAAGTTGGTCAGCGCGTGCTTAAAGGGCAAGCCATCGGTTTGCCCGAAGGTCGGGTGTCGAGCGCGGTGCATGCGTCCACTTCAGGTACGGTAACGGCGATTGATCATCAGGTGGTGGCACATCCGTCTGGTTTGCCTGATATTTGTGTGACGATTGTGCCGGATGGTTTGGACGAATGGGCTGAACGAGACGGCGTCGATTACCAAACAACTTCGCACAGTGAATTGCGCCATATTTTGCGTAAAGCGGGCGTAGTTGGCTTGGGTGGCGCGGTGTATCCGAGCGATATGAAATTAGATGCGCACAAGCACAAAATTAAAACCTTGGTCTTGAATGGCGCCGAATGCGAGCCGTATATTACTTGCGATGATTTGCTGATGCGGGAACGGGCGCTTGAGATATTGCGCGGCGCAGAAATTTTGCGTGAATTGTTGCAGGCCGAAGAAGTGTTGATCGGCATTGAAGATAACAAGCCAGAAGCGATCGCCGCCATGCGCGCAGCGGTGGCGGCAGAGCAGCATGTGGCGATGGAAGTGATCGCGGTGCCAACGGTTTATCCGGGTGGTGGCGCCAAACAGTTAATTCGCGTGTTGACAGGTATTGAAGTGGCGGCTGGTGTGCGTTCTACCGAATTAGGCGTGCAATGTTTTAACGTGGCGACGGCGTATTGCGCCTATCGCGCGATTGCCCACGGTGAACCGCTGTTGTCGCGCATCGTGACAGTGACCGGCAACGTCGAGCGACCACAAAATTTTGAGGTATTAATCGGCACGCCGGTCAATGAATTAATGGCGCTGGCAGGCAATAAATCCGACACCAAGGGTTTGATTATGGGCGGTCCGATGATGGGCGTTGATTTGCCGGATGAAACGGTTGGCGTCACCAAGGCGATGAATTGCGTAATTGCGTCCTCGCCAGCGTTGTTTCCACCACCCGCGCCGGCTTTGCCGTGCATTCGTTGCACCCGTTGCGCCGACGTTTGCCCGGCTGAATTGCAGCCGCAAGATTTATTTTGGTTTGCTAAAGCGAAAAACTTTGGCAAGGCGCAAGAGTTTCATTTGTTTGATTGTATTGAATGCGGCGCCTGCGCTTACGTTTGTCCGAGCAATATTCCGCTGGTGCAGTATTACCGCTTCGCCAAGAATGAAATTTGGGATCGTGAAAATGAGACTAAGGCGGCTGAGTTGGCGCGCGAGCGTCACGAATATCGTCAGTTCCGTATTGAGCGCGAGAAGCAAGAAAAAGCCGATCGTTTAGCGCAAAAAGAAAAAGCAGCGATGGCGGCAAAACAAGTTGCGGCCGAGGTGTCAGCGATGACAGCGGGCAACCCTGAAGCCAGCGGTGATGACACCTTGCAATTGCGCATCGATGCGGCAGTGGAGCGCGCTAAACAACAAGCCGCCGAGATTAAGCCGGCCAACACCGAGCAATTAACTGCGGCGCAGCAGGCTGATATCGCCGAGATTGAAGCGCGTCGCGCCAAAATTCGCGAGTTGGCGCATCCCGACGCAAAAGAAAGAGATGAGTAATTTATGTTGACGCCACCGTTTATCACCAAGCCGACCAGCGTTAGCCAAATCATGTTGCACGTGATGTTGGCGCTGATTCCGGCAATCGCCTTGTATGTTTGGTTTTATGGGCCGGCGATTCTTATTTCGCTCACCTTGGCCAGCGTCAGCGCACTGGCCACCGAAGCGCTAATGTTGAAATTACGCAATCGGCCGCTAGCACCATTTTTGAAAGATAACAGCGCGCTGCTCACCGCTTGGTTATTAGCTTTGTCGATTCCGCCGTTGGCGCCGTGGTGGTTGGTGGTGGTGGGAACGATTTTCGCGATTAGCATTTCCAAACATCTGTATGGCGGCTTGGGCAACAACCCATTTAATCCAGCGATGATCGGTTACGCTGCGTTGATTATTTCCTTTCCGGTGCACATGACGCACTGGCTCACGCCGCACGGTTTGGGTGAAATTAGCCTGACTTTTAGCGATCAAATTAATTATATTTTTTCCGGATTATTGCCGCCGAATATCACCTTAGATGCCATTACCATGGCGACGCCGCTGGACACGCTGAAAACCCAATTGCATTTGGATCATCCAGTTAAAGAAATTTTAGCGACGATGCCGATTCATGGTCGCTTGGCCGGTCAAGGTAGCGAAATGGTGGCGCTGGGTTTCTTGTTGGGCGGCATCTATTTGCTCTGGGCGCGCATTATTACCTGGCATTTGCCGCTGGTGTATTTGGGCACTTTATTTGGCATCGCCGAAGTGTTTCACTTGGCTGATCCGCAGCATTTTGTCGGCCCTTTATTCCATCTATTTTCGGGCGCAGCGATGATCGGCGCCTTCTTTATTTTGACCGATCCGGTGACCTCGCCGACCACGCACAAAGGCAAAATTATTTTTGCGGTCGGTGCTGGTTTGCTCACCTTTTTGATTCGCACCTTTGGTGGTTTCCCCGATGGCATGGCGTTTGCCACTTTGCTGATGAATTTGTGCGTGCCGCTGATTGATGCCTATTCGCAACCCAAAGTGTTTGGACAAAAAGGAAAAAGCAAATGAAGCGACTCGCCCGCGCCTCGTTTAATTCGGCCATCAATTTGGCATTTTTTTCTTTGCTGGGAACGGCTATTTTGGCGTTCACTTTCTTTCAAACGCACGACATTATTACCAAGACCGAAGAAGGCGAAAAGCTGAAATTGATTCAGCAATTGCTGCCGACCGAATTGTTCGATAACGACATTATTCAGGACAAGGTGGCGGTGCCGGTAGATGCTTTATTGGGTAACGATGATGCAACGACAGCCTATCGTGCACGCTTGCAAGGACAGCCGTCGGCGGTTATTTTGGAAGCGATCGCGCCGGATGGTTACAGCGGCAAAATTGCTTTGATTTTGGCGATTCGTGCCAACGGCGAAGTGGCCGGTGTGCGGGTGGTGTCACATAAAGAAACGCCGGGTTTGGGCGATTACATTGAACTGCCGAAAAGTGAAACCAAATGGATTTTAGGGTTCAACGGCAAATCGCACGCGGTTTGGACGGAAGCTGAATGGAAAGTTAAAAAAGATGGCGGCCAGTTTGACTATATGGCGGGCGCCACCATTACCCCGCGCGCAGTGGTCAAAGCCGTTCACAAAGCGCTGTTATATTTTGAAGCGAATCGTGAAACCTTATTTGCTGAAACAGTAAAAACCACTCAGAAGGAAGCTAAAAAATGAACCTTCAAGAATTTAAAGAAATCCTGAGCAATGGCGTCTGGAAACAAAATACCGGCGTGGTGCAATTGCTCGGCATGTGTCCCTTGTTGGCGGTGAGCAGCTCGGTGGTCAATGGCGTGAGTTTGGGTTTGGCGACGGCGGTAGTGATGGCGTTGTCGGGTGCGGCCTTGTCGCCGATCCGCAGTTTCATTCCCAACGAAATTCGGATTCCTGTGTTTATTTTGATCATCGCGGTGCTGGTGACGGTGGTGCAATACCTGATGAATGCCTATATGTATGCGCTTTATATGGTGCTCGGTATTTTTATTCCGCTGATCGTGACTAACTGCATTGTGCTGGCGCGGATAGAAGCCTTCGCCTCCAAAAATCCGGTGGCGTCTTCGGCGGTGGATGGGCTTGCGATGGGTTTAGGGTTGACGCTGGTGTTAGCGATTTTGGGTGGGATACGCGAAATTATTGGCAAAGGCACCTTATTTTCAGGCTTGGATTTGGCGTTGGGCGAAGTGGCAAAAGATTGGGTGCTGCACGTGATTCCAAATTACAAAGGATTCTTGTTGGCGATTTTGCCGCCGGGCGCATTTATCGGTTTAGGTTGTTTGATCGCCGGTAAAAACTGGTTAAATTTGCGCAAAGAACAAAAAGCCAAACAAGCCAATTTCACTGCGGCTCAAGCCGCTTAAGTAAAAGTGAATGCAGCAAAAAGACACGAGATATTTGCTCGCTTAAAAGCGCTTAATCCGCATCCGCGCACCGAACTAGAATATCACTCGCCCTTTGAGTTGTTGGTGGCGGTGGTGTTGTCAGCGCAAGCCACCGATATCAGCGTGAATGCTGCCACGCGTCAGCTTTATCCGGTGGCGAATACACCGCAAGCGATCATCAATTTAGGGGAAGAAAAGTTGCGCGAATTTATTCAGCGCATCGGCCTCTATAAAACAAAAGCAAAACACGTGATTCAGTTGTGCCAGATTTTAGTCACTCAACATCAGGGCGAGGTGCCGCAGACGCGCGCAGCGTTGGAAGCGTTGCCCGGTGTGGGTAGAAAAACCGCCAACGTGGTGTTGAATACCGCTTTTGGTCAGCCGACGATTGCCGTTGATACGCATATTTTTCGGTTGGCGAATCGGATTAATTTGGCGCCAGGAAAAGACGTAATGGCAGTCGAAAATAAATTGATGAAATGCGTGCCGGATGAATTTAAATTAGACGCGCATCATTGGCTGATATTACACGGTCGCTATATTTGTCAGGCGCGCAAACCAAAGTGCGGTGAATGCGTCATTGAAAGTCTGTGTGAATATAAAAACAAAACGCTTTAAAGAAAAAATTTACCACAGAGACACCGAGGCACAGAGAACATCAATGCCATGAATAAATGGGCTTTCGTAGGTGAGGCTGCTTAAACTATAAATATTTTGATGTGTTTTATTTCGTGTCCTTTCGTGTTTTTCGTGGACGGCTTTTGCTTTTAGTTTTTTACAATATTAGTGTCTTTGTGGTGAAAGGTTTGCTACTTATGTTTAATCCCACTCGCGATCAAGCGCGACAATTTTTATTTGAAACTTGGCGGAAACGCACAGCGGGCGAATTGCTTACGCCGCTAGAAGACCTTGCCGCGCAAATGATTGCTAAACATCCTGAATATCACGCGCTGTTATCGGATTTGGAAAAAAATCAGGATAAGGACTACGCGCCAGATGGCAATGTGGTGAATCCGTTTTTGCACATCATGATGCACCTCACGATTGAAGAGCAAATTTCCATCGGTCAGCCGCACGGGATTCGTGAACAATTTTCTCGTTTGACTGAGAAATATCAATCTGAACATGAAGCGCAGCACGCGATAATGGATTGTTTAGGTGAAATGATATGGCAAGCGCAACGCAATAAAACGCAGCCTGATGCGGCGATTTATATTGCCTGCTTGGAGAAGCAATAATGGGTAATCGTTTAAGTAGAATTGTGACGCGCACCGGCGACAATGGCACCACCGGAATCGCCGATGGTTCGCGTTTATCAAAAGATGCGGCGCGCATTGTGGCACTGGGTGAATTGGATGAATTGAATGCGCAGCTAGGTGTGCTGTTGTGCGAAGCCTTAACGACTGAGCTTAGGTTGGCGCTGCTAAAAGTTCAAAATGATTTGTTCGATTTAGGTGGTTCGCTGGCGGTGCCGGGCGCTATTTTTGATGAAAACAAGTTGTTGCGTTTGGATGAGTTAATTATTCAATACAATGCCGTTTTGCCACCACTAAAAGAGTTTATTTTGCCCGGTGGTTGTCGTGCTGCGGCGCAATGTCATGTGGTCCGCACAGTGGCGCGCCGAGCGGAACGCAGTTATGTGCATTTGATGCATAGCGACAGCGTTTCAGCGGATGGTTTGCGTTACCTTAATCGGCTGTCGGATTTGTTATTTGTACTCGGCCGCACCCTCAATTTAGTCGCAAATCAAGCTGAAACTTATTGGCAGCCCAGCTAATTCTGGCTGACACTCACGGTTTTCCCCCACTGATTATTCACGTCAGCAATTGACTGGGTGTTCATTCATATTCTTGTAACTTTATTGGCTCAATCTGTGAAAGATTGTGGTTGGTTGGATTTGTAACCCAACCAACCCACTCGACTACTATGGTTTTTTTGTGAATGCTCAAAAAAATTGCGAGTAGAATTCGCGGCGTTGTAGAAAGGTTAGAGCAGATGATTCTGTTTCGATGCCTTAAAGTTAAAGTTAAATATAAAGAGCTATGAGTAACCTAAATAAAGTAGTAAAGAAAGTGGCAGATGCCATTTTTCTGGCGATGTTAGTTGTGTCGTTGCAGTCAGTAGCGCATGCCGGTAGCAAATCCCCCGCACACATCTCCAAACTTGATAACGCAACGTGCTTATCTTGTCATAGTGAAACTTCCAAGTTAGAGACCAAAGACGCAGACGGTAACCAACGTCCACTGTATGCCGTCGATCATCAAAAATTTGGCAAAAGTGTTCACAGTGAAATGGAATGCATCGCCTGCCATAAAGAAATTACCGATGACCTTGCGCCACACAAAAAGACCGACGTTGCCAAAGTAGGTTGCGTGCAGTGTCACTTGGAATTGTGGGATAAGGCCAAAGCCGACAACCTGACCAAAGAAAAAGCGCGTCTAGGCGTGGTAGTGACCAATATTGGTAACTATATGGAATCGTTTCATGCGCGGCCAAATGCTGAAAATGCCTCTGGTGTAAATGCTCATTGTGACGATTGCCATAATACGCACACCTTTAACGTACCGTCGCAAGGGACAACGCGGCGCACCGAATGGCATCTGACGATTCCGAATGTGTGTGGCGAAAAATGCCATAGTGATGAGCTGGAAGAATATACCTCGTCGGTTCACGGTCAAAAAGCGCTGGGCGAGCATAATCAAAAAGCAGCGGTGTGCACCGATTGCCACACCACGCACGATATCGGCAACACGTCCAAAGTGAATTTCAAAACTTCGATTATTGAGAAGTGTGGCACGTGCCACGAAGAGAATCTGAAATCGTATCGTTCAACTTACCACGGCCAAGTCAATAAGCTGGGCTATGGCTACACCGCAAAATGCTACGACTGCCACGGTAGTCACGGTATTTTGAGTCCGAAAGATCCAGATTCAAAAGTGAATATTAAAAATCGCCTCAAAACGTGTCAGCAATGCCATAAAGAAGCGACCAAAGGTTTCACCACTTTTAGTCCGCACGCCAACACCCACGATTTTGAAAAATATCCGCAAGTTTGGATCGTGACACGCTTTATGTGGGCATTATTAGTTGGCGTATTCGCCTTCTTCTGGGTGCATCTAGGCTTGTGGTGGTATCGCGAAGCGCAAGACAGCAAAAAGCGT
>Ga0209297_1002121_pt1 | contig 11176 bp, 25 predicted proteins | sample S_130805_MF_Meta_FD_187322 | JGI IMG/M metagenome (GOLD analysis project Ga0209297, IMG submission 187322) | Freshwater microbial communities from Lake Simoncouche, Canada to study carbon cycling - S_130805_MF_MetaG (SPAdes) (version 2) | ecosystem: Environmental > Aquatic > Freshwater > Lake ... | reverse complement strand
AACCAGAAGCTATTGCCTCTGCGCTTGGTCGTCTTGGGATTCAAGCTGGCGCTGCTCAAAGGCCAGAAATTCAGGCAATGTTCCCAGAAGCTACAGAAGCTACTACGGAAGTTAGTGACGTAGATCGACAAATTGAATCGCTTCGAGCTGAAATTGAAACACTCAAAGGCAGTGCGCCAGCGTCTAATACCGTTGTCAAAACTCCTACAAAGCAAAACATCAGCGCATTGATTGCTGAACAGCCACCTATAATCAGAGCAATTATTGATACTGAGTCTAGTGGTAATCCAAAAGCTAAAAGCGAAGTTGGGGCACTTGGTTTGATGCAACTGATGCCAGGGACCGCTGAAGAACTAGGTGTAGATCCACTAGATCCAGTGAAGAATATTGATGGTGGTACTCGCTATTACAATCAAATGAAAAAGCAGTTCCCTGATATGAAAGTAGCTCTTGCAGCTTACAATTGGGGACCAGGCAACATGGCAAAGGCAGTCGCTAAAGTTGAAAAGAAGGGACAAAAACCTACCTGGCAAAACATATTGAAATACAATTCTGTACCTACTGAAACGGAAGAGTACGTTAAACGAGTAATTAAAAAGCTAAATCAACTAGAGGCGTAATATGGCATGGTCGGGTGGAACTTATACCAAAGGCAATAACGTAAGCGGCGGTTGGGTCGGAGATGCTTCTGTTGGTATCGGCATCGAGGCAGGACGGCACGATACGCAAGACAACGACTTTGCAACCGGTATCAATACCTGTCTTACTAAAGACGGGCAGAACGCTGCTACCGCTGACTTGCCGATGGGTGGGTTCAAGCATACCAACGTAGCTACTGCGACTGCACGTAACAACTATGCTGCTGTAAGCCAAGTGCAAGACGGCGATTACATTTGGCTAGGTACTACAGCCGGCACTGCTATAGCAATGACCGCTTCAGCTACTCCTGCAATTACAGCGTACAAAGCTGGTCAGAAGTTTAGGATGATAATTGGTGCAGGACTAGGATCTACTGGCTCTGTCGCTACCGCTGCAACAATCAACATTAACGGTATTGGCGCAAAGAATATCGTAAATAACGAGGACTCCACAAATCCTACACTTGGAACATGGGTAGCTGCTGCGTTAATGGAGCTTGTATACGATGGTACGAATTTTAGGATTACTAATGATCCTGGTGGATGGTTGACGTATACGCCTACTGTAACACCGACCGCCGGATCTGCTTCGGCAATAACAACTTCTAATTCACAATATCGAAAAAAAGGAAAAACAATTTTTCTGAATTTTACTATTGGATGGACTCAAAATACAGCGAATGCTGGAACGGCAACTTGCACTTTGCCGGTAAATGCAAATAGCAACGGTGAAACGGGCTCAACTTTTATAAATGGCACTTTTTCGGGATGGAGCTTTATTAACGCAGCCACAACACTGCAAATAACGAGATACGATTCTTCAGCAGCTGGATTCCCAATTGGTGGATGTTCTGTTCGTTTTACAGGATTTTATAGGTCAGTATAATTATGAATTACACTAATTTACTTATAATTCCGCTTGTTCCTGGTAATTCAACGGACGAGGAAATCCTTTTTTCAATCCGCACCTATCGCAATAATGAATTACAAGCTTCCGACTGGACTCAACTACCCGACGTAGACCTTGCAAACAAATGGGATTGGGCAGTCTATCGCCAATTATTGCGGGACATGATGGCGCAGAACGAAGACCCTAAACTGATCGTCTTTCCCGAGCCACCAAAGTGAAAACGCTCAGGTTGATTCGAGTTACAGAGCATGCCGGCGCTACGTTCGGTGTGCTTTGTATCAATGAAGCACCTGAGTTTGTCACTGTAGAGGACGCTTGGCGGGACAATGAAACCAAAGTGTCCTGTATCCCGGTCGGTCGTTATAAAATCGTGCGGCATAAATCGCCTCGTTTTGGAGCTGTATACAAGGTCTTAGACGTTCCTAATCGAGAACATATCCTAATCCATGCCGGCAATACTCATCGAGATACAGAAGGCTGTATTCTATTGGGTATGCAATACGGTAAAGTCGGTCCTGATTCTGCTGTCCTTGCAAGTCGTTCTGCTTTTTTGCAGTTTATGGAAGCAATGAAGGATACTCCGGAAGCGCAATTGATGGTGATTGATGCTTATGGTGGAGGCCGGGTGCATTGACGGAGCAAGATTTTACCCAAGTAAAGACGTGGCTTGATATCGCTGTGAAAGCAGTGATCGGCATTGTTATATCCATTGTCGGCATGGATTACCGCAGTGTGAAAAACTCTTTGAAAGAGCTGGAAGAGTCTAAGTACCGAGTCACGATGGAAGTGCAGATTATCCAAGCGGAACTTACTCATATCAAGAATCAAATTGACCGCATGGATAAGAAGCTCGATAAGGTGTTAGACAAATGAAACTCTTGATTGTGTTGTTAGCACTTATGGCTACTGCACAAGCTCAAGCACCTAGTTACTTATCCCTCTGCCACCCAACTACCGATTGCAAAGCTCTTAAACGCACCTGGCGTGGGCAGGATACCATTACTACTGGCTGGCTTGAGCAAACGTTTGGTTCAAAATGTAAATGCGCTGACGAGCTTTTGGCGAGCCGTAAAGCCAAGGTCATACGAGTACATTTAATTAACTCGCCATGTATGCGTAACGGTAGGTGCGGGAAGTATGAGGTGCTACATGGCGAAACAGCAAACTCTGCTAGTAAAAAGGTAATCAGAAGGAACCGTCAATTTTTGCATAAGTTTGACAGAGTAGTACGAAGGTTTAGAAATCGATTAATAAGAGCGACTGGTAGTGTGCAGTGTTATGTGTCGCCCTGCTTAGAGTGTGATCTTAATGGAAAAGCTCGAAAACATCTTGCCACTCGTGTATCTGATATGTTGCCTGGCTGTGTCATTGTGGATAATCCTTTCGGATCCGCCTGTTTGCCTGGGTATGTCTGTGAGAAACACGGAGCAAGTCCTAAAATCGCTGCGCCATGTATAGTCGATTTAGACGGTGTTGACGGGACAGATATTAACGTTGACAAGTTTGCCGCTCGTTATCGACACTGTGACATAACCTTTTATTGGGAACATTGGATGAACTGTATTCGAGGTTCGTTTGTTGACCCTCGGAAACGTGACTGTAAGTACGACAAAAGCATGTACGATTATACAAAAGGAATTTTATGCCATTCTTTCTTGGATCAATTCTCCGCCACTTGCTCACACTAGCAGCTGGTGGCCTTCTTGGGTTAGGCGTTGCAGAGGATGACGCACACAACCTCGTTAAAGCCGTTGAGCCAGTTGTGGGTGGCGTTGTGTTATACGGCGTATCTCAGGCTTGGTCTTTATTCGATTCTAAAAAGAAACGCTAAACGTCTGTGTTAAGGCGGTAGCGCTTGTTGCGGAGTTTGCTTTCTTCCGCTGCCGCTACTGCCTTATCTGCACCAGTGTTTTCCTCAATGTATTTGACGATAAGAGCAAACTTGCCCTGTGCTCGGACTTTATCGAGCTGTAGTTTGAATTGTTCTTTAGCTTGTTTCCGCATGGCTTCTGCAATGCTCTCATCATTGTATAGCTCGCAAGCTAAGTACGTCAGGTTAAACGGTGATGGGTATGGATCAAACAAAAACCATCGTAGCCTAGAAAAGTCTCCGATTGTTTTGTGATACATCACGTTTTTACGATCACATTTTTGTTCATGTAATATGGTTCGCATACCAACTTGAGATAATCCCTCTAGTCGGTCAAAAAAGAAGCAATAGTCTTTTAGTGCCCGTTCGATTACGGCCAGCCACAAAGTTCTCTCTGGAAAGTCTTGAAAAATTTCTGCTTGTTCCATGTTAAGTGTTAGTTCTCTTCGCATCTTTTACCAAAGCGATCCAGTCTTCTAGGTACATTGTGACTAACCAAGGCTTGTGATTTCTGCGATGCATTACTGTTGGTACTCGGTCGTGACAATCTCTTAAGGATTGATCCATTGCGTTATCAACATTTAGCTTTTCTACTCTTTTGCATTCGATATGAAACTGATGCAGCTCACTGCACTCTACGTCAGAATCGCCAGCAGCGCCGCAGAATTGTTGAGTACGCCTAGCCGTAAAGCCGTGTTCCCTTAGCTTTGATGCCAGTTCTCGCTCTCCGGCGCTGCCTTTTTGTTTACCGTTTGTCATGCTCTTTGTATCAAGTTATGAAACTGGCTTAGTAGTATTGGGACTTTTGGTGGGTTGTCTCCAAATCGTCTGATCACATTCTTGCAAAACTGCTCGTCAGTGTAAGCGCAAATTAGTTCGGTATCTTTTCCCGCTGCCAGTGTAACTAAAAACTTGCGTCTGCGGTAATATTTTTCTGCTAGCTCGTCTTTTATCCCCTCGACAATGAGTTGTTTGGAGTGATTGTCAATCTTGCGAATGCCGTCCAAGACTTTGCGGAGAGCGGAAGAGTTATCAAACTCAAACTTTAAGTTAATAGGGTGATACTCAACAAAAACACCGTTTACTAAAAAGTCGATGGTCTTGTTATACCCGACACCAATTTGAAACGTTGTACCGTTTTGTAACTGAAAGCCTCGCACGTAGCGTTCTAAGAGCATTCCACAAGCGTATTCAGATTTAGACGCAAATTTTATCGGTGTTTCGGGAATGTGGGGAAGGCGAGGTATGAAGTCTCTGCTAGGTTCCATTGCGACTATAATGCAACGGATTGTGCCACTAGCCTATCTGTAAAAGGTTTCGTCTGTGTTAGCTACAGACCATCTATCGCTGCTTTCAGCCTGAAATATTGTGTCTATTGTTTTGTATTTTCGGTGGGCTGCGTTGGGTGCGTTACCAATAAAAAACGCATCTTTGAAACAGACACGATTGGTCGGCAAGCAACAGATCCGTCCGTCATCGAGCAGTATGATATGGCCACATTTGTTTTGTTCGGGCTGGTGCAAGAAACCTGCGGTAGTATCGCAATCAGCCAGCCAATCGACCGTACAGTAGTACGTACCAGACACCACAGATTTGTTTTTAAGCAACACATCACACTGATAATCTTTCAAGAAATCAAAAACCGTTACGATTGGCTTAAAACTAAAGCAATCCCAAAGCTGTAAGTCCTCCAGGTTAGTTTCTGCAACAGTTGGCTCGTCATGTAACAACCAGTGAAGAGGAATGTGCCTAAAGTGTGCTCCTGATTCAAGCAGAACGTGAAACTGTAACGCTCGTCCTTTGTGCGATATGATTGCAAATGCATACCCTTTTTCAAATCCTGTTGCCGTTTCGTCTTGCGTTAAAAACTTTGCTGGTATGAGGATTTTGAGTGGCGGGATGTTTGCGTTCATTTCTTCTTTTTCTTTTCGGCACCCTTAATCTTGCCTTTGTTTACCGTCGCATAAAAGACAGAATCGCCTTCCTTTTTGCCGTAGAACTTTTCCATCGACTCTCGGATTTTTAGACCTTTTTTTGTAAGCGGCATGATTGCTCCTTTTTAAGCATAGTCTCGAAAAGTTTAGCATCTGATGCTACTTTAGCCGATTGGGTTTTAACTGCTGCTTGGTGTGCTGCTTGTAACTCGCGCCAGAACTGCTCCTGGAAGAGTTGTTTAACGGATTTAATCTGACTCATGGCGCTCCATGTAGAACCCTTGACCGGACAAGGTGTGTACCTCGACAGCATCACAGTGCAACACCCGCTCGATTAGTAGCTTGGCCATTTCGTGAGGCTCTACGTTGTAGTGCTCGTCAATCAGCGCTCGAATGTCGGGTCGTGGCTCGTAACGGAACTCGTAATCGTCGTTTTCACGGATGTGCAGCACCACTTCCCATCGACCGTCGGTTATTTTGTATAGCGAGTAAAGTTTCATATTAATATGCAAAAATATCAGTGGTTAAAACAGGTTGAGGAATACGCCAGTAGGGATTATTGATCGGTTGACCAGAACGATTCTTGTCTACCCAATACTCCGGGCATTTTGCTTCTTTACCAGTCAACCAACCAACAATTTTTAGGTCAGGGTACATACCAACTACGAGATAATACCGCCGATCATCATAATCCCGTGGCCTGATGATCAACGGTCCATCGGATTTAATCGTGCTGCGTACCTCTATGTTTGACCCTACATCGGCCACAGTTCGATTACGACTGGCCACGTTGCAGTATAGACCAAGAGTTTTACCTACAAATGCCTCGGCTATAGCGCCATGAATGTCGTGCGTAAACGTATCAACGGTAATATTTCCGTTGTTATCCTTTGCGCCTCTTTCAATGGCCCTAAACCGTCTCTGTAGGCCCGCTACAGCGGCGTTGAAGGCTTCCCCATGATCTAATCGTCCAATTGCGTCCATGACCGTCCTTGCAGCTTAAAAAGGGATATCGTCGTACTCTTCGTGCTTTGCTGCTGGTCCTGGCTTACCTTGGCCGCTCGCAACACCTTCAGCTTCGTGTATCTGTCGGTCTAAGTTTCTAGCGTCACGCCATTTGTCGACCTGGCTTAGTAGCTCACTCAGAACCGTAAGATCGTCTGGGTACCAGTACTTACTTTCCTTGTATTCGCCGCTTGTCTTGTCTTTGTAGGTTTTGCGGAACGTGTAGCTATAGCCTCGCTCGTTTTGCCACGCTGCTATGTCTATCCCTTTCATTCGCCATGATTGTGCTGGTTTTGCCATGTTGTCTCCTATAAAGATTGCGTTACTTATCGCAACCTAGTACACTCTTAGACATGACACAAGACAAAAACGAATCAATTATTACACCGATGCCGGAAAAATATGTTCCGATAAAGGTTGTGTGCCAACACTTTGACATTTCAGAAACAACAGTGCGTAAGCTGATAAAGAAAGGCTTACCTCAATTAAGAGTAGGTATTGAATATCGGTTTAAGATTTTGGATGTAGAGCGTTGGTTGATGGAACAAAAGAAATAAAAAAAGCCACTCGATACCTTGGCGGGAAATGAGTGGCTAAAAGGAGCAATAACGTATGACCAAACTACCACACCACGGCACCTTCGCACCACTCTTTCATGCTTATTTAGACCTCGGACTGAGCTACCACCAGGCAGCTTTGATCACTTACATCGAGAAATGGAACAGAGGTGGAAACGAGTGTTTCGCTTCAGTAGAAGAAATTGCAACTGAATTGCGACTAACGTATCGAACGATGCGTAGGGTTATAGACCGTTCTCTTGCTCAAGGCATAATCACTGGCAGCGTTGGCGATAAAGGTAGAGCAAGGACGTTGAGGATTGTTGACTCATTCCTGGCTAAGGTTGAGGCCGAGGCCGCTAAACAAGAATCTGAGGCCAAAAAGGCATGTGCTCAAAATGAGCAGATAGGTGTCCAAAATGGACAAGGTATGTGTCCAAAATGGACAGACCAAGTGTCCAAAGTGGACACATTAAGTGTCCAAAGTGGACAGCTACCTAGATATAACCTAGATATAAACCTAAATAAAAATATCAAAAATTCTAAAAATAATTTTGTAGATAAGGTTTATGAACTAAACCATCAAGCTCTTAATGAACTAGCAATGAAGTTTAAATTGCGTCGTAGGTTTACCATTGCCGATTAAAAGCTCCACAATGAACGCTGTGGCACGATAAGGGCCTAGGGTATATCTGAGGTAGGTCTGGAATTAGGATTGAATAGCGTTCATCCTAGAGGCTTGAAAGAAAGGTTGTGCGAAGTGGTAAGAATGTGTACATTGGAGATGCGTGATCTAGTCCATCATGTCTCCATGCCCTCTCGTCAGTAAGCAATTACCGGCGAGAGGTTTTTTTATGGCTGAGATGGCAGGATTCGAACCTGCGACCCGGTGATTAACAGTCACCTGCTCTACCAACTGAGCTACATCTCATTTTAACTAACTTATTCTTTTTCTGTTTCGGTAAACAGATCCGTGACGTGGTCGAGCAACCAGAACAAAGCATCTCTTTGCCCTAGCTCAAATTCACCTTTCGGCTCTCCAAGCATTGTATCCACTCGTTCTACAAAAGCGTTCACGTAAATCTTTAGCTGTTTCGCTCCCGCCATATACGCAATTTGATAATCTTCAACCGCTTGTGCCCGATTACGGCGCGGACAAAACTCAGTACTAAATTCCAAAGCGTCTTTTTCCAGTTGTCCTTTAATGTCCATGACTTATGTACCATTTAATAGCCTTTGCAAGCGCATCTTTTAGCGACTCGCGATTTGATTTTGCAATTTTTACAAACTGACTAAACACCTCCAACTGTACATAGACAGTTTGTCTTTTGTAGCCAGCTGGAGGTGCGTCGTAAGATTTGCGGTCAGGTATTTTCTTCATTGCTATCAACTACATATTGCGTTAACCGTTCCAATCTGAATTTGGTTTTAAGCCTATTTTCAGAAATTTCTACGGCACCATTTTGCAACAAATACTCCCTAGCCGCTTGCCGTTTTGTCTCGTCAAGCAAGGATAGGTCATACGTTGTTGGTGTTAGTTTGCCAGGTGCTACAGCTTGCACGATTTTGGCTACATCACCCTCAAGGACTTTCTTATGACCCACAATCTCTCCCGGTGTCCGACCAGTCTTTTGCGGAGATTTTACCGATGCTACTGCGGCGTTACCGTCACAATCCTCTGGAGCTATCCCACAGGCCGACATAAGCCCATAGCGCCTTGCATAGGTCAAAGCTGAGCCAAAACCGTGGGCATCTTGTTTTGCGGCTGGTACGTGTAATTTCCCGCACGAAAGTGATTCACCCGATTCGTGTATGAAAATGGTTTCTACTAATGCGCCATTATTACACTCGTGTACCGTTTGAATTAGCCCTATTCCGTTATCGTTTAATGCGTCTATCACTGCCTCGACACACGCCGACAAATCAGCATACTTCGACCTGAAATGTGGGTTAGTGCTAGTCTTTAGCGCAGGACCAAACGCCTTTTGCGCTTTGACAAAAGCTGAGTAAATCGTTTTCATTATAGGCCTCCGAAATTAAATACAGCCTCGTCTATTTGTTCCAGGAGATTTTCTGGGTGTACGTTGGTTTCTGCGGCAATCTGATTCCAACCGTCCTCTGGTTCCAGAACTAATCTGTCGCCGTCCTTACTAGCTATTACCCAAAATTCTACATCGTTGTGTTTCATAAGTAGACGCCAATCGCCTAACTGTAATATGTCCATTTTTGTCTCCATTTTCGTTTCAATCTCAATTTTCCAAAATATTTTTGGGATCGAGAAATTACCCATACTATGTGTATACACTATGCGTACATAATGCACACTACCGCTTTTTAGGTTTTTGAGGGGTCAGAATCACATCGTGCTCGCTGTCCACTTGCTCAGTGATATACTCCACGCCGTGTAGTAAACTACGATTGCAGCCGTAGTGAGCCGTCTCACACGTCAACGTATGCAACGTCCTCTCACACGCCACTAGTATAAGACCGATGGTAACCGGCACACCGACGATCATCGATGTAATTAAAAACCACGACCAAAGTTTATTGACCATCTTTAGTTTCCTCTCTGCTTGCGATTAAGCCTTTCGACAACGTCTCCCATACTGACAGCTTCCGTGTCTCTTGCTCACGTTGTTGCCAATAGGCCGTATTGCCGTTTGGCCTAGCTGTTTTAGCTTGAGCCACCATCCCCACTACGCCGTCATGATACGCACGAATACCCTCCGGTGTGCCGTAAATGACGACACCATCCGACAACAATCCGCACCCTGATAAAAGACAACACAAAGCACCAGCGCATATAATACGCATAAATCCCTCCTATTTTGTTGTACTACTAATCACTAATCAGAATTGACTAGCTAAATGAACGCCACGTATGGCGCTCTAAAGCTACTCACTTTCCAAGTATCCAAGGTCGATCAGGTGCGCCATAAGCGTCATTAGGTACGACTTCTATTGTTTTTTGCTTGTAGTATGGGTCCATAAAACCAGTAGCAGCTCGATACGGATCGAACTGTTGCCGCTCGGTTTCAACGACTGTGTAACCGTTGCGGTAAGCACCATTCGCCACGCCGTAATAATTCGGCGGAGCAGGAACACCAGGCACTACTGGCACGACTTGGTCAGGGACAAGACCAGGAATGTCCTCAATCCGCCAATCTTGAGCCGTTGCGACCGAGGGAATTAGTACAGATAGCAAAATATAGGTTTTCATCGTGTAGCCTCGCGGATCTCAGGTGGTCGTTGATAGTATTCTGCTACGCCGCACAGAGTAACTCCTGCGCATAGCAATATCGTGACGATTATCGCGTGTAGTGCGTCTATAAATGTTTGTTCCAATTCGTCCATAGTCCGTGTCTCCTGTTAGTCGTTATCGTTAATCGCTCACCGCATCATCGTAACAACTCAAACCAAGTTCGTTTAGGTTGCGTGAGATCGCTTCAGCTTGAGCAAGGGGAGTACCAGTACCGTTGTCGTATCCGATATAAGCTGCTTTCGTACCGCTTCCGTACGCATTACCAATATATCTGACGCCACAAGCGGCCATTGACTTCTTAAAAAGATTCAACGTTTTTCTATCTTTAGTAGAGAGGCACACATAAGCTCGGCCGCAACCGCATCGAGGACCGTTACCCTTCACTGCTAGTCCATTTTGAATTGCTGCAATTATGTCGTTAATGTTCATAGTCCGTGTCTCCTTAGTTAAACTTTTCATCGTTCATTAAATTTTCAAATACCTTGTCAGGGATATCTTCGTAGTATCGAGCACGAAAGATCGAAACACCCGCTTCCCTACATAATTCAATACGCTCCCGCATAGATGCGTTAAGCCAATGTTCGGTTACCGCCGTATATTGTTCGTTAGAATAGGCTTCATCGTCATACACAGGGTAGTTATCAAGCGCTCTGGCTATTTCTACGCATCGGTCTAATAGCTCTGTCGGAGCGTCCCGACTAACCATTAGATATTCTATCCACCCGCAAGCCCAATGTTTGTGACGTATTATTTTAACGTGCTCACCCTCTCCACCTAGATCCGATAGGATCGTTTTGAAATTTACTAGCTCTAGTATTGATGACTCCCTATTCTTTGAGTAAATACAGTAGCCAGTCGGGATAGTTCCGATAAAGTTACGGGTACTATCGAACCCTGTTGGATGGCCCCATTTATCAAGGCATTCGTCGTAATACGTGCGATCAATGTTAGTTGTCATATAGTCATATCTCCGTTGTTGTTAGTTTTAGTTCGTTTGATA
>Ga0209297_1002117_pt1 | contig 11184 bp, 5 predicted proteins | sample S_130805_MF_Meta_FD_187322 | JGI IMG/M metagenome (GOLD analysis project Ga0209297, IMG submission 187322) | Freshwater microbial communities from Lake Simoncouche, Canada to study carbon cycling - S_130805_MF_MetaG (SPAdes) (version 2) | ecosystem: Environmental > Aquatic > Freshwater > Lake ... | reverse complement strand
CCTGAGTCTGCAACGAACGCCATTCATACTTGCCCGCCGGCGCCGGCTTGCCATCCATGTCGAGGCCATCCCAGGCGAGCGCTTGCTTGCCCGCCTGCATCGGCACCGCCCGCGCCAACTCGCGCACCATGCGCCCCTGCGCGTCGTAGATGGCGGCGGAGACATTACCCGGTTTATCGAGGGTCACGGTAATTTGATCACCCGGCGCTTCGGGCTCTCGAGCCGTCGCCTGTTGTTTCAAACAACAGGTGAAGAATGACAGGGAAGCAAGGAGAAGGAGGTGATGGAGTTTCATAAAGTTGTGCACGACTGGATGGAGACCCCGCTGATTTCAAAACTTCCGGCGCAATACGGCTGAAGGCCGCCCGGCTTGGGAACCAACGAGAAGGTGAGTTTTATTTTAAGGATTCAGATTTCGTGGAGTAGCGGAGGTCGTCGGTGTGAGCCGCAGTCGCAAAAGCAAGCCAAAAAATGCGATGGTTGAGGATTTCATAGGAGTTATTACTTTTTAATTTCGCCATCACTCTTTGAGTTACTCGCTGCAGCCTTCTGAGAATCAAACTGCCAGTTTCCCCAGAGGTGCGGGGTCAATGTGGCCTCGGTGGGCACATCGGCGACCGTGCTGGTGGCTTTATTTTGCCAATAGATGCGCTGCAGCGTCTGGAAGCCATTGCCGCGTAAAATGCCAATATCCCCGCGCAGGGCCAGTCCGTCTTTCGGGGTCAGCCCGAGAGCTGCCAGAGGGATGGAATACTCAAACAGCCCGTCTTTCGCTGCAAAGTTCAACTGACTACTGAGGTCCAAGACGCGATCGAAGGTAATTGTCCGCCATGGCGAGCTGAAAGAGCCCGGCGTTTTGGGTTCCCCGGCCACTGGCTGGTAGAGAACTGCCATCGGCTTGCCTTTCATCAGCGTGACGAGCAGGCGGAGATCCCCGGCCTCGGCCTGGGTGCGCTTGGGCGAGGCTTCCGGATTCGTCGCGAGCATGAGATCGAGCGCGCCGCCTGTTTTAAAGAGAACCTGCCAGGCATCTCCCTCATTCGCGAGCAGGTTGGACTCTTTAGTGCGATAGGCGACGAACAGGCGATCGCCAGCCACACGGACAGCGGCCTCGACCTTGCCGCCGGCTGCATCCTGCAACCGTTTGTTGGCGCTTTCCTCGATCGCCACCCATTCGGCATCCTTCCAATCGTCCAATGTGCCATCGACCGTCGGCGCGGAGTCTGAGAGAAGCACATTCAGGCGCTCCCTGCCAACAAGAGCCAGACGCTTTTCCTCGCGGGCCATCCGGTAGCCCTCTGCCTTCTGCAATGCCTCTGCGGTCACCTCCAGCTTGAATGGAGACATCCGTTTGACGCTGCCGAGGTTGTCCACGCGGACGATGCTGCAATGACTCTTGCCAGCTACGAGGTAAACCTTGCCGTCCGGAGTCTGGGTGCATGTGGTCCAAAACTCCTCGTCGTAAAGAGTGATGTTGTTGAGCAGCATTCCTCGTTCGGCCTTGGGCATGGTCCAACCGTCAGCGCACAACCGCACGTCATGGAAAAGGGTTGCCACAAAGAGCCCGTCTGTCGTCATCAGGAAGACATTCCCCTTGTCCCCATCCACGGCCAGGATCTCACCGGCATCCGAACCTGTGGGGATAATTGTTCCCATGTGGCGCGTGGTGGCCATGAGTTCGCCCCGGTGCGTGGGTCGCGTCGAGAAGACCCCCGCCTGCTGCCCCGGCCACTCGTTGGGGTAGGTCCAGACGATTTGGCCGTTGCGGATTCCTCGCACCTGTCCCCCGGTTCCGACCGTCCACCCGTCTCGTGCGGCGGTGATCTGCCCGCTGCCCGAGCCGACCTCGGCCATGAAGAAGTTCTCCAATTCCTTGCGTGGCGCGGCCAGATTATAGACCGGCACACCTTGATCGGTGAATTTTTCCGGCGCGAAAACCTCGGCGGCGGCGGTGCAGAACTCCAGCTTCTCATTGACCGTGAGGGACCCGATCTTGTTGGCCGCAAAGCTGACCTCATCGGGGGAGATTTGGCCATCCCCGTTCAAATCCGACCATGCATAGGAGAGGGATTTCCACTCGCGCTTTTGGGGATTCAACCCGGCTGGCCACCGCTCCTGGAAACGCTCTTCGGCGAGGATCGGCCAATCGACCGCCTGCCCCAAAGAGGCGACGGGCTTGGCCGCCCCGTCCACCATGAGCCAGATACCCGCATTCCGGGGCCCTCCGATCGGCGCTTTGTTGTTCACGTCGGTCATGTATTGGCGGCCCTCGACATAAATAGGGGTTTGAGGGGCGCTGCCCCCCGGCAAGGTCACGGCATCCTCCCTGTTAAGGAAGTAGATCGAGTGGAGCTGGGATGTGCCGGTCTTCCAGTCGAGGGCGAATTCCAGACCGGCGGCGTTTGGGGGACGCCTCGCCTCTGCATAGTAAAAACGCGATGGGTCTTTGTAATCCACTGTTCCCCCTCCACCGTATTGAGGGGGGCCATAAAATGCCTTCGCCAGCTTCCCGTCCTGGCTCCAGACACTCACCCGCTTGGGGGCATGGGAGTTCTCGGCCACCCAGAGCCGCCCGTTCGGGGCAATGGCCAGCCCCTTGGGATGATCCATCCTGTTAGGATCATACAAGCCGAGCCGTGCTCCGCCGGGAGCTCCGATCACCTGCTGCTGCTCCCCCTTGGAGCTGAAAACCTTCACTTGGTGACTCTTTCCCCAGTCGCTCACGTAAAGTCGTCCCTCTCCGTCAAGCGTCAGCCCCTGTGGATCTTCCAGTCCCTTGTCCACAATGACCTCCGGATCGGTCAGGGTGATTGCCGCATCGGGTGCCTTCCCCTTGTCGCTCGCGAGCGATTGGCGTGTGATCTTGGGGTAGCGCAGGAGTTTTTGTCCGGAAAGGGCGAGCAACCGCCCCTCTGCGTCGAAGGCCAACCCTCTGACATCTGGCACTGCGGCGCTGCCCAGCACCTTCCCCTCGGCGGCGTCGATGAAATAGATGGCGTTCATCTTCGGCAGGCTTGCCGCGATCAAGCCGTCAAAAGCTGCCAGCCCTCCCAATTCACCCGCTTCCTTGCCGGGAAGCTTGCAGGGGGCGACAATGCGGAATTTCCTGTTCGGCTGGAACGCCACGAGGCGAAGATCATCCTTCCAGACAATACCCGAATAAGCATAGACCTCGGGAACAGCTTGGGTCCCGCCGTCACGCGCCAGATGCGTGGCGCCGCTCCAGTCCCCTCCCACCCACAGCTTGCCATCGAGTTTATTTCCTTCCAAATCCGTCCAGATAACGCCATGGCTGGATTCCGCAACGGGGCTCGTCAGCAACATCCGGGGCTCACTACCCGGGAGGGCCAGCACGGCGGCGGGAGGAGTATGATCGGCCAGCCATCCACCGGTTCCACCGCCCCAGTGCGAACCCGTAAGCCAAGGAGTCGAACCGGGTGAATAAACGGAAAACTCATAACTGAGATCGAGGTTTTTGTGGGTCAGCCCACGGACCGTGTAGGTTCCCGGACCGACGGGATACCCGACCATTTTGTAAATCCCTGCATAGGGGCCTTGGATCTTCCCGCTTTCGTCCAAACCATCCCAATAAACAGTGTGGTTTCCGGCGGCAAAGAGGGTGTCGCCCACCAGATTCCTGATGCGCTTGCCAGCGGCATCCTCGATCACAAGCGTGACATAAGCTTCCTCGGGAATCGAAAAACTCACAGGAATGAGATGTTTTTCCTCCCCGGCTTTTTCATCGAGCGCCGACTTGTAGGCCCCTGCTTGATTGGCCGGGCCGAAGGCCATGAACTCCTGCAGTCCACACGCTTTTCCTCCCTTGGTGGCCCCCTTGAGGTAATTTCCCTCTTCAGTCGAGGCGAGAATCCGGAGGCGCAGCGCCCGGGTGGTGACGGTGCGCCCGAAATCAAACCAGTTCAGGTTGAGCGACTCCGGCGACCGGTGCGCGCAGGTCCCGCTGGCGACCGTGGTCCAATCCGCATCAAGCCCCTCGCGGGGATGTTTCTCTGCGGGGCCGGTGTAGGCCTGAACCTCCACCTTGCCGAACACCGGAAAAACCAGGCAGACCCCTTGCAATTCGAGCGGCCGCTCCCAGAGCAGGCTTACCGTTTCAGGGTTCTCCGCAGAGATCACGGGCCGCTGGTCATTGTCCCCGCTGCTCCATCCGGCCCCCTTTCCATAGTCGCCGTCATTCAATAGGGAAGCCGCCCGCTGGTTGCGGGCCGTGAATGGCAGCGCGCTGCCGGCAAGATTTTCATAGGAACCGCTCATCACATAGACTCCACTCAATCCACCTGCCCTTTTTTGCTCGTCGGGCGGGCAGTCGTAGGTGAATCGCAATGCCCGCGATGTGGTGCCCGGAGGAATGCTCCAAACGCTCAACTCCTTGCCAAATTTCCACTTGGCGGGAATCCATTGACTCTCATCCCCGAGATCGCCCGGATAGGATGCCGTGGGCTTGAGAACGCTGACACCGGTCAGTTTTCCCCGGGTAATGATTGTGCCAACGGGAACAGATTCCATGAACCCGATGCGCAAATGTCGCAGTCCGGGCGTCCCTTCGGCCCCGAACGCGATCTGTCCCCACCCCATTCTCGCCGGTGGCATCGCGACCACCCAGCTGAGGGGATTGCGGAAATGCGGTTTGCTTCCCGCATCCAGGAAATCCTCGCGCGACTTGCTTTGTCCATCGACCCATTCCGCAGTGGCAGAAGGGTCAAGAAGGGCACGAGTAAGAGGTGTCAAGAATGCACCGACCTCAGCATTGGAAGAAACAAGTGAAAAAAACAGACAAAATGCTGATAAGAAATTTATTTTTTTCATTTTTTTATTTATAATAAATATTTTCTCTGAGTTTTATTTTACGGATTCAGATTTCGTGGAGTAGCGGAGGTCGTCTAGGCTATCGCCATCGACTCCGACGAGGTTGGCGACGAACTGCCACTGCCAGTTAACGTGATTGGACTTGATGACCAGCGTGTTTTCCCCCTTTTTCAAAACCGCATCCACCGTGACCTTCCGGGCCTCCTTGCGCTGGGGATCCTTCGTCAGATCCTTTTCGTAAATCAGGTTGCCATTGAGCCAGACGCTGAGATGAATACGGGTCGCAAGGCCTTTGGTGGAGAGCTCGAGCTTCACAGCGCGTTCGCGGTCACTCTGAATCCATCTCGCTGCATAGCCGCCTTCGAAGGTCCCTCCATTCGTGATGGCAGCATAGTCGATGCTCCCCGGGTCCGCTCCGCCGGTGAGATTCACGCTCGGGTAGAGCTTCCGCCAAGTCAGGATGGTGTTTTTGCCGCAATCGATCGGGGCGGTGAAGTCACCTCCCTTTACGATAACCTCATCCACAGGTGAAACAGAAGCCTTGGGATCAAATTCCAGCGGAGGTTGCTTCCATGTTTGAACCAATCCGGCGGCCACCAGCCAGGGCGCGGAAATGGAAACCTCGCTTTGTCGAACCTCTTCTCCGCTGCGGCCTTCGAGTTTCAGGAGGTTCCTCAACTTGGTAGGCTTTCCCTTGACGATGAAGCTCCCGCTTGTGCCCTGACTTTGATCAGGCGTCGCGCTCCATCCTTCCGGAAGGGAGATTTTCACCGTCGGGCTTGATACAGGCTGACCCGGCTTTTCCGCCCACCAATACCGGATCTGGTAGGAATCGGGTTCCTCCAGCACCTGGACATCGTAGGAGAGCCCATTGGCTTTTTCGGTGGCCTTGAGAAGGGCGGGCTTGATGCGTTGTTCCAGAAGCACATTAGCCGCCTCCTCCTCGCCAAGGCCGCGAAGCATTCCGACGGCCACGGCTTGGTTGCCGATCGAGTTCGGGTGAATGTAATCGCGTGTGATGTGATACTCGGGCGAGAGCTGGCGCCCCATGGCCAACACCTCCCAGCAGGCTTGACTCGTCGGCGCCACCACCGCCCCCATCTCTTTGGCGAGTGCTTTCAAACGCTCATTCATCCGATGGATTTGCTGGTTTTTAAATGTCGAAGGATCCTCGGTGAACATCGTTACAGAGCCAAAAACAACGGCCTTGGGTTTCGCCCTTTCCATGAGTGATTCCACAAGTTTGCGATAACTTCCGATCCACTTGTCGAGATCCTCATCGGTGCCGCCGATGTAGGGAGCAAGGACATCATTCATGCCAAGCATCACAACCAGCACATCCGCCGGTTGGTCCAGATTCGCCTGCACGCCGACATTTTTCACGTCGAGCATCACCTCGTTCGTTCGGGATTTGTTTTCCGTGTGCACCCAATTTCCCACCCCCATTCCGCTTCCTCCGAGCGCGATCAACTGAGGCGTAGCCTCCGGATGCGCCTGCTTGAGAGCCCACTCCATCTGAAAGCAATACCCAGCACCTAGCCACCCCCCGCCTTGCCCGGTGATGCTATCGCCGACAAACACCACGCGCCCATTGCCGTTCTGCAGCATGGGTTTGAAATCTGCTCGGACGAGCGAGGAGAAAAGTAAAAAAAGGACTGCAAAGAGTGAGATATTTTTTTTCATATTGTTGGAAGCGTTCAATTTTGGGTGTTCAAGGCATTCACTCCACGGCCGCCTCGCCCCATTCCTTGGGTTCGAGACGCGCTTCGTTCGGGATGTCGTCCACGACATTGGCCGAGAAGCTGTTATTGGAGAGGTAGTCGCCGGCTGGCAGGGCGTTGCCATCGCGATCGAGACCGTCCCAGATCAGCGAGTGCTTGCCGGCGTTCATCGGCGCCGCGTGCATGAGTTCACGCACCAAACTCCCCTGCGCGTCGTAAACCGCAGCGGAGACATTGCCCGGCTTATCAAGGGTCACGGTGATTTTGTCACCCGGCGCTTCGAGCTCTGCTGCCGCCTTCAGCTGTTTCATACAGCCGGTTGCAAAGATGAATATCAGGAAAGCAAAAAATAGTAGATTTTTTGTTTTCATTGAGTTGCGCACAAATTGACAGCGACCCCGCTGATTTCAAAACTTCCGGCGCAATACGGCTGAAGGCCGCCTGGCTTGGGAACCAACGAGAAGGTGAGCCGTTCGGTGGGCATCTGTGGAGTCAACACCACGCGGTAAGTTTCCCAACTTTCCGTGATCGTGATGGGCGACCACGGCTTGCCCCCCCCCAGGAGCGCAGGACGCTCAGATACTTCGGGCCGGTGTGGCTGCGGGCTTTGAAATGAACCTCAAACGCCTCCTCCGGTTGAAATGTGCGGGGCAGGGTGAAGATCGCCCCGGCGTGCTGGCTCCAGGCATCTTTGTGAAACGGCCCGGAGAGCGTGACGGCGAGGACATCGCCTTCAAATCCATCCACCGCCGGATCCGCCTTGCGCCAGCCGAGAAACTCGGGTGCGGGCAGCCATTCCGCGATCTTGCCTTCAAGAATGGACGGCTTCCGAGCGCTCCAGCAATCAATCTCCGCCGCGAGACCGGGAAGGCAGAACAATAAACAGAAAACCAGGATGCGAATGGTTGATGGCAACATGGAAAGAATGGTCAATCGGCGAACTGGCATGTGGATGGCAGGTCGCGGGAGGAGGTGAATCCCGGCCCGCCGCCCGCGACATAGCCAGCAGAGACGCCTGTCGCCCTATGGCTGACCCAGAAGGCGTAGAGATCGCCATGTTGCAGATAAAAACGGAAGCGCACCGACTGCCCCGCCAGGCGTGCGAGGGTGGAATTGCCGCGCCAATGCACGCTTGCCTTTGTGTAGTCGCCAGTGATCTCCAGACAATCGGCTGCCGTGAAGCCGGGGATGGGCACACCTTGTTCAGTGCAGACTTCTGCGCGCAGGGTGCCGACCGCATTAACGAAGAGGTGCCCACCAGTGAAGGTCACTGGCCGAGTGAGCACGGATTGCTCCAGCGCCCCGGCGCGGAGCGAGGCGAAGCCGTCGCGGCGCAGCTTCGCGGTGCCGGTCGCGCCATGGGCATACATGCCGGCGTGGTAGCCGTGCCTATCGCGATGGTTGGCCGGATCGCCGCGAAATCCGGTGTAGTAGAACCACAACTCGTCGCCCACGATCAGGCACACTCCGCCCACCGATTGCACATAGCCGCGATCCCAAGCGCCGTCTTGCCGGGCTGCGGCGATGAAGGGACTCCGATCCGGCCTGTGCCAATGGAATCCATCGCGGCTGAAGGCGATTTTGAGTTCCGTGATCTTGGGCCGCCCCTCGGCTTCGCAGACTTTGTTCTCCGGTCCCAGATGAATCTCGAAGAGTCCTAGCATGAGGCTTTCGTAGGCCACGGCGTCGAGATTGTAGAGTTGGGCCACCTGGCCGATGAGCGGATCTGGCAAGTCCAAACGGTCCGCCCGGCACCAGAAAACCCGCTCCTCGTCCGTCCACGCGGCTCCCGCTAGAAATCCGGGATGTTCCCGATAGGCGCGGCAGCGCCCGCTCTCATAGCTGCGAATGCTGTGGACCCACACCTTGCGGAACGGATTATAAAACATCGTGCTCCGGTCGCCCATGCGGCCGGTTGCGACCGGCGCGCTCCAATGGATGCCATCGGACGACACCATGCAGCGGCCAGGCCCCTCGAGCGCACCGCCGATCTCCTCCTGAGGCTCGCGCAGGAGCATCTTGTAGCGTTGCGACGGATCGCGGTCTTCCAAATCCAGCCACACCGTTCCGGAATCGGGCCGAAACTCCGGAAGGATGCGATTGGTCGGCGGCTCGACATCCAAGACGGGCCGCTCCCAGACCAGGCCATCGGCACTGGTCGCATAGGCCGTTCTCCCAAGCCAACCGGCCTCATACCACATCTTGTAGCAGCACGCGGCGGGATCCCACCAGACCCCTCCGGCCTTGGGCACCGCCGCGGGATGCACCCCTTCAGTTTCCAAGGGTGTGGCGGGCAGGAAAACAGGATTTCCCTCGTGTTTGCGCGGCTGATGAAACACCCGTTCCAACGAGCTCTCGGCAATGAGGAAATCATCCACGAAGAGCTGGCGTCCGAGATCGATCGGGATGACTGATGGCGGGCTCTCAAGGTATGGCACCGGCATCGAAGCGTCCGACGCGGGATCTATCCCGCGAGGCGGCCACTCCTCCGGCAGACGGATTCCATTGGGTAAGGTCGAGGCCACGGAGATCGTTAACCGTTTTTTGCAATCACGGGTTCACCTGCACCTCATCCCACTCGGCGGGTTCGAGGCGGCTCTCGTTCGGGACATCCTTGAGGACATTGGCCGAGAAGCTCCGGTTCTTGAGGTAGGCACGGGCCATTGCCGAGGTGCCAAGCTCGTTGCCGAAGATATAGCCGAGATCCATGCGAACGGGCGTGCCGGCTTTGAGGGTCACACCAAGTAAGTCGAGCGGAATGGTCGCGACGGCGGTGAATCCGGATGGCGTCTTCGTGTATTTCATTTCCACCCCCTGGACGATATTGATCTCGTCGAACGACTCCTTTCCGGTCGGCGAGGTGAGCACGATCGGTTCGCCAGTGAATCCTTTGACCTTCGGACGGAAGAGAACGGCGTAGGTCGCAGGCTTCTTGCCATCGGCTCCGGGTTGGCGGGTCACGAGCAAGCGGACATCGCCCGGGGCGGGTGTCTTGCGGGCAGGGTCGGCGGCGGGGTCGGCGGCGATCTGGATGTCGAGACAGTTGCCCGCCTTAAAGAGGAGCTTCGGCTCGGTGTTCGCATTGAGCAACTCGGCGGGCGAGTTCACCTCGTAGCTGACATAGAGGTTTTTTTCGTCATAGGCCGCGGCAGCCTTGAATCCCCGGGCGCCATCGACATCGCGGGGAATCAATGCCGCATTTTTCAGGGAATCAATGCCCTTGGTGAGAACGAGCTTCTGCGACGAGGAGTTCTTGGCGTTGAACTCGGCGATCGCATCGGAAGCGATTTTGGCCTCCTCCTCGCCCAGGGTAAACTTCCACTCCGGCAGCGGCTGGATGGTATCGAGCCCGAGAACCTCGATGACGCGGGAATCCTGGCCTCCGGCCAGAATGAAGGTGCGCGGCGCGGTGCCGGGCTTGGTCACCAAGCGGACCATGGAGCCGCCCTGCCCTTCGGGCTGGAGCATTTCCATATCGGAGTCGGCGGCGGTGCGCCCGTCCTTCCCGATGGCGGCGACATAGATACCGTTGCGCAGGAAGAGGTGACAGACGCCAAAGTAGGTCATGTTGCCGAAGACATCACCTGCCACGCCGAGAGGGCCCGTGGTCCCCCAGAGGCGACCGGCCCGGACAGGCGGGAGACCGAGGGATTTGTTCCACTGCTCAATATACGGGTAGCCCCATTCCATCTTGCCTTCGGGACTCCACTTGACAAGCGAGGGCGACTGGCCGTTCGCGAGGGTGTAGATGGAACCCTCCGGATCCAGCCAGAGGTATAAGGCGCGTCCAGCCGGTGTGCCGGTAAGGAAGGTCGGCTCGAGTTTGGCAGCATCGTAAACCGGTTGGCCATTGGCCTGAATGCTGACCGGCTGGAGCTTGTGACCCCCGTTGAGCCAGATGGTGAGATCGGCGGAGATGTCCTTGATATTCAGGTTGCTCTTCCATTTCTTATCCGCAGCCAAAGGCTGGAACTCCTCGGGTTGCATCCGTTGGTCCTCATTGACATCCTGCCAGAGGTAGTTGCCGTCGGGGAGCTTGGCGGCATCGCCGAAATCCTTCCAGTCATTCTTCTTGCGATTGATATTGAAGACGCCCAAGAACGGTTTGAAGAGATCACCCTCGCGACGATAGAAGGCCGAGGCGCGGTTGGGATTCACGAGGCCCCATCCGAATTGGCGCTTCTCCTTGGTGGTGAACATCCGGAAACCCTGCGGATAGGCTTCGACAAGGGGCCCGGCGACCATGTCAGGCAGGGTCTTGCGCCAGATGGTGGTGATCGGTGTGGTGGTTTTCTTGTTCCAATCGATCTTCCAGAGCACATTATGGGCGTAAATCTCGTCCGGAACCGCAGGGTCTATGGTGGCATAGCCGAAGTAGCTGCTGCTTCCGAAGAATTCCTTCTCGAACGCTCCGGTGCCAGCATTCCACACGCTGATGCGCTTCGGTCCGTCGGCCTCCTCGGCCACCCAGAGGCGGCCCTGTGCATCGATGGCAATGCCGTCCGGCATAAACATGCCCTTGGCATCGTAGCGCCCCTTCGCAGGACGACCGCCCGCTTTGCCGATACTGCGGAGAAACTTGCCTGAGTTGTCATAAACCGTCACATCGTTTCGGTTCCCCTGGTTGCTGACATAG
>Ga0209297_1002116_pt1 | contig 11185 bp, 4 predicted proteins | sample S_130805_MF_Meta_FD_187322 | JGI IMG/M metagenome (GOLD analysis project Ga0209297, IMG submission 187322) | Freshwater microbial communities from Lake Simoncouche, Canada to study carbon cycling - S_130805_MF_MetaG (SPAdes) (version 2) | ecosystem: Environmental > Aquatic > Freshwater > Lake ... | reverse complement strand
CACCAAGTTATCAAACAACGTTGCAGCATCTGCCTCAAGCAGTGGTGCCACCTTTACTACACAGCCTCAGGTGACGATCCAAGATGCAAACTCCTTCACAGTCACCACAGGATCTTCTGCAACTGCCATTGTTACCGTTGCCTTAAGCGGAGGCTCTGCAACATTTAGTGGAACGTTAACGGCAACTGCTAGCGCCGGTGTTGCAACATTTACTGGACTCTCAATTACCGGCCCTGCCGCCACCTACACTCTGACCTACTCGGCAGGTGGCCTAACAGTTGCTACCAACACGATCGTGATTACATCGGCAGCGGCCACCAAACTATCAAATAACGTTGCAGCATCTGCCTCAAGCAGTGGCGCGACCTTTACAACTCAGCCTCAGGTGACGATCCAAGATGCAAACTCCTTCACAGTCACCACAGGATCTTCATCTACTGCCGTTGTCACCGTTGCCTTAAGCGGAGGCTCTGCCACATTTAACGGCACATTAACTGCCACAGCAAGCGCCGGTGTTGCAACATTTACTGGACTATCAATTACCGGACCTGCCGCCACCTACACTCTGACCTACTCTGCAGGTGGCCTAACAGTTGCAACCAATACGATCGTGATTACATCGGCCGCTGCTACCAAGCTTGCAAATAATGTTGCAGCATCTGCATCTAGCAGTGGTGCGACCTTTACAACTCAGCCTCAGGTGACTATCCAGGATGCAAATAACTTCACCGTCACGACAGGATCTTCTGCAACTGCGATCGTGACCGTTGCACTCTCAGGAGGCTCTGCAACATTTAACGGCACGCTAACTGCAACCGCTAGCGCCGGTGTTGCAACATTTACTGGACTTTCTATTACCGGACCTGCCGCCACCTACACTCTGACCTACTCGGCAGGTGGATTAACAGTTGCCACTAATACGATCGTGATTACATCGGCAGCTGCCACCAAGCTATCAAATAACGTTGCAGCATCTGCCTCAAGCAGTGGCGCGACCTTTACAACTCAGCCTCAGGTGACGATCCAGGATGCTAACTCCTTCACAGTCACCACAGGATCTTCTGCAACTGCCGTAGTGACCGTCGCACTCTCAGGGGGCTCTGCAACATTTAGCGGAACGCTGACGGCCACGGGCATAGCCGGTGTTGCAACATTTACTGGACTTTCAATTACCGGCCCTGCCGCCACCTACACCTTGACCTACTCTGCCGGTGGCCTGACAGTTGCAACCAATACGATTGTGATTACATCGGGTACTGCAAGCCAGATCACGATGAGTGTTCAACCAAGTAGCTCGGTTATCAGCGGTGACTCTATTGGCTCACCTGCAGTCCTTGTCAGAGATGTCTCTAATAATCCAGTTGCCGGAATCACTGTCACGGTATCTATTAGTGGAGGCTCGGCCGCATTTAGTGGAACAAAGACTGCAGTCACTGATGCCTCAGGTATTGCAACATTTACTGGCCTGACATTAACTGGAACAGTTGCCACCTACACACTTACCTTTACAGCTGGCTCTCTGACTGTTAACTCCAATGGCATCTCACTGACTGCAAGTGGTGCCACCCAAATCGCAATGAGTGTTCAACCAAGTAGCTCCGTTGTTAACTCCAGCTCTATCGGCTCACCTGCAGTCCTTGTCAGAGATGTCTCGAGCAACCCAGTTGCCGGAGTCACTGTCACGGTATCTATTAGTGGGGGATCGGCAGCATTTAGTGGAACAAAGACTTCAGTCACTGATGCCTCAGGTATTGCAACATTTACTGGTCTGACATTAACTGGAACAGTTGCCACCTACACACTTACCTTTACAGCTGGCTCTCTGACTGTTAACTCCAATGGCATCTCACTGACAGCAGGTGCTGCAACTCAACTCTCTAACAATGTTGCAGCCACAGGTGCCTCAAGTGGAATCGCATTTACTACTCAGCCACAGGTGACGATCCAAGATGCAAGCGGAAATACAGTCACCACTTCATCGCTTACTATCACCGCCAGCATTACTATCGGCGTTGGTGGATCATTTATCGCTGGAAATACCGCGACTGCATCTAGTGGCGTTGCAACATTTAACGGACTTGGCATTACGGGAGTTGCTGGAAATACCTACACGATTACCTACTCATCCGGCTCGCTCACGGTTGCAACGGGAACTATCACTCTCTCATCTGGCATACCTAACAAGCTTTCCAACAACATTCCAGCTGCCGGTGCCTCAAGTGGAATCGCCTTTAGCACTCAACCACAGGTGACGATCCAAGATGCAAACTCCAACACCGTTACGACTTCAACGCTTACAATCACGGCCGCCATTACCGTTGGTGTCGGTGGAACCTTGATCGGCACAACTACTGCCGTCGCTTCAAATGGTATTGCAACATTTAGTAACCTTGGAATTAGCGGAGTTGCTGGAAATACCTACACGATTACTTATTCATCCGGTTCTCTCACTGTTGCAACAGGCACAGTCACTCTCTCTGCTGGAGGGGCAACCAAGCTCTCTAACAGCGTCGCAGCTGCAGGGGCTCCAAGTGGAATCGCATTTACTACTCAGCCAGTCGTGACCATCCAAGATGCAAACTCCAACACCGTTACAACTTCATCGCTAACTATCACAGCCAGCATCACTTCCGGCTCGGGTGGATCGTTCATTGGCGGGAATACTGCAACCGCATCTAGTGGTATTGCGACATTTAGCGGTCTTGGAATCTCTGGCACGGCCGGCACCACCTACACAATCACTTACTCATCCGGTTCCCTCACCGTTGCCACGGGAACAGTCACACTTGGATTTGGCAACGCCGCACAGGCAGCGATAACAACCCAGCCATCAGGAGCAGTTAATGCAACTGCCCTTACCGGCCAGGCAGTCATTCGAGTAACAGACTCTGCTGGCAACACGGTCACTAACTATGGCGGCAATGTTGTTGCAACTATTGCTAGTGGGACAGGTGTACTGAGTGGAACAACAACTGTTGCCGCATCAAGTGGTGTCGCAACCTTTGCTAACTTGATCATCACCGGAACTGCTGGCGACTTCACTTTAACGTTCACACCAACATCACTGACTTCGATTACGTCTAACGCCTTTGCGCTCACTGCTAGCGCTGCGACACAACTATCCAACACCACCGCAGCTACGGGTGCTTCAAGCGGACTGGCCTTTAGCACCCAACCACAGGTGACGATACAGGATTCAAGTGGCAACACAGTTACGACTTCATCGCTGACTATCACTGCAACTATTTCGGCTGGTACTGGCGGTTCATTTATCGCAGGAAATACAGCAACTGCGTCTAGCGGCATTGCAACATTTAGCGGACTTGGCATCACGGGAGTTGCCGGAAATACCTACACAATTACTTACTCATCTGGATCCTTAACAGTTGCAACTAATACCGTCACTCTTACTACGGGAGTAGCAACCAAGGGACTCATGGTTACTCAACCTTCAGGTGCCGTCAACGCCACAATATTCACGGGCCAACCAGTTGTTCGAGTAACAGATTCGGCCGGAAATACTATTACCAGCTTTACAGGAAATGTGGTTGCGACCATTGCTAGCGGAACGGGAACGTTGGGGGGCACAACCACGGTTGCAGCCGTTGATGGAATCGCAACATTTACAAATCTATTGATCACTGGAACGGCCGGAAACTTTACTCTTACTTTCACTCCAGCTGCTTTGACATCTGTAACTTCGAACTCCTTCACGCTTAGCGCTAAGTTGCTCAATGTTACATTTGACGCTCAAGGTGGATCATCAATATCTGCTACAACGGTCTTGACTGGCGCATCTATTTCAACACCTGCATCGACAACTCGCTCTGGTTACTTATTTAGCGGATGGTTCATTGCAGCTACTGGCGGTTCAGCAATCACGTTCCCTTACTCTCCAGCGAACACATCTGATTTCACTTTGTATGCGCAATGGAGCGCCACGAGCCAATCTGTTACCTATACGTTAAACGGTGGTTCAGGTACGGCTCCAACACAGGCCACGGTAGCGACAGGAAGTGCATTTACCATCGCAAGTGGAAGTGGAGTCTTCCGCACCGGCTACACATTCGTCGGTTGGAACGATGGATCAGCGACCTTCCAGGCTGGCTCTTCATATGCAATGTCTGCATCTAATGTGACTTTGGCCGCTCAATGGACGCTTAATGCAACACGGAGCATTACTTATGCAAATGGTGGTGGAACTGGAACTGCACCTACCCAAGCCTCTATTGCAGATGGTTTGAGCTTCACCGTTGCCGCCAATACATTCACTCGCACCGGTTACACCTTTGCTTTCTGGAACGATGGTACTTCTAACTACTCTGCCGGCTCTTCTTACACAGTGGGTGCCTCAAATGTGACCTTAACTGCCCAGTGGAGCGGAACCTCTCAATCTATAACCTATGCGTTAAACGGTGGTTCTGGAACGCTTCCAACTCAAGCCAATGTTGCTACGGGTGCGACATTTGTCGTTGCAAGTGGAAGTTCATTAACTCGCACGGGCTTCACATTTAGTGGATGGAGCGATGGCACGGCAACGTTCCAAGCTGGATCTGCCTACACAATGGGCACATCGAATGTAACCTTGAGTGCGCAGTGGAATACGAATGTTACGCATTCAGTAACGTACACGGCAGGCTCGACTGCTGTAACTGGAACCGCCCCAACTGAGGTCGCCATAGTAGAGGGTTTAACCTTTGTCGTGAAGGCGAACACATTCACTCGCACCGGATTTACATTCAGTGCATGGTTATCTTCTGGATCTGGAATTGTGGCCGCTTCATACTCAGCTGGAAGCACATTTACCATGGGCCTCAGCGATGTAGTTCTTACTGCACAGTGGAGTGCAATACCGAACTCAACCGTGACATTTAATCCAGATGATGCAGGTGGCGTTGAATACGTTCAGACTACTAACGTCACTACTAATCTCATTCCGAATACATTTACTAGACCCGGATTCACATTCGGTGGCTGGTCTCGCACACCAACGCCTAACTCAGTATTTGCCTTTGGCAACAATGCAAGCTATCCATTCACTTCCTCAATAACTTTGTATGCAATTTGGAACCCTGGCACAAGTCGCACTGTTACTTATGCATTAGGTGGCGGTACGGGTCAGTTACCTACACAAACACCAGTTTCAGAGGGTGCGAGCTTCGTACTCTCTAGTGGAGCAACACTTTCACGAGTTGGATTTGTACTCAGTGGCTGGAGCGATGGAACAAATAACTATGTCCCTGGCGCCACATACACAATGTCTACTCTCGATGTTGTTCTCACTGCGAACTGGACGCAGGCTGGCTCACGTAGCGTTGTTTATTCCTTAAATGGTGGAACAGGTACGGCGCCAACACAGGCCGATGTTGTTGAGGGATTGACCTTCACGGTCGCAGCTAGACCCGCCACTCGTCCTGGCTACACGTTTAACTCTTGGTTCGATGGCACCACGAACTTTTTACCAGGTGCAATCTATACAGTAGCGAGATCTAATGTCTCACTCGTCGCGCAGTGGACTGCAAATGCTGCCAGAACCGTCACATATACGATCACCGATGCGACCGCAGCTTCGGCTACGACAACTGGTAATGCACCAGCGGCAGTAGATGTTCCAGAAGGCGCAACCTTTGTCGCCGCCGATCACGATGGCTTTACTCGTCCTGGCTTTGCCTTTAGTACATGGAGTGATGGATCTGCCAACTACGCACCAGGTGCGACGATAACAATGGGCGCAAATGGCATAGTACTTACCGCGATATGGACAGCCAATCCAACTCGCACCATTACATACTCACTCGGAGGCGGAACGGGAACTGTTCCAACTCAGGATGATGTTGCACAGGGCTTAACATTTAGAGTTGCTGAATCAACTGGCCTTTCTCGTTCAGGATTTGTATTTAGTAACTGGACAAATGGATCAGTGTTCTACGCAGCTGGGGCAACATATACCGCTTCGACTTCAAATATAACTTTGACCGCCGTATGGCGAGCAGTACCTATTCGCACTGTGGTTTATTCTCTCGGACTAGGAACTGGAACAGTGCCGGTACAGGCAGCTCTTGAGGAGGGATTAACTTTCACAATTGCAGATGAAACCGGAATCAGACGTGCTGGATTTACTTTTGTTAACTGGACAGATGGAAGAACTACATATGCACCAGGAGCAGATTACAAAGTGGGCACCAGCAATGTCACTTTGACTGCAGTATGGAGCCAGGCACAAACTAGAACTATTACTTATCTCCTCGGTCAAGGCAGCGGAATTGTGCCAACGGAAACGCCAAAGGTCTCGGGATCTAAGTTCACTGTTGCAGAGGACACTGGAATTACAAGAGCGGGCTTTACGCTTCTTGGCTGGCGCGATGGAGTCACGACGTATGCCCCAGGAGATACGTACACGATGAGTAATTTCAACGTTGTATTCAATGCCGTGTGGACACCAGTGGTCGCACGAACAATTACTTACGCTAACCCTGGAGCAACTGGAACTCCTCCTATTCAGAGTCCAGTTGCCACCGGAGGAAGTTTTGTTGTCGCCGCCGGAACCGGACTGATTCGTGTTGGATTTACATTTACTGGCTGGAGTGATGGCAGCAAGCTTTACGCACCTGGCGATACTTACGACGTTGCCGCTCAGAATGTGATCCTAACTGCGCAGTGGGTTCCAACAGTTCTTAGAACCGTTACATATCTATTGAACACTGGAGTCGGAGTTACTCCGGTTCAAGCATCCGTTGCCTCTGGAACAAGATTTATCGTCGCCACAAGTGCGGGCATTACAAGGATTGGCTTCTCATTATCTGGCTGGAGCGATAGCACCGGTACATATTTACCAGGCTCTCAATACACAGTTGGCGCCGCCAACGTAACACTCACAGCGATCTGGGTACCGGCAGTGGCAAGAACGGTCACATACTCACTTGGTGGTGGCGTGGGTCCAGTTCCAACACAGACTCCGGTCGCAGAGGGTGCGAGCTTTAGATTGGCCTCAGCCTTTGGCATAACCAGGGCTGGCTTTAGATTTGCCGGGTGGAACAATGGAACTGCTACCTATCTAGCCGGAGGGCTATACAAGATGGGAGCTACAGAAGTAGTTCTAACTGCCATCTGGATCAGATAGAAATCTGACGGCCTCGAGCGCGCTCCAGCCGTTGGGATAGGTGGCCAATAAGGCCTCTTCACCCGATAAGTCAGAGCCTAGCGTGACTAATGCATGTTCGACATAACCGCTTGCGCGTACCTGAGGCATTCCAATATTGGCCATTAAGGCGTTGCATAGACACTTTTTCTCTGTCGTAGCGCCCGGTTCTCCACCTTTGAAATGAAATGTTTTATCTGGCTCACCGGAACACCGGTAAGCGATGCGTTGACCAGGTCGCTCGACAACGGTACGCAGGTATCCGAGATCGCAGAGTTTTACCCGACCGGAAAACTCATCAGTATCTGAGATTGTATTTTCAAGTTCGGCGTATTTAAATGGAAATGACGTAGGAGATCCATGTGGATCGGTTACAACCTTCAAGCTCTTATCAACGATCTTTTCTAGAATCTGCGCACGTAGTGCTTCGGTAATGCCGGATTCATGACAGAGAGCAAAGATTGATCCAACCTGAACACCGACAGCGCCAAGGTTGATCGCCTCTTTTAATTTTTCAGGCGTCGAATATCCACCGGCTAACCAGAAGGGAAGCCCGGTCGCCTTCACTTTGACAATATCTGCATCATCTTTAGCTGAGAACTGTGATTGACCATCGGCGCCGATTGGAACGTTGCCTCGGGGAGGGGCGTTGTGACCACCGGCCGATGTGCCTTCGATAACGAAGCCATCTGGGCGCACCTCATCATTTCGATTCAAATATGCGGCAAGTGCGTGGGATGAAATAATGGCCAGAAACTTCGGGGGGTGAAGCTCTATCGTTTGTCCACCGCGCACGACTACGGGATCAAAGGATTGGAAATACTTTGTTGTGGCAGCTTCGACATCGATGGCGATCTTTGTCTTCTCGTGTTTTACAAGTTCGCGTATGACGCGGGGAATTTCACTTGGAATTCCGGCGCCCATAAGTATGTAATCGACCCCGGCTAATATCGCACCGTAAATGGATGCAGGAGTGGCTAATTGAATCTTCTCTAGGTAATTGATTCCAACAATCCCGTCGTGGCCCTCTCGGGCCAGCCAAACCTCGACAAAATTTGCTGCAACTAAAAATTTAACGGCAAACTCGTCGGGCTTAAGCGACATTTTCGGCAAGAGAAGATAAGCAATATCAGCTGCCTTTCCGCCTTCAATAAAAAATCTTCGAAGCGCATCTGCTACAAACTCTTGGTCTGGATAGGCGGCAAGTGCACGCCTTACAGAGCCATCAGCATCGCCATCTTGCAGGCGTCGGGCAATCACAGAATCGATTGCAGTGCCAGATACGACACCGAGTTCACCGGCGCGAGACACGGCCTGGGCCATTTTCCATGAGGAGACAGCGATGCCCATCCCACCTTGAATCACTTGCGGCAGGGGTTTTTTCAACGTATTCACTACACAATCTTAAATGGCTCAAAAAACCGACTGGCCAGTACGGCGAGAGATGCCACTCACGGTTATAATTTACGAATATTTAGCTTAAAAAAAGCGATATCAGTGAAAACAGAAGGAGTCAGAGTGCTTAATCAAGAGAAGCTTTTGTTACATATGGCATGGGCCAATCAACACGTACTTGCAACCCTTGAAGGACTCTCCGATAGTGATTGGCAACTAAAACTCACCAACGAAGATTGGTCGATACAGGAGTTAGCAAACCATATTGTTTTAGCGGCCGGGGGATATGCCTACCGAGTATCCGGAGAGTGGGTCTATAGCAACTTAGATCAAGAGATGGTTATTCCACTTACCGACTTACGAAAGTACTGCGGCCAGGCCGATGAAATTCTTCGCATTCAATCGCACAAACCTGACTCCGTTGATACAAGCATGCGAGATGGGCAAAAGAGTTTCCGTTCGAGATCAACGATCATTTCTCAATCTATCCATCATGCAACAGAGCATCGGGCACAGATTTCCGATACTTTGAAAGTTCATGGAATACGGATTCTGGACCTTGATGAGATTGATCTCTGGGCATACTCTGATATTGCGGGCGAGATTAACTCTATTGATGGTTGAATAAGAGAGATGCCTGACCTGAATATTCGCCAAAGCGTCATACAGACAGCTCGACTTGAACTGCACCACATCACAGGGGCCGAAATTATTTCCCTATTTGAAACCCCTGAAGATAATTGGATTTACGAGGGTAAAAGCTATACAAATCCCTATCGTCAGTTAATGGATGATTCAGGACCCCTGGCCTGGCGCGTTCCTCAAGTTAAGGCCGATCCATCCCTTAACAAGTGGTTTGTACGCTGGATAGTTCTTAAGAGTACGAACGAAATTATCGGTAGCAGTAGTTTTCATGGTGCACCCAATGAAAATGGAATGATTGAAATTGGATTGGGGATTGAACCGAAGTTTCACAATCAAGGCTTTGGTTTCGAGGCGCTCACTGGGATGTGGGGATGGGTCTGCGCGCAAGAAGGCGTGAAAATTCTGCGCTATACGGTGGCAATAACGAATCTGCCATCTATCGCACTAGTAAAAAAGTTTGGATTCACACGTATTGGTGAGCAGCTAGATGAGATCGATGGCCCAGAAGAAATCTATGAAATGAGTTCGGAAGCGTTTGTAGCATCGAACTTTTAAGTCTAATTAGCCAGAGGCGCCTGTGTCACCTTTATCGCCCTTGGCACCGGTTGCACCAGTTGCCCCGGTTGCACCTGTATCACCCTTCGCCCCGGTTGCACCTGTATCACCCTTCGCGCCGGTATAGCCGGTCGTAATTGTTGTTTGAATGTTGCTCGCATGTTGGTGGGCATTAAAATAGATGATGAGTGGAATATCTTCTGCACCACCGATTCGTTTAGCATAAAGCTTAAAGACGATGCGATCAGTTAAAGCTAATAGATAACCCGTCGTGTCAGGGTAGGTCCAAGTCAAAAGCCCTGGAAACAGTGTTCCGAAAATGGGAGAGCTACCAGCCCGCAAACTGGTTTCAACTCCTGACTTTGTGCGTTTAAGCAGGGCAACTCGTAGTTGTATTAAGTTATCTGGAGAGCCCGTATTGATCCAAAAATTACGGCGAGCTGTTCCCGGTGGCAAAGTGGTCGTATTAGGATCCCCGCTTGGTGTTATAAATGCAGCGACCAGAACTTCAGAGCTACCTGCAAGAGTGACTCGGATCGGCAATTCATTCTTATCCGTTGGCGCACTCGTTGCTAATCGATAACCGGTTATATCGCTCTCAACTGTAGGATCTAAATAGTAGGTTCTACCTGCATTGCTACCATCAGTTCCTGATGTGCCTGTTGCGCCAGGGACTGTCCATACGATGGGCCGTTCCTTCTTGCTATCGCACTTTCCCTTTGTGATTAAGCGGACTATACCTGTTCCATTATTGGCGCAGGCGAGCAATAAATTTGGATTAATAACTAATTGTGTGGGGGCTGCTTGCTCAGAGCTCAATATTTTAACTCCCGGAACCACGATTGAATCACTAGTGGCGTTTCCGGTATAGAGATTAACGTAAACAATGGTTGCTACTAGAACAATGGCCATTGCAACCGACCATAATTTATGGACTTTCTCGGCCAATTTCTCTCACCTCAATCACTAAGTTTACGGTGCATAGTTATAAAACAATTCTAACAGTTAGGTTTTTGTAAATTAACTATAGATGAGTAACAATTTCGTGAAGTTGAAGGAATGCAAATCACGAAATGTTAGAAAACTGCGAGGTTTCAACTCTGTATAAAGAGCTCGAATGAATGCCTTCGGCGTTATGGATTAACGGTGAACCATAAAAGAGCACCGACGCAAAGGGCAACGAGGCAGATGATAAATCCATAAACAAAGCGCATTCTAGTAGTTGATGCGAACTCACCCATCAGACGATGATCCTTTGAAATGCCGTACATGAAAAAAAGAAGTGGAAGTAGTAAAACTGCATTCAAGATCTGCGTTAAAACTAAGACTCGAATCAAAGGCACCCCTGGCAAGAGAATTAGCCCTGATGCTAGTAATGTCATAACTCCAAATGTTGCATAGAAGAGAGGCGCTTCTTTTGGGCCATCATCTAATGCAGCTGGCTGCCCAGTT
>Ga0209297_1002115_pt1 | contig 11187 bp, 10 predicted proteins | sample S_130805_MF_Meta_FD_187322 | JGI IMG/M metagenome (GOLD analysis project Ga0209297, IMG submission 187322) | Freshwater microbial communities from Lake Simoncouche, Canada to study carbon cycling - S_130805_MF_MetaG (SPAdes) (version 2) | ecosystem: Environmental > Aquatic > Freshwater > Lake ... | reverse complement strand
GTGCATCACTGATTGATGGATTCGCCATGGTTGATAAGGGTGAACTCTGGTTAAGCGGTGTTCACATTCCTGAATACACACAAGGTACGTGGACTAATCACACACCACGACGTGATCGCAAACTACTTGTGCACTCTGCTGAGATTCGTAAACTATCTGCTCGTATGAAAGAAGGCGGACTCACTCTTGTTCCACTCTCACTTTATTTTAAAGATGGCAAAGCAAAGATTGAATTAGCAGTTGCAAAGGGTAAGAAAGTCCACGATAAGCGCGCTGCACTTATGGAACGTCAAGCAGGTCGCGAAATAGAGCGTGAAGTTTCTCGTCGTCGCACTGGCAAGGATTCTTAAAGTAATTCACACGCTTAATTAATACCCCGTTTTGTATCTTTTTTTATTCAGCCTTACACTTATCTACTCATTACTCCAAGCGCGCAAGTGTTTTGATTAATGAAAACAAAAACTAAATAGTGGAAATAGCTTTCCACACCCATGGGGGTGAACGGTCTCGACTTTGGAAGTTGATTCAGGGGAAGCGGGCCGAGGAAGCCAGGATGATCTCGTTAACCAAAAACCTGTGCAAAAAATAAGTGCAAGTACAACTCGCACTGATTACGCCCTAGCTGCATAAGCTAGCCCCGTAATCCGTCAGCTCAGATTCCGTCTTCGGTCTGAAACCTGGCGTCGCTAGAAGACTTTTTCTGCAGTGGCGTTGCGAACACTGTAGAAGAACCTTTTCGCAAATGAGTTCGTCGAATACTTGTGTGGATGAGATTCGGAACTGAGAAAACGTTAATCACACTACGCCCGTAGAAGCCCTGTTTTAATCCCGAAGGACCCGGGTTCGATTCCCGGCACCTCCACCATTTCTAAGAATTACTTTCTCTTAAACTCGCGCTTCAGTGCATATGCGCTAACAGCTATTGCAGAGAGCGCTAATAATTTAGTTCCTACCGGGATGCCTTGAAGTAGAAGCATTACCCCTAAACCAATTCCAATTGCGCTGAATTGGCAGATGAATATTCTTCTTAGAGTGTTCGTCGATCTCTTTGTGGTTTTTACAAAGGTTAAACCGATTGCCAATGGTCCTGAAAGAATCAAAACAATAAATATAATTGTGACTAATAACGCGAGTGATTCCATTACGGCAATCCTTTCCACTTTGATTGCAGTACTGAGTATACGTCCATATCGATTATTGATCCGTCTGCGCGAACAACTCTTTGGCGAAGCAAGCCTTCGTGTTCGTATCCTGCACGTGTAACAACCTTTTTTGAGGCTTCGTTGTCATGATCGATCATTGCTTCAATGCGATTCCAGCCCATTGTTTCAAAGCCAAAGTTAGTCAGCATTTTTACCGCTGTTGTGCCGATGGATTTTCCACGAAATTCCTTTGAAATCCAGTAACCAATTTCAGCGACTTTGTTGCTAAAACTTGGTGAGTGAAACGAGATAACCCCTGCTAACTCCGGCGACGCACCATGGTTGCTTTCTACTATAAATCTAATCTCGCGCTTACTTTGTAATCCTTCAGGATCGAGTTGACGGACAAAAGCCTGTGCATGTTCGAGTGTGTAATCTGCAGGAACTGTTGTGAAGTGTGAAATTAATGGATCTTGGCACGCTTTAAAAATACTTTCGATATCGCTCTCACGTGATGGACGCAGCGTGATGTTGCCGTAAGTAATAGTTGGAACTTCACTAGGCCACCAAATCATGGCTTAAGAATGGCATATACGAATCTAGTAGCGGGGGCAGGATTTGAACCTACGACCTCTGGGTTATGAGCCCAGCGAGCTACCGAGCTGCTCCACCCCGCGTCGGAAGGCTTATCGTAAGTGAGCAAGCAGTAATAACCAAATCCGTGAGTGTACTTCTACGATTTAGAAGCGGATTTAGATGAGTAATTACTTTTTGCTTTGCGCAGAAATTGCGGCGGCAATTGCAGCCTTTAAGCGATCTTGCGCTTTTCCATACGCAGTGAAATCTCCCTTAGCAAGTGCTGCTTGTCCATCTGCAAGTGCTTGTTTCGCACTTGCAAGTGCATTAGCTAAATCAGTTGTGCCAGTTGTTGGTTTTCCTGAACCAGTTGCAGAACCAGTTTCAGATGTTCCAGAGTTACCAGCAAATACTTGATCAAGTGCACCCTTAAGAGTGTCGCTATAACCAATCTGATCACCGAATGAAACCAAAACTTTTTGCAGTAATGGATACGCCGCAGCGTTTGATGTTGCTCGAACATAAACAGGTTGTACGTATAACAAGCCACCGCCAACTGGAAGTGTTAATAAGTTACCGAGCACAACATCTGATCCACCCTGACGTAGCAATGAGAGTGAGTTTGCGACTTCTGGTTTAGCTTCAAAGTTAGAAGCAACCTGTGAAGGACCAGCGACGTTTGTGCTTCGTGGTAATTGCAGAACAGTTATTTTTCCGTAATCCGGACCAGCCTGTGAATTAACTACGGCAAATGCTGCTAAGTTTTCACGACCACCACGAGGTACGAATGGTGTTGTTAATGAGAACGCTGCCTTATCAGAACCAGGCAATTGCATGGTCATGTAATAAGGAGGTTGGTTTCCGGCGTTCGCTCCAAATGTTGATGGATCGCGAGGTACGCGCCAGAAATCTTGTCCGCCATAGAAAGCTGCTGCAGTTTGTACGTGATACGCACTCAAGATATCGCGCTGAATTCTAAACATATCTTCTGGGTAACGGATGTGCTCCATTAACTGATCTGAAATTTCAGACTTTGGCTTAATGCTCTTAGGGAAAGCCTTTGACCATGTTTTTAGAACAGGATCATTCTCATCCCACTGATACAAACTTACGGTTCCGTCATAGGCATCAACTGTTGCCTTTACAGAGTTGCGTATGTAATTAACGCTTTCATTTCCTTGTGCAGTAATAGATGTTGAGTTAGCAGTTAGTGCATCTGATGTTGCACTTGAAAGTGTGGTCTTGCGTGAATATGGATAGCCGGCGCTAGTTGTGTAGCCATCGATAATCCACAAAATACGACCATCAACTAGCGCTGGGTATGGATCTCCATCAAGAGTTAGCCACGGCGCAACTTTTGCAACACGATCACGTGGGTTTCTTTCGAACAAAATCTTCGAATCTTTATTAATCAAGTTTGATAGCAAGATACGTTGTTCTTGATATTTCAGTGCGAAAACTAATTTGTTAAAGAGAGAACCAACAGGAACTCCGCCTTTGCCCGAATACGTTACGTTCTTTTGACCATTTGCAGAGGCATCATCTGGATAATCAAATTCAACTGGTTCTCCAGTAGTTGTTCCACCGATGATCGAATAATCAGGAACGTTCTCACCAAAATAAACGCGTGGTTCAAATTCGCCAAGTCCCTTTGTTGGAGGAAGATCGCCAACGATAAATGATGGCTTTCCATCTGCATCGCGGACATTTCCATATGCTGCAACAAAGCCAAATCCATGTGTGTAAACCAAGTGATCGTTAATCCAGTTACGGCTTGGGTTTCCATCAATATTTAATTCGCGGATTGCAACAATCGTGTCATGGGAAACCCCGTCTACTTTGTAACGATCAACATCAAGGGAAGCACCAAAGGTGTAGTAAGGCTTGATTTGTTGAAGTTGTCTAAAAGTTGCTGAAAGTACGTTTGGATCCATCAAGCGAATATTGGAAATGGTTGCCGCATCGCCAGAAAGTTGTCCCGCGGAGGCATTGAGTGTTGCTTGAAAATCCTTTACTTCAACAGCTGATAACCCGAAAGCATCACGAGTTGCATCAATATTGCGCTGAATAAATGGCGCTTCCTTTGAAGACTCACTTGGCTTTACTTGGAATTGTTGAATAGCAGCAGGATAAATACCTGCGATTAATACAGATGAGATAACAAGCAGCGCTGTTCCAGCTGCTGGAAGTAACCAAGATTTGCGAACTATGTTTGCAAAGAATAAAAGTGAACAGATCACGGCTATGCCTGTCAAAATAGCTTTTGCTGGCAAAAGTGCGTTGACGTCTGTGTATGTCAAACCTGTAATTAATTTATTATCTTTGAGAGCAAGTGCATAACGATCCAACCAATACGCACCTGCCTTTAGCAATACAACAAGTCCTAAGAGAACAGATAGCTGAACACGGGCGGCAACTGTTGTGCGCTCTTGTGCGACTTGTGGACGAATACCACCGTATAAATAATGCACAATGGCAGAGCCAATAATTGCAAAGACAAGGGTAGAAATTCCCCATGCAACAAGTGCTTGATACATCGGCAACTTAAATGCAAAGAATGAAATGTCTAGGCCGAATTGTGGATCAGTAACACCAAATGGAGTTGAATTCTTAAAGAGCAACCATGTGTCCCAGAGTTGGGATCCAGATGATCCTCCGAAGTAAAAGAGAACTAGTGAAAGCCCGGCAAGTACGAGTCGACGAATAGGTTCAATTTGTGAACGGTAACGCTCGAGGTTATCGGCTTCAACAGTTAGTGGAACATATAAAGGTCGCTTACGAAATGCTAAATAAATATTTAAGGTAATAATTAATGACGTTGCAAAACCTGCGACCACGAAAACTGTTGCTTTTGTCAGAAGAATTGTTGACCAGACTTCTGTGAAATCAACTGATCTAAACCAGAGCCAATCTGCATAGAAGCCACTGAGGCTAACGAGTGCAACGGAGGCAACAACCAAAATTGCGATAACAATTGGAAGTGGTCCGCGACGACGGCGATTAAAGTTTAAATTCGGGAAGCTACTAGTCATGAGTTAAAGATACTGAACCGAACGCCACTTCTGCCACTTGGGCAAAATTAGGCTCTTTTAGCGCAGGACATACCTATTACTTCAGGCGAACTATTTGCAGAAAGGGCTTTAACTGCATCATCGATCGTACTAATCGCAAAGACGGTTATTCCTTTCGGAACCGATGTGATCTCTGGGCAATTAGAGCGGGGTGCAAGAAAAACTGTTACGCCGACTCGTTGCGCTGCAATTAACTTTTCATCAATGCCGCCAATTGGGCCAACTTTTCCAGTGAGATCAATTGTTCCAGTGCCAGCAACTTTTCTTCCTTGTAATAAATCTTGCGGTGTTAACTCTTCAATAACTCCAAGAGTAAAAATCATTCCCCCACTTGGGCCGCCGGTATTTTTCACATCTAAAGTAATCAAGGATGGATCAACACTTGCTAGTTCCGGATAGTTTTTCTTTACATATGCACGTGCAACGATTTTTGCTTTATCTTGCGAAGAAGTCATATCTACTTTGGCTTCTTTATCTAAAACCTTTGAACTCACGTTATCCGGATACACCGCAGAGCGAGGGTAAATTCGAGAATTTCCATTGACCCAGCCATAAACAATTTCACCAGAAAACATCGATGCACCTGGGCTGGTTACTCGAATAGCCAGCAAGTAGAGCGACCCATTTGGTTTATAGGAATTTTCAGATTTAATTGAAATGACTTTATCTAATACATCAGTTGCACCACCTGGCATCACAACTACAAATGGCAGCGGGGCGAAAAGTGCGAATCCAAAAAATATAAGAACGATTGCTTTAACCGCAATGGGTAGCGATGAATAGCGCATTGCTATAGCGGTGTGCGATCTTGATTCGAAGGTGGAACCTGAAATGGTTTTTGAGGTGGCAATTCATTGGGCGCTGGATCATTGCGGTTTACAGGAGCATGATTACTGGGATCTCTAAATGTTTGTTGAAACTCACTAAATTTCCCAATTGAACGAGACGTTTCAGATTCAAAACGATCTTTAAATTTCGTAACCCACACCACGTAACCCAAAGCGCCAATTAAACCCGCAGCAGGAACTACCCACCAAATAAGGGCTAAGAAAGAACTGGACATGTTCGTAGTCTAGAGGTCGGAGCGCCTATAAGTTCAATGGAATTATTTTCTTTCATCGCGCGTTATAGGTGTTACCACCCGTACGATATGGAAGAGCACGAAGTTAGTAAAAAGGTTTTAGAAGAAAGGTCGTCATGTCAGCATTTGGTTTCACCCCAGATGACGGTTCTGAAGAGAACCCGAATGAAATGACCCCTGAACAACTGGCAGCGATGCTCGCGCAAATGCAAGAACAAGTCACAGAACAATTTCAAAAGCTAGGAATTAATCCTGCAGGGTTTATCAATCCTTTTGCAGCCGGAACTGAATCACTTCCAAAGAGCATTGTTCGCGATACCGCGAAGAAAATTGTTTCGAGTGCAGGCTCTCTTCCCGTGGGCAACACAGATACAACCGTTGTCGCACAAGCCAGCTCTATTGCTCAACTCTGGCTCAATGAAGCCACCGACTTTGCACCGATCGCTAGCGCTACTCAAACCCTTAGCCGCTCAGATTGGGTTGATTCAACACTTGCAGGTTGGCAAACAACCGTAGAACCACTTGCATCTGGCTTAGCCGCTGCCGTTTCCGAACTGATGCAGCAAGCAATTAACGAAGGTCAGGCAGAGGAAACACCAATGCCTATCGAAACAATTGCAACTCTGCTTCGCTCCTTTATTAGCGCGCTCATTGCAACGCAATTGGGGCACTCAGTTGGAGCACTCGCATCATCTGTTACCGGAATCCACGATGTTGGTCTGCCACTAGTAGATCCTGCAATACCTGCATTAGTGCCTGAAAATATTGCGCTGTGGTCGCAAGATCTTGAAATTCCTAAGAGTGAAATAACACTCTTTCATTCAATTCGTGAAGAAGCAGTAGCGCGTTTATTTGAGAGCAATCCATGGCTTGTCTCATATATTCGCACCGCAATTTCTGAATACGGAAAAGGTATTCATATTGATATCGATGCCATACAACGCCAAGCACAAGAGGCAATGGAATCTGGAAATATCGATCCCAATAATCCTGAGAGTTTCACACTTGCAATTGGTGAAGGAATGTTTACTCCTGAAGAGTCGCCAGCACAGCTCGCTGCTCTTACAAAGTTAGAAACTGTCTTTGCTTTAATTGAAGGGTGGACCGATGAGGTCACAACTCTTGCAGTAAGTGATCGACTTCCATCCATTGATGCACTTCGTGAAACATTTCGCAGACGTCGCGCAACATCGGCGCCGACTCAACAATTATTTAAATCACTCTTTGGCCTTGAAGTCTCACCACGAATGTCACGAGAAGCTGCAAACTTCTGGAAAGTTATCCGCGAAAAAGAGGGTGTAAGCACCCGAGATAAAATCTGGTCATCACTATTGCCAGCACCGGAAGATTTATTGGACCCTGAGAATTTCTTGAAGAGCACAGAAGTTCCAGATGACTTATCCAGCCTTTAATTAGAAAAGCGAAGTCCCCGGGCGCACATTCTGTATCTGCCTTCCCCTTGCAGATATAGAACGGTTATCCGAGGACTTCGTAGTCGAAAAGTACGACAGAAGAGAGTCATAATCAAATAACCACCACATTGACAACATGTATTTTTTTGTTGTAATGCAATTATTTTTCGGCGTTTTATTGTGTTAAATAAGTTGTGAAATCGCTTCAACAGGTACCGTTTCTCTATGACCCTCAACCACTCCATTACACATTCATTAGGAGATGGTGATGGTGACGTCGAATCCACCCTTCCAGGAATCTCAGAGGGTGAAATAGTTGTCTTGAGATCCAAACGCCGCAAAAAAAGTATCTCTGCCTATCGCCAAGGTGGGCGAATAATCATTTCGATCCCTGCGCGCATGAGTAAAGCTGATGAACGAAGCGTTATCCCCGAGATGATCGCCAAAATCCGTGCGCAAGAGGCGGATGAATCACCATCTGAAACGATGTTGATGCAGCGATGCGTGCAATTGCTAGAACGTTATGCACCAGAAATTACGATATGTCCGAAATCAATTAATTGGCGCCAGATGCGCGAGCGCTGGGGATCTTGCACATCAGTAGATGCAACGATTCGAATCTCAGATCGACTCAAAGGCGCTCCGGATTACGCCCTGGATTACGTCCTCTTTCATGAAGCGATCCATCTTCATTACTTTGACCATGGCCCAGAATTTAAGGCTGTACTAGCCAGATTCCCCGAAGAGAGCCGTGCTGAGGCCTATTTAGAGGGCTTTGAGGCCGCTGAACGGCGTTACATGCCGCCGACGGTCCTTCCGGGAGCCGAAGTCCTGTAAAAAACTTCCCACAATCACGCGTGATATGAGCGCAATTGAGCGTGAGCGGGGGTATCGTCATGCTTGCACGCCTGCCCCTTATTGGGAAAAAACCCATAGGCAAGCATGCGTCGAACGGAGGAAGAAAATGGCAGAGACATACAAAGGTGACGCTTATTGCGTTAAGTGCAAAGAGAAGCGTGAATTCGAGGGAACCGTAAAGGTCTCAGAGTCCGGTCGTCGCATGGCACAGGGCATCTGCCCAGTATGTGGCACCAAGGTGAACCGCATTCTCGGTAAGGCTTAATACAAGCCCAGCTAAAAGCACTTTTAAGAAAACCCCCGCAGGCAGATATTGCTTGGTGGGGGTTTTCTTTTGTACTGGTGCAATCGGTAACGCCTTAATTACGCACCGCGATGAAATCGCTTGTTCGTGCACATAAATCCGCTGCACTACATGAGCGCTGTGAAATTGACGCCATTGTGCGCAGATGAAAATAAAGAGCCTAGATGCGAAAAATGAAAATACACATACTTCCGAAATTAATTTATTACTTATCCGTCCACGCCTTAAAAGAGGCGCAATTGTTCTCTCCTTGTCCGATTCATTGATCGAGGGAAATCGCGTCTTTGTTGGGTGTAATGGTTCGGGAATTGAGTGTGAAGCACTTGGTATTAATTCAATTGTTACCGCATTTGATGGCAAGAAGAGCGCGCAGGAAATTGCTGAAGCGCTCGCGATAAACGTTGAGATTGTCTGTGAGGTTATTAGCCAATTACTCAGTGCAGGACTTATCGATTATTTAGTTACACCGATAGTTGCGCCAGGTCGTTTCAAAGAACAAGATCAAAGCGCCGATGCTGGTTATATTCAATTGCAATCAAAAATCACTCCAGAGTTATCTGCGACAACATGGATCCCCGGTGTTAACGATGGTGGAGTTGAAGTATTAACGAATCGTCGATTGGCATTAATAGAAATATCCGGAGAAAACAGAGTTGCAACTCAGTTATACGGACTTTTGCTTGCAAGCGGTGTGACACAAACAAAGATGGCCTCTACTTCTAGGCGAGATCGCGCGCGAATTGGAAGCCAAGATATGTGTGCGGGTTTACTAACAAGTGGTGATGTTGGTTCAAATTTTCAGCACACTCTCGAAGATAAAGCTCGGGAATTGGCTCTCTTTCCAAGTAAAGACAAATCCGTTGCAGAAGATATCCCCGAAGTTTTCCTAAAAATATTTATTGGAAATGGTCATGAAGCACTTATTGCGCAAAGTATGAGTGAGGATGAAATACATTTAATTGTTGCAGCCCCCGATGGGCCTTCAATAGATGTTGGACCGCTTGTAATCCCTGGTAAAAGTGCGTGTTCTCGTTGCGTAACTCTTGCGCGAAGTGATCAGCACTCGCTTTCTCGCGAAATAGATATCTTTAGGAGCACGCATACGGAGTTAGAAATACCCGTATCTCTTTCACACTTTGTGGCAGCACAAATCGCATCTGAAATTCTTAGATTTATTGATACAAAGAAATCTGCTCTGATCTCAACTCGGGTGCGTACCAACTATCTCGATGTGTGTAATCCTCAACACATTCGCTTTGCACGCCATCCATTGTGCGGATGTTCTTGGCGTTAATTCGCCGTTCACTTAGGCATCTTTAACCACCCGTACTTTCTCAAGATGCCAAGTGAGAGATTTTCTTCCAGAATATGCCCATGCCCGAAGACAAAGTTCACGAAACAGAGATCCCTCGCTCTGGTGCTGTGCGCTCGGCGAAGATGGTTTCTATTCCACTTGGTCTTGCAGGACGCGGAGCACTTGGACTTGGTCGCCAACTAGTTGGTCAATCTGGTTCTGTTGTACTTGCAGAGATTCAAGAAAAAACTGCAGAACAATTATTTAAAGTTCTTGGTGAATTAAAAGGTGGCGCCATGAAATTCGGCCAAGCACTCTCTGTCTTTGAAGCAGCGCTTCCAGAAAATATTGCAAAGCCATATCGCGAAACACTTACAAAGTTACAAGAATCTGCTCCACCACTACCAACTCGCGTGGTCCATAAAGTATTAGCAAAAGAACTCGGCGAAAACTGGCGAGATAACTTTGCAAGCTTTGAAGACAAAGCAACTGCATCGGCATCCATTGGTCAAGTACACAAAGCAGTTTGGAAAGATGGTCGCGCTGTTGCAGTAAAGATTCAATACCCAGGCGCCGCCGAAGCACTCATCGCAGATCTCAACCAGATTCAACGTTTCTCAAAGATCTTCCAATTAGTTTTGCCAGGCCTTGATATGAAGCCACTACTTGAAGAATTGCGTGCTCGCATCATCGAAGAAGTTGATTACATGTATGAAGCAGAAGCACAGACAACTTATGCCGCGGCATACGATGGCGATCCAGATATTGCGATTCCGAAAGTTGTTATGGCATCTGACAAAGTTTTGGTCAGTGAATGGCTCGAAGGAAAACCACTTTCACAAGTTATTAAGAATGGCACTCAAGCAGAGCGCAATAACGCTGGAATTAAATTAGCTCGCTTCCACTTCACTTCACCAATCCGCGCAGGTTTATTGCACGCCGATCCACATCCAGGAAACTTTCGCGTATTAGCTGATGGCCGTTTGGGAGTTCTAGATTTTGGAGCATGTAATCGTTTACCTAATGGTTTTCCAGAACCATTTAAAAACCTATTAAAGAACGCGCTCGATGATGATGCACAAGCACTTTACGAGGGATTCAAAAAAGATGGCTTCATACTGCCAGAAGTAGACGTTGCTCCAGAATTAGTTCTTGAATTCCTTGTCCCACTTGTTGAACCACTTCGTACGGAAACCTTTAAATACTCACGTGAATGGCTACGTGATCAAAGTGCCCGCGTTGGAGATCCACGTAATCCAACTGCAAAGATTGGTTTCCAATTAAATCTTCCTGCTGAATATGTATTAATTCACCGTGTAACAATGGGAACAACCGGAATCTTCTGCCAACTCGAAGCTGAAGGTCGTTGGCTTGATGAAGCAATTATTTGGCTTCCAGAAATTACGCCAGCTTCGCTAACTCGCTAAGCGCCTTGCTCCTATAGTAATT
>Ga0209297_1002114_pt1 | contig 11189 bp, 11 predicted proteins | sample S_130805_MF_Meta_FD_187322 | JGI IMG/M metagenome (GOLD analysis project Ga0209297, IMG submission 187322) | Freshwater microbial communities from Lake Simoncouche, Canada to study carbon cycling - S_130805_MF_MetaG (SPAdes) (version 2) | ecosystem: Environmental > Aquatic > Freshwater > Lake ... | reverse complement strand
AGAGCTCTTGAATTTTGCGTTCAATAACAATCTCAACTGGATCTAGGCAGCGTATGCATTCTCCTTGTGCCACGGCATATACATCAGCGCTGAGCAAAACACCTTCAGTAACAGATTCCAGGCGGGCATCAATTTCAATAACTTCACCTGCAGGCACAGAAATTAACTCAACGCCAAACTTTTCCTTAACAACAATATCTAATTCATACTCCTTCATTTCACCCGCACGACGAGGTAACTCGTAGGTGTTGAGTTTGAAAGAGTCTGGAGCTTTACTCATCAGCAAGTTGAGACAAGACATCCTTGTCATTGGCGCCAGCTAGTCGATCGCGTCCGCGAGAGACTGCATCCATCGTCTTATTAAGGATTACCTCAAGAGTCGCAAGGCGTCCATCGATGTACTCCTCAACCTCCTGCTTTTCTAACTCAGCAGTTTCGCGAGCATCATCTAGAATTTTACGCGCTTCATCTCTAGCAATTTGAACGATTGAGGTTTGTTCAACCATCTGTGACACATCTTCGCGTGCGATGGTGATTAATTGCTCGGCACTGACTCGAGCTTCTTCAATGATCGCATCTCGGGTTTCAATAATCTTTCGTGCAGATTCAAAATCCGTCGGAAGTGCTTCACGAGCATCATCTAAAATTTCAAGCATCTCGGCACGGTGCACGACACAACTTGCAGATAGTGGAACACCGCGAGCTTCCTCAATCAATGTGATCGCTGAAGTTAACTTCTCTACTGAATCCATGATCTACTTCCCCGCTACTCGTGCTTTAAGTGCTTCATTAATTGATGGTGGAACCATTGATGAGACATCACCGTTGTAGTGAGCAAGCTCTTTCACAAGAGATGATGATAGGAATGAATGAGCAGGTGAAGTTGCCATGAACATAGTTTCAACACCTGATCCCTGCAGATTAACCTGAGCCATCTGCAATTCGTAATCAAAGTCAGTTACCGCTCTCAAGCCCTTAACAATTGCTTGGATTGAATTGCTCTTGCAGTAATCAACTAAAAGTCCGCTCCACGAATCAACTGAAACGTTAGGAAACTTCGCAGTTACCTCGGTAATCATTCCGATGCGTTCAGTCACGGTGAAAAGACTTGATTTGGTGCGATTTTCTAGTACAGCCACAACCACGTGATCAAACTGCTGGGCCGCACGCTCAATGATGTCTAGGTGCCCATATGTGATGGGATCAAAGGATCCTGGGCATACCGCGCGCTTCATGTGCCAAACGCTAGCAATACTGAGCCCAGTTATCCATTCTTAGGGCTGGTAATTAGCGTAATAAATGGTCGCCTGCCCATATTTTCGCTCACGTGCGGGCACAAATGCATCTGGCCATATAAATTGCGCGCCACGTGCTGTGCGCTCAACTGCAATAAATGCATCGCTGCTTAGAAACTCATAATCATGAAGAGCGCTCAATACATCCTCAACAGCTTGATTAGAAAAATCATATGGTGGATCAATATAAACAAGATGATATTTATCTTTCGGTGCATCTTTTAAGAACCGCTCAGCGCTCATCCCATACAAATGAAAACTTCCTGCTGGATTCGATTTCTTTACTATTTCAAAGTTAGTTTCAATCGTTTTTTGTGCTTCATCATCTTTTTCAACTATGTGAACAGATGTTGCCCCACGAGACAAAGATTCCAATCCAATTGCACCAGAACCACCAAATAAATCTAGAACGTGTAACCCTTCAAAGGTTCCAAACTCAGATGCCAAAGAGGAGAACAAACCCTCGCGAGCTCGATCAGAGGTTGGTCTAGTCGCTCCTGCAACCGCGCCAAGTATTCGACCCTTAGCAACACCGGCAATGATTCTCAATTGATTAACCCTTATCCAAATAGTCAACGGCTTGATCGCGCTGTAGCTGGGCAAGTTCTGCCCTTAGCGCAGGATAGTCTGATAAATCATTATCAGTTGCAATCAGTGACTCTGCATCATCACGGGCCTGCTCGATCAACGCTTCATCTCGCAAAACACGTAGCAATCGCAAATGAGATTGTGTTCCGGATTGACTAGAACCAAGCACGTCTCCCTCTCGGCGTTGCTCAAGATCTATCCGGGATAACTCAAAACCATCCAAGGTGCCAGCAACTGCATTTAATCTTTCACGAGCAGGTGATTCTTCTTCGCACTGTGTCACCAAAAGACAAAGCCCAGGTGAAGTTCCACGACCAACACGACCACGCAGCTGGTGTAGCTGTGAAACTCCAAAACGATCTGCATCCATGATCACCATGATCGTTGCGTTGGGCACGTCTACGCCTACTTCAATTACAGTTGTTGAAACCAACACATCAATATCGCCCTTAGTAAAAGCCTGCATCGTTGTGTCTTTTTCATCAGCCGATAGGCGTCCGTGCAAGATCGCAATCTTTAAGCCCTTAAGCGGACCGGCATGCAATGTTGGCGCCAACTCTTCAACTGATGTGATCTCAGATGACTCTTCTCCAAATAAGAAGTCAATATCAGCGTTTGCATCAGAATCGGCGCTAATACGAGGGGCGACTATGTATGCCTGATGGCCTTGGGCGACCTCTTCATTAATTCTTTGCCACGCTCGCTCTAAAAAGCTTGGCTTCTCTTTCACCGGAACAACATGGGTGGTGATCGGTTGTCGCCCTAATGGCAGCTCTCGCAAAGTTGAAACATCTAAATCTCCAAAGACGGTCATCGCAACGGTTCGCGGAATTGGTGTTGCCGTCATAACAAGTAGATGTGGCGGCAGCACTGCTTTCTCTTTTAAGGCATCACGTTGTTCAACACCGAAGCGATGCTGTTCATCGACAACGATTAATCCCAAATCTTTGAATTCAACTTTTTCACCTAAGAGAGCATGCGTTCCAATCACGATGCCTGCGCTGCCCTGAGCAGCCATAGCCAATGCCTCTTTTCGTGCTGCAGCGTTTTGTGAACCTGTAATCAAAGTTACTTGTGTGGCTTTTTCAGAGCCCCCAAGCATTCCACCTTGACCTAGATCGCCCAATAGCTTTTGGATTGTTCGCAGATGCTGGGCAGCTAATACTTCAGTTGGAGCAAGCAGAGCAGCCTGTCCCCCACTATCAACAACAGCCAACATGGCCCTTAATGCAACAATTGTTTTACCGGAACCAACTTCACCTTGTAATAAGCGGTGCATTGGATGGGGTTGAGATAGATCTGATTCAATCTCTTTACACACAGCAACCTGACCTGCAGTTAATTCAAAAGGCAAGGTTGCATCAAATGCATCAAGTAATCCGCCACTGATGCGTTTTCTAGATGTTGAGTTTAATTTCTTTAATTCAATTCTGCGCATTACCAACAGAGATTGAAGAAGGAAAGCTTCGTCAAAGGTTAAACGCTCTCGAGAAAGTTCGGCATGATCTAAATCAGCTGGCTGGTGCAACTGCACTAGCGCTTGATGTAGGGAAGGGTATTTGTGTTTTTCTCGAATTGAAGAAGGCAAGAAATCTTGGATTTCTTCAAGGGATCCAATAGCAAGTTGTGCGCATTGTGAAATCTTCCACGATGGCATTTTCGCCGAAGCTGGATAAACAGGAAGATACTTACCCGCAAAACCTTCAACTGCGCTATCAACATCTGAGCCATCAGGAATCATTTCGTAGTCTGGGTGGGCAAGTTGTTTCTTATTGTTGAAAACGCCCACCTTTCCTGCAAACAAACCTTGTCGTCCGACCTTTAAATCTTTTTCGCGCCACGCTTGATTGAAAAATGTTAGTGACAACTTGTCTGTGCCATCTGTGACTACAACTTCGAGCATGCTGCCTTTACGCCCGCGCATAGGCCTTGTCGACGCTGAATACACCTGCGCAAGAATTGTTGTCTCATCGCCCTCATGAAGTGCGGAAATATCTGAGAGCTCACCACGGACCATGTAGCGGCGTGGGTAATGGCGCATGAGATCACCGATGGATTTGATGCCAAAAGTGGTTTCGAGAACTTTGGCGGTGCGGTCGCCAACGACCGCCGAAACCTTATTCTCTAGTTGTGCCACACGGGCATTCTCTCGCTAAATCCCCTGAAATTCCCTCAACAAGCGTGAATTGGCATTGAACCCCGCCTACGGGGTACCCTTACGCTCTGTTCCCATTGGAACGAGATCAATAGAAAAGTTAAAAGGAGTACCGCTGTGGCATCAACATGCGATATCTGTGCCAAAGGGCCCAGCTTCGGAAACAATGTTTCTCACTCACAGGTGAAGACCCGTCGTCGTTGGAATCCAAACATTCAGCGCGTTCGCACCCTTGTTGGTGGAACACCAAAGCGTCAAAACGTTTGTACTTCATGCCTTAAGGCTGGAAAAGTAACTCGTTAATTTTTATTAATTGAAATGGCGCCAGATATCTGGCGCTTTTTTCATTTCTGCTCCAAGAACACCATTTCCTTCAACAACTGTCCCAACGCAGAAACCATCCAAGTTAATTCCAGTTGCTAGAAAAACATGATCCTCGCCGCCTGCAAATATCCATTGCCACACATCAACACCTTGGCTATCGGCCAGCTCATTCAAAGTAACAAACTCTGGGTGCTGGGCAATTAATGCTTGGTCAAACTTGAAGGCAACCCCTGATGCATTTGCCAATTGATTCGCTTGAATAATTAGCGCATCACTGACATCGCACATCGAATGTGCTCGATTGTTTGAAAACTGAATAGCAGATACATAATCAACTGTTGGGGCGCTGTACTCAGAGACTGCATGAACAGCTAGATCATCATCTAGATCTTTTTCAATTACAAAAAGCCCAGCCGCAGACCAACCAGGCAAGGATGAGATATATATTGAATCTCCAACCTGTGCTCCAGAACGAGTAATTGGATTATCAACTTCACCAATTGCAGTCATCGAAACAACTATGCATGGGCCTTTGGCTAAGTCCCCACCCACAACAAATGAACCACAACTAGATGCTTCATGTGCAATGCCCTCTGCAAGTTCTTCGATCCATTCCATACTCTCTTGGCCAGTAAGGGTTACAGCAGCTACCAGATACTTTGGAGAACCACCCATCGCATACACATCTGCCAGGTTTGCAGCCGTTATCTTTCGACCAATATCAAAGGCGCTGCTCCATTTAGTTGAAAAATGCGTGCCTTCAACCGCCATGTCGGTTGTGATGACAGTTCGATCAGTTGTAGCAACCACCGCGGCATCATCGCCAATTCCAATTTCGACTCCACGATGAGTGGCGCCAAATATGCGCGTTAATGCAGAAATCACGCCCACCTCATCGAAGTTCATAGCACCTAGCCTAATCGACTAGTGAGTAAGGGATGTTCTGCGGTAGCGTTTGAGCCTCGACCAGAAAGGACCTCACATGTCAGTACAAGCATTCATTCTGATTCAAACTGAAGTTGGCAAGGCATCTGGAGTTGCAGATGCAGTTGCAAAGATCCCTGGAGTCACACTCTCTGAAGGTGTCACTGGTCCTTACGATGTAATCATGCGTGCTGAATCTGCAAGCATGGAAGATTTCGGACGCCTTGTGCTTTCAAAGGTTCAGGCTGTGCCAGGTATTACTCGCACATTGACCTGCCCTGTCACACACCTAAGCTAAGAAGAAAGCGCTGTATCTATCAGCGCTGAAATCAAGTCTGTGTAAGAAACCCCTGAGGCCTGCCACAATTTTGGATAGACCGAAGTGCCAGTAAATCCAGGCATTGTGTTGACTTCATTAATAATTATTTCGCCATCATGTGTATAGAAGAAGTCGCATCGGGCTAAACCAGAACATCCCAAAACGTGAAAGGCTGCAACAGCCAAACGTCGAATCTCATCCGCGTCCAACTCTGGAATATCAGCAGGAATTTTGACAGTCGTTGCATCGTCTAAATACTTCGCTTCAAAATCATAGAATTCAAATTTCGGATTCACAATGATTTCACCAACAATAGATGCTTCAACTTTGCCATCTCGCTCCAGGACCGCGCATTCGATCTCGCGCCCCTTTATGGCCGTTTCAATTAATACTTTAGTGTCATAGAGCAAAGCATCAGTAATCGCCGACTTTAATTCGGCAGCACTCTTGACTTTATGAGTACCTCGACTTGAACCTCCACTTGCTGGTTTTACAAACACTGGATAACTCAAAGAATCAGCAGCACTGTGCCAATCGTGTTCGGTAACTGCAACACCGTCGGCAACCTTCATCCCACTAGATGCAAAAAGAAGCTTTGCTACCGCCTTATCCATCGCCTGCGCTGATGCACTCACACCACTTCCCACATAGGCCATTTCGGCTTCATCAAGCAAATTCTGGATCTTTCCATCTTCGCCAAATTCACCATGCAGAACTGGGAACACGCAATCAATATCGAGCAATTGGCCATCTAGTAAAAATCCTGACTGACTCACTTCAATATGTCGCCCGTTATCTTCGATTACTGGCATCTTCTTATTAACGATCTCTAGCTGGTAATCAATTGGGAGTTCAACCCAAACACCAGACTTAGTAATTCCTATTAACAACGGCTCAAAGAGTTGTCTATCCAAACCCTTGAGCACTCCCCCTGCCGATACACAAGAAACCTCATGCTCACTGCTGGGGCCACCGCAAATGATTGCAATTATTTGTTTGCTCATCGAATAAAGTTTTCAGCTTTAGTGGTTATTTCCATTAAGCGATCTAGAGCCTGCGTAGGGGTAATTGCTCCTGTAACCACATCTGCAACAGCCTCAATAACCGGCACTTCTACGCCAACCCGGTGAGCAATCTCAAGAATTGCACTAGATGATGCAACACCTTCAACAGTCTTTGCTACCTCAGTTCGAGCAACATCCATTGAACCGCTTCGACCTAGCACTTCTCCAAAGGTGCGATTTCTGGACAACGGAGAACCACAACTAGCGACGAGATCTCCCATGCCAGCCAAACCCGCAGCACTTAGTGGATCTGCATTATGTGCCGCGCACAACCGTGCCACTTCATTAAGACCACGTGTAATTAACATTGCTTGAGTGTTTTCGCCAAAACCTAATCCGATGGAAATTCCAACAGCAAGTGCGATGACACTCTTAATAGCACCAGCTAACTCACAACCCAACACATCCACAGATGTATACACGCGGTAATAGGGAGTTGCAAAGAGTTGCTGAACTTTCTCCGCCAAAACTGTTGTTGTGGCAGCTGCAACTGCCCCTGCAGGCTGGCGCAGAATCAGCTCATTTGCAAGGTTGGGACCAGTAATAATCGCGATATTTTCAGTCTCCATGACTTCATGAATAATTTCAGTCATACGAGACATTGTGCTTACTTCTATACCCTTTAATGAACTGACATAGATAGCGCCCGGCTGCACCATTGGCTTCCAACTCTTTAAGTTTTCACGCAGAGTCTGTGCTGGCACAGCCAAAACATAAATATTTGAATAATCAAAGGCTTCTTGAAGATTACTAGTTGCCTTCAGGCCAACCGGAAGTGCGTTGTCATCTAAATAATATCTATTGGTGTGCTTGTTGTTTATCTCATCTACAACTTCTTGATTACGGCCCCACAACAACACATGGTTTCCAGCATCACACAAAACTTGAGCCAGTGTACTTCCCCATTGCCCAGCACCCAGAACTACTACCTTGCTCACTTCTTCTTGTCCTTTTTAAAGTTACCCGTGCGTGGCAAGTTTGATGTGTGTGGATCGAAAATCACGGCTGGTCGTTTTTCTCCGCGGATACCTTCAAGTGTTGTAGTTAGCTCTCTCATCGCATAAGCAGTTGCTTCAACCAGTGCCTCTGGATCGTTTTCTTTACCAAACCAGGGAGAAAAATCTAATGGTTTGCCACAGATCAAGGTGATCTTCGTCCGTGGAAACAACTTTATTTTCTTTCCATACGTTGGCATCGCAATCTGCGTACCCCACTGCACAATTGGAATCACGGGAGCTTTGGTGATTATTGCCAGACGAGCAAGCCCTGTCTTTGCAACCATCGGCCAATGATCATCATCTCTGGTCAATGTTCCTTCTGGATACACGCCAATTAAGTGTCCAGCATTGATTAATGCAATCGCATGTTTGAGGGCATCACTTGCTGTTGCCGATTCTCGCTGCACAGGAACTTGGCCAGCAGCCAGCAAAATCTTGCCGAGAACAGGAACCTTAAAAACGCCTTCTTTTCCTAAGTATCTAGGTGCGCGTCCATTTTTATAGAGAAAAAATGTTAGTAGCAATACATCAATGTAAGAAAGGTGATTACTGATGACAATGGTCGGGCCACTTTTAGGTAGGTTTTCTGCGCCGATCCACGTGCGCTTGGTGATCGCGCGTAAAAGTGGAATTACAACGGTTGCGCCAATGCGAAACATGGGATTAACGCCGAGTGGCTTCCCAGTTGGCGGAGCATATGAAATCTTGTACTCCGTCATGGCATTAATAATAGTGCCGTATATGCAAAAACGGGGCTAGCGTTAGCCAGCCCCGCTTTTTAAGCACAAGAATTATTTTCTCTTTGCCTTCTTTACAACCTTCTTCGCTGCTGGACGCTTCTTAGCAGGAGACTTCTTCGCAGCCTTCTTAGCTGTCTTCTTAACAGCCTTCTTTGCTGCCTTCTTTGGCGCTGCCTTCTTTGCAGCTGGCTTAGCAACTGCCTTTGGCTCTGGCTTTGGTGCTGGAGCAAGTTTGCGATCTCCAGCAATAACTTCCTTAAGTGCCTTTGCAGGTAGGAAGCGTGCCTTCTTTGAAGCCTTGATCTTGATTGTCTCGCCAGTAAATGGGTTACGTCCCATACGTGCCTTGCGATCAACCTTCTTGAACTTACCGAAATCGTTGATCATTACATCTTCACCCTTTGCAAGGTTACGGATGATTGTGTCAAAAACGATATCTACAGCGTGAGCTGCTTCTTTTTTGCTGTCGTTGAAGTGTGGTGCTAACGCAGCAATGAATTGGGCCTTATTCATTGAATTCCCCTTATTTACGCGTAAATGTTAAGCAACTGCTTAACGTGTTCATAAACTTACGCGCATATAAGGGGTGATGCGGTTATTGAATTGCGCGTGTCGCATTTTTTATTTTTACGAAAAATACTCAAAAAGCATGATTTTTATGCGTAGAAAACCCTCAATCTCTTATCTAGGGTTTAATCAAAGCATACTCACCCATGCGTAAAAGTAAGGATTTACGCTTGTTTTAAACCCTTACGAACGAATTGGAAGAGTTGTTGGCTTGTATACAGGGCGAGATTTCTCAAAAGAATCAATGGAATCAGTCTGTTTTAGGGTCAAACCAATGTCATCCAATCCTTCCATCAAGCGCCAGCGGGTGTAGTCATCAATTTCAAATGACAAACTATTTGATCCATAGCCAACGGTGCGAGTCTCTAGATCAACTGTGATTGATGTTGCTGGATCTGCTTCCACGGCGGCCCACATCGCTTCTACCTCTGCCTGATCCAGAATGATCGTTAGCAATCCGCCTTTTAGGGAATTACCACGGAAGATATCTGCAAAGCGGCTAGAAATAACGACCTTGAAACCATAGTTCTGTAGCGCCCATACTGCGTGCTCTCGCGAAGAACCAGTTCCAAAATCCGCTCCTGCAATAAGAACTGTGCCCTTTTTGTAGGCGTCGATATTTAAGACAAACTCAGGGTCATTACGCCAAGCTGCAAATAGACCATCTTCAAAGCCACTGCGTGTGACTCGCTTTAAATAAACAGCAGGGATTATCTGATCTGTATCAACATTGCTGCGACGCAGTGGAACTCCGGTGCCGATGTGCTTAATGAATTTTTCCATGGACTTGGCTCCTTACAGATCCGCAGGTGAAGACAGTGTTCCACGCAGCGCTGTTGCAGCTGCGACAAGTGGACTTACTAAGTGTGTGCGGCCGCCCTTGCCTTGGCGACCTTCAAAGTTACGGTTTGAAGTTGAGGCAGAGCGCTCTCCCACTGCTAACTGATCAGGATTCATGCCAAGACACATTGAGCATCCTGCATTTCGCCATTCAGCACCGGCATCAAGAAAGACCTTGTCTAGTCCTTCAGCTTCTGCTTCCAAGCGCACACGTGCAGATCCTGGAACAACCAACATACGCAACGTTGAAGCGATCTTCTTGCCCTTTAAGATATCTGCTGCTGCACGCAAATCTTCAATGCGACCGTTAGTGCATGAGCCCAAGAAAACAGTGTCAATGGCTATCTTTTTAAGTGGTGTGCCAGCCTCAAGACCCATGTATACAAGTGCTCGTTCTGCTGCTGTGCGAGCCTCTGTATCTGCAATATCTGCAGGGTTTGGAACAACAGAGTTAAGCGGCAAACCTTGGCCTGGGTTAGTTCCCCATGTAACAAATGGCTCTAGCTCATCTGCATTCAGATTTACCTCAACATCAAACTTGGCATCGGCATCTGTAAATAGTGTTTTCCAATAAGAAACAGCAGCATCAAAATCCTCAGGTGCATGAGGCTTGCCCTTGATGTAATCAAATGTTGTTTGATCAGGTGCAATCAGTCCTGCTCTTGCTCCTGCTTCAATAGACATGTTGCAAACTGTCATGCGTGATTCCATTGACAGGGCACGGATTGCACTGCCTCGGTATTCGATGACATATCCCTGGCCACCGCCTGTGCCAATCTTTGCAATGATTGCAAGGATGATGTCCTTGGAGGTCACACCTGGCTTGAGCGAGCCTTCTACATTAATCGCCATTGTCTTTGGTCGTTGCAAAGGCAAAGTTTGTGTGGCAAGAACATGTTCAACTTCAGAGGTACCAATACCAAAAGCAAGTGCTCCAAAAGCACCATGGGTGGATGTGTGAGAATCTCCGCACACAATCGTCATGCCGGGTTGGGTAACACCAAGTTGTGGCCCAACAACGTGAACAACTCCCTGATCCTTGTCTCCCAGTGAGTGAATACGAACGCCAAACTCTTTACAGTTTGCGCGCAAGGTATCTACCTGTAGCTTTGAAACTGGATCTGCGATCGGCAGATTGATGTTTTGTGTCGGCACATTGTGATCTTCTGTTGCAATTGTTAGATCAGGGCGGCGAACTGGGCGGCCTGCAAGGCGCAGACCATCAAATGCTTGTGGGCTTGTTACTTCGTGGATTAAATGTAGATCGATATAAATCAGATCTGGTTCGCCATCTGCTGCGCGAACAACATGCTCTGCCCAAATTTTCTCGGCTAGCGTTTTACCCACGATGTACTGCTCCTTACCTATCCAGTTT
>Ga0209297_1002113_pt1 | contig 11198 bp, 11 predicted proteins | sample S_130805_MF_Meta_FD_187322 | JGI IMG/M metagenome (GOLD analysis project Ga0209297, IMG submission 187322) | Freshwater microbial communities from Lake Simoncouche, Canada to study carbon cycling - S_130805_MF_MetaG (SPAdes) (version 2) | ecosystem: Environmental > Aquatic > Freshwater > Lake ... | reverse complement strand
TCTGAATCAAACTCAACTGGCACCAAAATGGTTCTTGAGCTTTAATTATGAAGATTGCAATTATTGACGACCATTCCCTAATTAGATCCGGCGTAAGTAACGCTCTTGAAAATACTAAGTTTAAAGTAGTAGCTGAAGCCACCTCTGTTAATGAAGGCACAGCAGTCATTAATTCGTATCAACCAGATATTTGCTTGATCGATATTAACTTAGGTACTAGTAGTGGAATTGATCTGATTAAGCAGAGTATTGCAGCTGGAATTAAATCTAAATTTGTGGTCTTAACTATGCATGATGAATTAGAAACGCTTGAACGAGCGAAGGAGGCCGGTGCGGCTGCATATGTAACAAAGAGTGTGCCAATCGAACAACTTATTCAGGTTTTGTCAGTTGTTTCTGAAAGCGATGCATTTATTAAGCAGGGAGATATAAGGGCTTCGGAGACAAAAAAAGATTTCGGTTTAACTGTTCGCGAGTTAGAGGTTTTATCACTTTTACCAACTGGAGCGACTGCGTTAGCTATTGGCGGAGTTTTATTTTTGAGCGAAGCAACAATTAAAACGCATCTGGCAGCGATTTACCGAAAATTGAGTGCTGCAAATAGAGCACAGGCAGTAAGTATTGGGATTGAAAATAACCTAATTACTAAGTAGTAATTTATTAAACTTTTCAGACCAAGTTGCCAGTTGCCAATTACTAATTACCCAACCCCTACCAGCTTCACCCATCGCCTTACTTCTAATCGGATCTGCAAGTAATTCACAGATTACTTTTGATATTTGATCAACATTTGTACCATCAACTAATAGACCAGTAACTTGATCAATAACTGCATCCTTTGCACCTCCAGAATTCCCAACAACAACTGGAAGTCCACATGCACTAGCTTCTAAATAAACAATACCAAGTCCTTCAACTTCAAAACCAGAAAATCTGGATCTAACTGGCATCGCGAATATTTCGCCCAGTCGTATGTAATCCGGTAGGTCTGAATGTGTGACGCGACCAGTAAATATCACTTTATGGGTTATGCCTAACTGTCTTGCTGAATTTCTAAGCATTTGTTCAATGGGTCCTTGACCAACAATTAATAAAATTACATCTGGATATTCTTTTAATATTTCAGGCATTGCTTTAATTAATTGATCCTGTCCTTTTCGATGAACAAGTCGGGCCACACAGACAATTACTCGTCGTCCGTCTAGTTGGTATTTAGCAAGTAATTTTGGATTTGGAGTTTTTTGTGAAAAATAATTTATATCAATTCCAGGTGAGATTTGTTCTAATTTATTTACCTCATTTGTAACCTTAATAATCTCACTTTTTGTGTAATCACCTAAGTAACCTAATACATCTACATCTCTAATTATTTTTTGTAGAAGTTGCTTTAATACTGGAATTTTCGCCCACCAAAGTTCGTGACCATGGCTTAAAGCAACAATATTGTTAGCGCCAGCTTTTCGTAATTGTTTAGCCATTAATGCCAGTGGCGCAGCAGCACCAAACCAGACATTTTTAATCTGATATTGCTTCAATATACTTTCAGCTTTTCGATTAATTCTTGGGGTTGGCAGCAGCATTTTGGCGCGATCCCGAATAACAGTTGCACCAAACTTTTCTAATAGTTGTGCGTCAAAAGGTGCAGACCCTTTTTGCATGGATGTATAAATAACTAAAGAATTTTTCGGTAAACCTTCTACCAGGCCCAAGATAAATGTCTCGATTCCACCAGCTCTTGGTCCAAGGTCATTGGTAACTAGCAAAACCTTTTTATCGCTATAAACGGCGAGCCCCAATATAAGGTTTCTTGCCCAGATCAAATTCAGCAATCTTTACCCGAGCACCAGTGTGAGGGGCATGAATCATTCGATTCCCACCTAAGTAGATTGCCACGTGTGAAATTGGTTTTCCAAAAAATACTAGATCTCCTGGCTGTAAATCTTTACGAGCAATAGATTTTCCGTAGTTGTATTGCGCTCTAGATGAGTGCGGAAGTGATACACCAGCAGCTTGAAATGCTCGCATAGTTAAACCAGAGCAGTCCCAATAGGTAAGGCCATCTGCGCCAAAGACATACTTATCGCCAATTTGAACTAACGCATATTTGATTGCGACTCCACCTCGTCCACCAACGCTTGCATATTTACCAGCATCAGCAAGTGAACTCTGTTGATCGGCGTTCTCTTGATCTTCATTTAATTTTGCCAGTCGCTCACGCTCTGCTGCAGTTAACTTTGCCAGTAAATCTTCAGCCTCTTTCAATTTATCATTTGCAATTGCAAGTTGCCTAGTAAACTTTGCCTCAGCAGCTTTAACAAGTGCCAACTTATCTGAAACTGTAAATGTTGTTGCGTTTAATCTTTGAGTCTCAACTGAAAATTTCTTTAAATCAGCGGTCTTTTTCCGAGTAACAGATTCAAGCGAGCCAGCGGCTGATAGATAAAGTGCTGGGTCGGAGGAAAAAAGTAATTCCAAGGATTGGCTAAGTGGGCCAGATTTATATTGCTCAGATGCTATTACACCAATAATTTTATGCATCTGATCAACTGAGGCGCCTTGTTGAGTAGCTTGTTGCTGAACTGTGTCGAGCGTGCGTTTTAACTTTGCAAGTTGGACCTTTGCATCTTGCGCTCCTTCAGCAGCTGTAGCTGCCTGCTCTTGCAGATCTCTAACTCGACCTTGTACCTCAATTAAATTTGGTGCGGCATTTGCTGAAGCCGGAATTAATGCCGAACTGAAAATTACTGCAGCAAGCACTGCTCGAAGTAAATTTCTCATTCCGAAAGGCTAGCCATTTAAAGTGTGCTAACTCAAGCCAACTTAAGCGTAGCGTCCTGAGAATTATCAAAATTTTTGGCATTTATTTGCGTTTAATCCGATATTTAGCCGATATCGCGAAGTTTGCTCGCTTTCAGCTTTCTGGCCTCAAATCTTAAGGGTGGTACCAAGCCAGCAGTTGCTAGTAAATTAATTGCAGCTTTATCCTTATTTGTGAGTTCAGCATTTTTCCCAGGTACCGGCTTTATATTAAGTAGCACTGAGACAACACAATCGCCACAGGCGATCTCGCGCATTACACAACTATCACAATTTATGATCATGTCTAAAAGGTTAGGACAAGCCACTGACACTCGCTAACCTAAAGCCTGTGAGAGAGATAATTGCTACCGCCAACCTAATTGTGGGCATCGATGGCTCAACCACCTCAAATAACTCCTCAATTGGCCTATCTACTGATGAGGATCGACTTAGGTTTCAACAACTTCGAAGCAGATCAGATCTAATTTTAATTGGCGGAAATACCGCCCGCCGCGAACCCTATAAAAGAACCCCAATCCCCCTTTATATTCTTACCCACGCAAAGGTCAGATTGCAACCAAAAAATCAATTAGCAAAACAATTCTCTTTGGGTATCGGCGAGATATTTTCTGAAATTTCAAACAATTTTCCACCAACAGATAGCACCTCCCCAATTAACTTACTTGTTGAGGCTGGTCCAATTTTACTCAAGCAGCTAGTTGAACTTTCGCTGATAGATAATTTGTATCTGACCAAAAATCTTGAAAAAGGTGGCGAGAACAAAATCTCTATTGCCGAGTTAACGGCACCTTTTAGATTAGTGACCAGCGAAATAGTTGGATCTTGCGAGTTTATGCGCTTTCAAAAACTAGCCGAGTGAAATAATTACAATTCCAGAAACTGCGAAAATAATACCTAAATATTGGAACTTGTGTAAACGTTCATGAAGCAACTTGTATGCCAACAGCGCAGTCACAATTGGAAAGAGGGAACCTAGAACTACCGCCAGCGAAACCAATCCTTTGGTTGTTGCAATTCCTAGTAGTACATTTCCAAAGAAGTCAGCACCACCAATTCCAATTAAAATTGGAATATCCTTCTTAGAAAATCCACCGGCTGTTTTATACTTTGCAAATAACGCTAATGCAATTAGAAAAGTAGTAAAGCGCATCGTAGTCATCGTCATAATTGCACTAGATTTTGAGCCTTGAGCTATAAATGTAATTGCCGTACCAAATCCAAAAGCTGCGATCAATGCATAAACCAATGGACGGAGTGAAATTCCACCCTTAATCTCTGGCCCACTTGCGCAAAAAGCTCCAGTTAAAGCAACTGCCATTCCGATTAACTGCACCGTACTTGGCTTTTCGCCATTTATAAATGCAACTGTCAAAGGTATTAATGCAGAAAGTGAACTGATTGGTGAAACCACGCCCATACGTCCAGTGGCAAGACCGGCATAAAAAGCAGTTAAGCCAATAAATCCAAGTGTGCCGGCAAGAACGCCAGGTAAAAAGTAATTGTTCCAACTTAAAGTTGGGGCAAACCATGAGGATGTTATAAAGACAATGATTAAGCCAAATAGCAAACCAAAAGATTGTGACACTCCAGTTACGGCAAGCGCCTTATATTTTTTAGTTAAGTTGCCACCAAAAAAATCTGCTGTTCCCCACAGAAGAGATGAGAGCAGTGCAAGCATTGTGGCCATTAATTAAGCCTACTGCGAGCAGTTGAGGTAATTACGCTTACCGCCTGCTCGCGCCTTCACTTACTTCTTGCTTATCCAAATTATCCTTAGGCAGTGAATCCAACCTTTGAACAATTAGTCGCTCCGATCTTGGCGCTAAAGCCGCGCGGTGAGATCTTGCTTGAAGCCGTTCCAGCACCACAAAAACTTGCACCCCATGCATTAGCGATGACCGCTGATGTTTTAGAGGATGCAGCAACTGGAAGATTTGTTTTACTCCATGATCCAGCCGGACAAGAAGGTTGGGGCGGAAACTGGAGGTGCGTAACTTTTGCCAGAGCTGCGATTGATTTAGAGATGGCATCTGATCCACTACTGCCTGAGATTGGTTGGACTTGGTTAATTGAATCCCTTAAAAAAAATGGTTGTGAATTTTTAGCCCCTAGTGGAACGGTAACTAGAGTTGCTAGCTCATCTTTTGGTGCACTTGAAGATCGTGAAGAAGATTCTGAAATGGAAGTTCGCGCATCATGGACACCAACCTCTGGAGAAGTTTTAGTAAATCATGTAAATGCCTGGCTTGAACTTTTAGCAATGACAGCTGGGCTTGAACCGATTCCCCAAGGTGTCAGCTCGATCTCACGAAACAGTTAGACTTCTTTAATTAATGGTTACTCCACTTATCGCTCCTAGGCATGGTGTGCCAGAAGTTATAAGTAATGAAAGTGATTTTGAAAAATTAATTGCCCAATTGTTAAATGGAAGAGGGCCACTGGCAATCGATGCTGAGCGTGCTTCTGGCTATCGATACAGCCAACGAGCCTATCTAATTCAGATTTATCGAGAAAACGGCGGACTGCATTTAATTGATCCAATCCCCCTTAAAGATTCAAAGTTATGGGAAAAATTCAACAAAGAGTTTTCATCTTATGAATGGGTAATTCATGCCAGTACTCAGGATCTTCCTTGTTTAATTGATGTTGGCTTAAAACCTGAATTACTTTTTGACACCGAGTTAGGTGCTCGAATTGCTGGGTGCGAACGAGTTGGACTTGGCCCATTAGCTGAAAGCTTGCTTGAACTGCAACTATCCAAAGAGCATTCGGCTGTTGATTGGTCGATTAGACCACTTCGGCCAGAGTGGATTACCTATGCCGCATTAGATGTTGATATTTTGCTGGATATTAGAAACGCAGTTGAAAATCTACTAACGGAACAAAACAAATTAGAGTGGGCTAAACAAGATTTTGCTTCAATTTTAAAGAACTACCAAAATTATGTTTTCACTGATGAGGCTAAGCCAGAGCGGTGGCGCCGCACATCTGGCATGCATAAAGTTCGAGATAGGTTAACGATGGCAATTGTTCGAGATTTTTGGTTTTCGCGAGATGAATTGGCTCGCGAAATAGATCTAGCCCCTGGTCGAGTATTAGGTGATGAGGCAATTATTGAACTTGCTACTAAGCGACCTGATAATTTAGAGGCGGTTGCAAAGGTAATTGGAAGGCGAACACGATTAGAAGCCCCACCATTTAATCGCTGGTTAAATGTTTTAAATAATGCGCTAAAGACGCCTCATGATCAGCAGCCAGAGTTGCGCGTGGCTTCGCAAAGTTTGCCGCCAATTAAAATTTGGAAGGATAGAAATCCACTTGGTTACGCCCGTCTTACCCATGCTCGCGCCGCTTTAATTGAGCTGTCAACTCAAATACAAATACCTACTGAAAATTTAGTAACCCCAGAATTGGTTCGTAGAATTTGTTGGCAGGAGCCACCAGCATCTAATAGTGAGTATCAAGATTTTGTAATTGAGCAGTTGAATAAAACCGGTGCTCGGCCGTGGCAGATTGAGTTAGTAACACCGGCAATTTCGGCAGCCCTATCCCAAACTGAGCCTTTGATTATTCCTGAGCCAGTTGAGGCCGAAGGTGAGCCAGAAACAGCTCAATAGCATGTGATCGGAATTACGCAACACTTAAGTTGCGTAATTCAATGGCCTAGGAATATGCTCGACCCATGTTGAGCACCTTTTTAATCGCCCTTCGTGAGGGTCTTGAGGCTGCCCTAATTGTCGGCATCTTGGTTGCTTACGTGGTTAAAACCGGTCGCAGAAATTTACTTGCCCCAATTTGGATTGGCGTTGGCATATCTCTTGCGGCAAGTTTTGCATTAGGGGGGTTTCTTTCTTTTACCTCAGCAGAGTTATCACCGCGAGGTGAACAATTCTTTGCAGGCACAACCTCTTTCATAGCGGTGGCACTAGTTACTTGGATGGTTTTTTGGATGAAGCGAGCTGCTAGAACGCTTCGTGATGAGCTACATGGCAAGGTAGATAGTGCATTAACTGCTGGCCCATTAGCCCTTGCTACTGCTGCTTTTTTTGCGGTTGCTAGAGAAGGCCTTGAGACTGCTTTATTTGTTTACACTAACTTTAAAACGGTTGCTGCGACATCGGCAGCATCTATCGGTTTAATCCTTGGGTTATTTCTTGCTGTCGTTCTAGGCTACCTAATCTACAACCGGTCAGTTAAATTAAATTTAAGTAAGTTTTTCACAATCACTGGAGTTGCATTGATTATTGTCGCAGCTGGAGTTTTGTCCTACGGCGTGCATGAGTATCAAGAATTAGGTTGGCTACCTGGTAACACCTCATATGCTTGGGATATCTCATCATTTATGGCAAAGGACTCAATCGCTGGCTCCTTACTGGCCGGCACAATTGGCTTTGATGTAAACACCTCCTGGGTGCAGTTGCTGCTTTGGGGTGCATACCTAGGAATTGTTCTTCGTCTTTACACCAAGCCTGCTCGCGTAAACACTGCCCAACTAGTTAAGTAGGCGCACTACCCAATTCGCCTACTGGCGAGTAACCTATCCTTACCAAGTAAATAGGTAGGGGAAATAATGAGCAAAAGCGCAACCGCAAAAACAAATGTGGTCTTAGTCGATGCAGTTAGAACTCCATTTGGCAAAGCTGGCTCGCTCTATGCCGAAACTAGAGCAGATGACATTATGGTTCGCTGCATTCGCGGGCTAATTGAGCGAAATCCAAATCTGCCAGTTGATCAAATTGATGAGGTTGCAATCGCAGCAGCAACTCAAACTGGTGATCAAGGGATGAATATTGGTCGATCTGTTTCAATATTAGCTGGAATTCCAAAAACTGTTCCAGGCTATTCAATCGATCGTTGGTGCGCAGGTGCACTAACTGCGGTAACAACCATTGCTGGTGGCATAAATATGGGTGCATATGAACTGGCAATTGCTGGCGGAGTAGAACACATGGGACATCACCCAATGGGCGATGGTATGGATCCAAATCCAAGATATTTAGCAGAAAAATTAGTAGACACTGATGCGCTGCAAATGGGAGCAACTGCAGAACGACTGCACGATAAGTTTCCTCACCTGACAAAAGAGCGCGCTGACAAATATGCCTTAGCCTCCCAGCAAAAAACTGCTGCAGCATATGCTGCCAATAAAATTCAACCTGATTTAATTCCAGTTGCAACTAGAACTGCCGAACTAGGTTGGGGTATGGCAACAGTTGATGAGCCACCACGGCCACAAACAACTCTTGAAGCACTTTCCGCCCTTAAGACGCCATTTAGAGCAGCTGGTCGAGTAACCGCTGGCAATGCTGCCGGTTTAAATGATGGTGCGACGGCTGCGATTTTGGCATCAGAAAGTAAAGCAAAAGAATTAAATCTTCCGATCAAAGCAAAATTAGTTTCATTTGCATTTGCTGGCGTTGAACCGGAGATTATGGGTTATGGACCAGTTCCCAGCACCATCAAGGCACTTGGTAAAGCAGGTTTAGATATAACCGATATTGGATTATTTGAAGTTAATGAAGCTTTTGCAATTCAAGTACTTTCCTTCTTAGATCACTTTGGAATTGCCGATGATGATAGAAGAGTAAATATCTATGGTGGTGCTATCGCAGTTGGTCATCCACTTGCCTCCTCTGGAGTGAGATTAATTCTTAACTTAGCAAATGGTTTTAAAGAAAATCCTGAGGTTCGTTATGGAATTACCACTATGTGTATTGGCCTTGGTATGGGTGGCACAATCATTTGGGAAAACCCTAATTACAAAGGTAATAAGTAATGAGTGAAGTATTAACTGGCGCTCCTGATGAAGTAGTTACAAATGCAATTTTGCGTATGGTCTCACTATCTCCATTTGGCCATAATGGTGAGCTAGCGTTAATTACATTAGATAACGGAGCAGACCACACCAGACCAAATACTTTTGGCCCAGCATCTTTAAATGCACTCTCTGGCGCAATTGATCAAGCACAAAAAACAGATACAGTTGCAATTGCTGTGACTGGAAAACCATTTATCTTTGCCGCAGGTGCTGATCTTTCTGGTATTGGAGCTGTTAAAGATATCTCCGTTGCCACCGCTTTTGGCGATTTAGGTCATGAAGTTTTTCTTAAGTTACATGAGAGCAAGAAACCAACCTTTGCATTTATTAATGGCTTAGCGCTGGGTGGCGGCCTTGAAGTAGGACTTAACTGCCACTACCGAACACTTGCTTCTACCGCATTTACTGGCCTACCTGAATGCTTTTTAGGGTTAGTGCCCGGCTGGGGTGGTGCAACACTTCTACCTAAATTAATTGGGCCTGAGAATGCAGTTCAAGTCATAATTCTAAATTCACTAAATAACAACACAATGATGAAGGCTAAGGATGCACTTGGTCTTGGCGTGGTCGATGCAGTATTTGAGCCATCAGATTTTCTTGAGCACTCTGTGAAATTTGTTGCCGACGTCCTAAATGGTAAAAAGAAGATTGAACGAAAAGATTTTAGTAAAGATAGCGCTGGTTTTGAAAAGGCAATCGTAACCGGCAAAGCTGCTATTGCTAAGAAATATAGCGGTGCACAAATTGCCTCCCCGCTTGCCGCACTTGAATTAATTAAAGCAGCACAAACAAACTCAGTTCGAGATGGTTATGCGGCTGAGACGAAAGTTCTAGCTGAGTTAGTAATGAGTGATGCACTTCGTGCCTCTTTATATTCATTTAACTTAATTCAGAAAAAACGTAAAAAGGTTGAGGGTGCGCCAAAACCAGCACTTGCACGCAAAATTACCAAAGTAGGAGTTGTTGGCGCAGGGCTTATGGCATCTCAACTAGCTTTGCTAATGCTTCGTAATTTAAAAGTGCCAGTAGTTATAACAGATTTAGATCAAGAGCGGGTTGATAAAGGCCTTGCTTGGATAAAAGCTGAAATTCAAAAGTTGGTCGATAAGAAAAGGCTCAACCCAGAGGGTGCTGCCAGATTACTTGGAAATATCTCTGGATCTGTCGATCAAAAAGTCTTTGCTAATGCTGATTTTGTAATTGAAGCAATCTTTGAAGAGTTATCGCTCAAGCAGAAACTGTTTAAAGATCTCGAGGCGATTGTTACTCCAGAGTGTATTTTGGCAACAAATACCTCATCTCTATCAGTTGAGGCAATGAGTGAAGGGCTTAAAAATCCGGAGCGAGTTGTTGGATTTCACTTCTTTAATCCAGTTGCGATTATGCCGCTGCTAGAGGTAGCTAGAACTACTAAGACTGATGATGCGACAACGGCTACTGCGATTAACATTGGTAAAGATTTGAAGAAAACTATGGTGATTGTCAAAGATGCACCAGCATTTGTGGTTAACAGATTACTTACCAGATTCATGGGTGAGGTAACTGATTCAATGGATGAAGGAACACCTTATGAAGTAGCAGATGCTGCAATGGCTCCACTAGGTTTTCCAATGTCATCCCTTGAGTTACTAGGCCTGGTTGGTCCCGGTGTGGCACTGCACGTAGCAGAGACGTTAAATAAGAATCTTGGCCCTCGCTACAAAATCTCTCCAACTATGCAACGGTTTGTTAGAGAAGGCGTAAGAACATTTTATGTAAAAAATGAGCAGGGACTAAATGTTGTCAATCCTGCAGCATTAGCCTTACTTGAAAAAGGTTCAAAAGCTTCAACTGCGGATCAGGTTAGAAGAAGAGCACTAGAAGCCCTTGCAACTGAGGCAAAGATGATGCTTGATGAAGGTGTAGTTTCAACTCCACAAGAGATTGATATTTGTATGTTGCTTGGTTCTGGTTGGCCAATGCATCTAGGTGGAATCTTGCCTTACTTAGATCGAGAAGGAATTAGCGAAGCGGTTTGCGGCGCTCGTTTTCATCCAAAGGGTGTTGCATCTCTTCCTTAATATCTATTGGCATATCACTGCTATTCCAAGCTACCAACGAACGAGTTATATTTTGAACAGTGATTCCTAAATCTTCTAATATTTGAGCTCGTTTGGCATGTTCTAAGAATGAAAGCGGAAGTCCAATCGAGTGAACCGGCACATTTAATTGCGCATCTCTAAATAGTTCTGAAACTGTGCTGGCAATACCACCATGCTTAATTCCATCTTCTAAGACAACAACGCTCTTATAGCGCTGAGCCATAGTAATTAATGATTTTGGAAGCGGCTTTACCCAACGTGGATCAATTACGGTGACGCCAACTCCTTCACGATATGCCTGAGCAGCAGCTTCAACTGCAATTGCTGCAAATGCGCCAATACTGACTAATAGAACATCAGCACTCTCGCCTCGATATAAAACATCAATTCCATCACGTCGTTCAAAGGCTGGGATATCTGGATTTACAACTCCTTTAGGGAAACGAATTAAAGATGGTGCATCTGAAATATCCAATGCT
>Ga0209297_1002110_pt1 | contig 11203 bp, 9 predicted proteins | sample S_130805_MF_Meta_FD_187322 | JGI IMG/M metagenome (GOLD analysis project Ga0209297, IMG submission 187322) | Freshwater microbial communities from Lake Simoncouche, Canada to study carbon cycling - S_130805_MF_MetaG (SPAdes) (version 2) | ecosystem: Environmental > Aquatic > Freshwater > Lake ... | reverse complement strand
CTAGGTAGGGAAGCGTCGGCGACGCGTCCGCCCTAAACCCTAACGGTCGCGACGCCGTCGCGCCCCTACCAGTTGTGTTTCGGCCGTGCCCACGTGTCACCTTGCCAGCGTGCCCCCTCGTAAGGATTGGACACGCGTGATATCATAGAGGGAACAAGCCCGACATGATGCACCACGACTTCTTCTATCAGGATTACGAATTCCAGGATTATCCCGCGGAGCAGCTATTGCCCGAACGTCAAAGCCGGGAACAATATGTGCAAGAGTACGCATGGAAGGCCCTGCAGGCCCATCCGATTGCGGAGACCATCCGGCTCTTCGAAATCCTCTACCAGAAATACCCGCGCGAGGGTGCGTACCCCGACCCTTTGCGCCGGCTGATGTGCGTCGCTTACGGGGCCCATCCCCTGTTCGGGGCGCAGGAGACCTTACGCCTCACCGGATACATCCGAATCTCGCACCATGCGGAAAGCGAGTTCGAGGCCATGACCCTAGCTTCGCATACTTTCGCTCGATACGGCTTCACCGTCGCCGAGGCGGCCCTCTGCGCCAAGCATGCCGCCGAGTGCGCCAAGCTGGCCGGCAAACCCAAGCAGGTTATCGCCGCGTGGAGTGCCCAGTCCGAAAAGCTGCGCGCGCACGAGAAGCGCATCAAATAACCTGTCCCTGGCTTCCTTCATCTCTTTACCATCCCCAACGCCCCCCGCACCGACATAGGCGGGGATGAATTGCCTTCCGATTCTATGCAGCGGTTACCCGGCGAAATGCAGGATCTTGCGGAGGACGGCGAGACGCGGATCCGGCTCCGGCGATTCGATGCCGCCACCTGTGGCCGCGATCCCGCCGCATTCGTAGGTCTTACCGTTGACGCGCGCGCGGAAGCTCCACGCGTTGCCAGGCCAACCGGGCGAATCAGCCCAAGTCGATACACCGCCCACCTCGAGCAAATCACTCAATCTGTCCAAGCACGGACAAGAGAGGGGACGGTCTAAGGTCCATGAGACGCCGGTGGCGAAGCTACGACGCGCTACGCGCATGATGCCGATCGCAGGAGGCCGCGGGCAATCCGCCACCGGCAACAAGCCAACCGGCTTCTCCGCCTCGATAAATTCGTAACGGAATTCCTCCTCTTCGCTCCGGCCCTCGAGTACGCACGAGACTTTCCCGGAAGGAACGATGTTCAGCCAATAATCATGCCGGGCTGCAGGATAAGACGCCGGCTGGCCGCGGTAATTATCCTCGGCAGACCAAATATCGTTGGCCTGAGCGGACCAAAACGGCGGCGGCGTGAAGGTCTCGCCATAAGACCGAAGTAAAAGGCATCGGAGCAACGTAAACTTGCGGTTATTCGCCCAATAAGGCCCGCAACAATCGTAAACACCGCAGCCGACGATGGCATCTACACGGATTCGATCGCGGACCAGACCGCCCAGCGAGAGAGGCATCGGTTCACCGATGAATTTCAGGCCCCATACTAGGCCAAGCTGACCGTCCGCCTTATCAGCGAGCTGAACCTCATCCTTGCGACAGCATTCGGCCGGCAAGCTCGCCGGCTTAACATAAGGCCGGCCATTCTCCAGCTCGTCTTCCACCGACTCCCACTCGACCGCATCCCACCATGCATCCTGATGATCTGGCACAGGCTCCATCCAATCTCTAATGCCTACGGCGACCAACTCATCGGTCGCCCGCACCGCTGACGTGCCGGTAAGGCGGATTCTTCTCCGCCGTCCGCCCGGCAGAGATGAGTCTTTGAATCGAAATTCGCAACGTGTCGGCGTAACCAACGCACGCAAAGAATCGAAGGTCAACGGACTCAGTAATTCCAGCAATAGCTCCAATTGCCTACGGGGCCCGCATGCATATTTTGCGCGCATGAAACTGGCGCCATTCCTCATCTCGATGGATAGGCTACCGTCCGCCAGCGGAATGCTTTCGGTTGCATGCCGCCCTTCGAAGTAAGGTTTGGCTTCCCATGCGGCGGATGCGGCCACACGGTGCCAAAAAGCCGGTGCATCAAATCCGTGGATATTTCGATGTCGCAGGGCAGTCGGGCGGCCGTCCGCACTGACATGCCACTCGGAATCTCCTTCCTCTCTCAGCCTTACCTCCATCCGCCCGAAATCGACCCGCACGCCGGGTCCATCCGGGGCGACCTCAATATGCACATAGCTCTCGGGTTCGGACGGATTGATGACTTTGCTCATCGAATCCAAGGTCAGCGGATGCAATAAATCGATGACCTGCCGAAGTCTTTCAGGCGCACGAATCCGCATCTCCCTGCCGGCGTGACGTAAGGTCAGGAGATCCACCCCCTCGGCATCTCGCCGGCGACGACAGTCGCAACAACCGCATAACTTTTCAGCCGGCCAATCCCAAGCACCCGCCGCCGCAAGGCGCTCCCAGAACCCATCCGCATCATATCCGGCGATGGACCCGGGGCTCGCATTCTTGATTCTATGGGCTGCGGTCGCATGCCTGAATTCCATGCGTTCAAAATCGATGTCGTACGCATCACCCTGCCGGAAATCATTGCCCCCCATGCGAATGCTGATTCGGCTGGGGGGGCGCACGCAGTATTCGCAATCTGCCACCCCGCACTTATCCGCCGTCGAAGCCAATGGCTCCAATAGGTTGAGGAGCACCGCGATCTTTTCGGGCTGATCAATAAGGTAGATGTACCGCTCTCGTCCGCCATGGCAGATCCACAACACGCACTCGTTGAAGCGCGCCCCCCAGATCGCTAGATAAGCGCTACATGTCCCTTCCCCCCACGTGGCCCATTCCCATACGCCGGCTTTCTCAAGTCTGGCCCAGAATTCATCAGCATCTTCTTCGCCGAAAGAGTTCCACATATAGTGGAACGGGTAGGCATACTTCCGCCTGAAATTGATCTCCACCCGTTGCCAGGGGATATCCGCCTTCCTATCCAAACTCAGAAGGAAGTAACTATGGGGAGGCAAATTACTCATTTCCTATTATAACATACCAAAGAAATCTTGCATGGCCATGAGAGCCGGGGCTCCGAGGCCGAAGGGCAAGCGTCCGACCCCGTCATGCGGTCATTCGTGTCTTAGGATATGCTTCGGGGCCACCTTGATGCAGACGCCAGGGTTAGTGGCCACGAACTGCCTTACCTGTTCGAGGCTCTGGCCGGAGAGGTCGGCGACGGGCTTATCGCACTTACGGCAGTGGTGGTCGCCATTGTCGAGGCGGACCAGGTAGAGCGCCCCCATCGGGCCGATCGGGCACGGATGGCGGATTGGCTGAAAGGAGCTCGGGTCAGGCTTTGTCGTCATCTTCGTATGCTTCGTCGATCATCCCAATGATGCCATCCGGAGGCGGAGCTTCGCCCACATAATCATAGGTAGGGATAGGAAGCCCGATGGTACCGAGGACCTGCGACCGTCGGCCGGCGGGAGCTTCGAGGACTTTCCGGAGAATATGTTCGACCGTCAGCAAATCCAGCTGCGGCGGTAAGCTGCGCACGAGGATCACGGCCAGTTCGGGCGCATACCAGAACTGGTCACGCACCCTGCGATGCGGCGTGCCCCCCGGGTAGGGCATCGCGAGGCGCGCGGCGATGAAGGCCAGGAAGAGCAACGCCGGGAAGTCCTGCGGACGCAGGGCATACTCGTGCAGGGTGGCCTTATGCACCGACGAAGGTAGCCCCGCGCTGATGGCCGTATTCATCCCGTCGATGGCATCGCCGTCCAGGCCGGAGGCCGCCAGCCATTCATCGATGGTGCCGGCATCATCGAGGCGTAGCCAGACCACCGGCAGGACTTGCCGAAGCTTGGGACGATACTTTTCGTCCGCCAACGCTGCGGCCATTTCGAACAAGGCCGCCTCGGAGAACGGTCCGTCGTTCGAGGCCTCCCAAGCCAAGCGAATCAAACGTGTTTGGGGATAACTGTCGTACATCACGGTTCTTTTATACCCCGACCGCTATTCCCCTCAATATGTTTATATAAGAGTGTTTACGGTCCGCTGGCGGCCGTCAGCCTTGAGACCCCACCATGGATGACACCGACCTCTCCGCCCTCCGCGCCCGACTTGCCGCCTTGGAAAAGGAAGTGAAGTCGCTCCGCCAGGAATTGGCCGCGCTCCGTAAGCAATCGTGGGCGCAACCGGGGCCGATACCCGGGCTCCTCACGGGCGACCCCGAGCCCTACGGCCTCTCTGTCCCGGCCGGGCAGCCCGACCTACCGGTCGCCAGCCAGCCGCCGAAGCCGGCGACTAAAGCCAAAAAAGCTGAGCCCAAGCCGGAAGTCCCGGAGGTCACGCTAGCGGAGGCCAAACGCATCATCGTGGATGGCTACATCCTCGACCATCCGGGCAACGCCGATCGCCTGCTCAAGACCTTGGTCTTCCGCCTACTCGATGGCAGCGTTAAAGGCTTCAAATCTAAAGACCTACACGCAGCCCGCATCGTAGTCCGCAGCATGCTCGAGCATTCTGGCATCCGGTCGACCGGGCCAGGATTCAACGACATGCGTCTGCGTAGCCTCATGCGCAAGTTCGTGCCGTTCGAACCCATCACCTCGATTCGTCGCCTCCCGCGCTAAGCAATATGTCCGACACCACCCACCGGCCCGGCGATATCCGCGGCGAGATGATCCTCGTCGCGCAGGTCGACGAATTCGAAGCCATCCTCGGCATCCTGCCCGAGCATGACTCTGCCGTGCTGACCCTACAGAAGTGGGTCAACGATATCCAGGCCTTCGACCTGCAGGACCACTTTGGGACCGAGGAAGGTTTCTGGGAGGTCATGGAGCGCCATGGTTACTACGCCGACAAGGAAGACTACGACGACATCGATAATATGGACGTCGAGCTCTGGACCGATACGGCCCTCCAAGCCGAACGCATCGCCGGACTGAACGCCTTCTGCGCCGAGCTCCACGCCAAGGCCCTCGAGCTGACAGCCCCCGATCACCGCGCCCACGCCGCAACGCTCAAGGCCCCCTACCCCTTTCTTGAGTTCGTCAGCCAGCACCGCTTGGGCTAATCACTCACAGACCATGGAAACGCCCCGCCCCGCTCCCGCCTTCATGTGCGTGTATTGCCAAACGCATTTCAGTCATTTAGACGGACCGGAGCTCCCTGCCGGCGTGATCGCCACCGCGACCGGGACGTGCACCCGCTGCTACGATCTAGCAGCCAACGACGCCCTACCCCCGCCGCATGGTCAGCACTATCTGTTCCCGCCCATCGCCGCCGGAAGCCTGCTGCTCTTGCCGGTCTGGCTCTGTCCGATTGGAGATTATCGTCACGGGCCCGACCATTGGCTGATAGATGACAACGCCCGCCTCGCCTATTTCACGCTCCTGTTCCCCTTCGCCATCATCTGGCTGAGCAACCAGAAGTTCGGGCGCGTGGGCATCGGGCTCATCTTTCTGCTGATCATCGCTTACCCGTTCTTCGCCAATCATCAGCTGGGACCGACGGCCTTGCTGATGGACCCGAGATTCCGGACCAGCACGCCCAGCGGGGGTGCGGTCTGCCTCTGGGGGTGCGCGGTGATTATGTCCTATGGTATCAGCGCCATGTTCCAGTATCCTGAGCGCTTCGAACCGAGGAAGGTGACCTATCGCCGCACCGCCCGAGGCTTCGTGCTGGCCATCATGTTGGCCGCCGCACTCCTTTACGTTGGCGGGCTAATCGCGGGTTTCGTGCATGACGGCGAATTCGGGCTACGCCAGCAGATCGAAGTGGGCGTCTGGCGAACGGGCCTGCTGACGGTTCCTCTGGGTTATTTTCTCTGGACCGTCTCCTCGAGGTGGCGCCATGAAGTCCCCCGTTAGCCAGCGGCTAGAACTCCGAGGCCGAGATTCTTTCCGTATGCAGGTTGCCGTTCACCACCTTGTATAGGGTGATGGAGAAGCCATGCACGATATTCCCCTCAGCATAAAAGCGGACCGGGTCAGGCGCCTTACTATAGGAGGTATCCGGACCAAAAAGATGCGTCGTTCCATACCACTGCCGACCGCTGGCATATTTGATCACGTAGGTGCCAAGTGGAACCTTGACCTCGGCCTTGGTACCCGCCCGGACGAACAGGGCGACGGCCGGACGGCCGGTCGAAGCGTCAACGAGTTTGATCCAATAATTACTACCCACATCTGCGGCCACGACGAAGCGAGCTACCTGAGCCTCGCTGTTATAGAGCGTGGTCGCACCGTTATCGGGCAAGGCATACTCCGGGTAGGTAGGCAACACGACGACCGGAGCCGGGGGAGGGGTATAGACCGGAGCCGGGGGCGGAGTATAGACCGGAGCTGGCGGCGGCGTGTAGGCCGGGGCCGGCGGAACATAGGCGCGGGCGGGGGCTTGATAGCTCGACGAAGAGTTCCGCTCCGCCTGCGCCGACGGCTGGCGGTTGAAGAGCAAGACCCCTAGATAAAAGGCAAAGTAAACGGCCAGGGTTAAGCCCAAGGTCTTGAGGATTCGGCGCATGGGCGCGGGCGGTTCCGACGGCGGTGCTTCCGGGTCGATTTCACGGAAATCGTCTTCGGCGTAGAAATAGCGGACGTCGGCCTGCGCCTTCGCGGTGTCCACGCGGCGTCCGAAGATATCCATCATCGCGCACAGCTGGGCGTAGGCCGCCTGCGGGGTGATGGAGAAGCTCTGATGATCCGGACCGAATTCCATATGTAGGTCCGTCCCGGTATACGACGAGTTCGTGTAGTTGTGCGTCGCCCGGACGGAGGTGACACTCCAGATCGGCCAGAACCAGACCTGTTCGGCGCTCGTCTTGATCACGTACAGCGGCGTGATGATCAGATGCGGCCGCAGCGGCGACAAGCGCCACTTGATGATGTGGCAGATGTTCCAGCCCTGCAGGAGCGCGCCCGCGAGCGTGCCGATAAACATCAGCTTCTGGTCATCCTCCGACCAACGGCTCGACGACTGCGCCAAGTTATACAGGACGATGAACCACGCCGACAGGAGTAGCACGAAGAAGTAATTCCAGCCGATGCCTCCCTGCTCGATCAAGAACTGGTTCTGTTCCTTGCCCGTGGTCCGTTCGAGGATTCGGTCCTGGATGGACTTGGGCAGGCTGGCGAACCACACCATGCCCGCCTTGAGCTTGCCCAGTTTGATATCCCAATCCGGGGAACGCTGTCGGCGGGGCGCCGGCCCGGCCGTCGTGCCGCCATCATGGCTGGCCCGGCTGTCCTGGTTCTTTAAGATCGAATAGGCCTCGTTGAGTTCCTTCAGCTGCTCGTTTGCCCGTTCCCAGCGGGCGCGATCCTTTGTCTGGTCGAAATTGTCCGGATGAATCTCCTTCACCTTGAGCAGGTAGGCCCGGCGGATCTGCTCCGGCGTGGCGTCCCGCGGGACGCCCAGGATCTCATAGGGGCTCTTCGTGCTCATGGGGTGGAGGCGACGTCTTTATGAACACGTTGTAGAAACATTCCACCGTGAACTCCGCTGAAACAAAAATAGCTGCTCTCGCACCTCAGGCCCCGAGAGCGAAGGCCATCACCACCAGCAGCAGGATCACGCCCAGGCAGCCCGCCGACTGAACCTTATAGCCCAGATGTGGGTTATCGCATTAAAGACAGGGCTTAGAATTAGCGAAGTAATCGCCATCCTTCGTGCCGGGCAGATAATGGTGACCGCACTTCGTGCAGGGAGCCCCTTCCCATGGCTTGCCGGAAATCCGCATGGGCCGATTGGGCCAGAGGCCTCTCTTTATAACAAACCTATTTAACTCAGGAATAACAATATGGATAAGCCGAGGCTCAGTTCTTCACTTCCGGCGCCTCGCGCATGGTCTTCGCGAAGCGGAAATAGCTGAGGTAAACCAAGCCCATCACCCCGGCCAAGATTGTCATTGTCTGCACGAGCAGGAAGCCGGCGCCCGTCATCGCTTGCACGTGATTATGCTGGTCGATGCGATAAGCCAGATAAGCCAGCAACCATCCATAATTGAAGACCGCAAACCACCGCGACCAGGCGATGCGCGATACGATCAAGCCGACCTTAAAAAACTGAAGGGAAAAGAAGGACGCCAAGGCTACGGCAAGCACCCACTCCGTGCAGATAAGCGCCCAGACGATGGCCCAGACGCCGAGCAGGAGCTCCAAGCCGGCCAAGGGGCCAAGGCAGCCGAGCAGACCGTCGAACTTGGGGAGAGCAGTCTCATCCTTCGGCACCGGCGGGGTGGCCATCGCGGCGGCGATCTTCTCCGCCGGAGTCATCGGCCGCTCCTCCTCGGCCGGGGATTTCATATCCTTCACCCGCTCCCCGACCTTAGCCGACGAGACAGCCGCGACGGGCACCGCCTGGGCGGCTCCGGCGCCATGGAAATCTCCGCGCAGGTTGACCAGGTTCGGCATGTCCGGCGTGAGATAGAGTAGGAATTGTAGGAGCTGCTCACGCGTCAGCACGGGCGAGATGCCTGCGTGCTCAACGGAACCTTCCCAGGCCTGCATGAAGTTGAGCATCTCGATGCGCTGCTGTTGAGGGTCGAGCACGATGGTCGCCAGTTCCTCCGCTTCGGCTGGCGTGAGGAGAGCCGGTGCGGCCTGGGGCTCATGGATTCGGCGCATGGCCTCGGCCATGTCGGCGCGGGCCCAGGGGTCGGCGCGCTTCTGCTTATCCCGCAGATCGTTCAGGTCATCGCGGCCGTTCTTCGTGCCGAGATAGGCTAAAGCTACCCGCGCTTTGCTCTTCAGCGGGGAGACCGCCGTCGTCGAATGACATAGGGTGAAGGATTGCTGCAGTCGGCTGCGGCCCAGCACGATGCGCAGGATGTAATCGTGAGCGCCGTCGAGACCCGCGTTGACGCGACCCTTCATCGCCAGGGACATCTGTTGAGGGCTGTGAGTCTGGTCGAGGACGCCAGGCTCAAGGTTCACGCGCTGCGGGTCGAGTTTACCCAGATCGGCCTTCGTGCAGGAAAACGGATTGAGGCGCAGCACGGCGAACGTCCATTCGTCCAGGTTGTCTTTCTGGACGAGGTAGACGTTAAGCGTGGGCCCGAACGGATTGAAGATGCCCGTGACCAAGATCGGAAAAACCGGAGACGCCGTAAACTCCTGCTTCACGTCTTCGGCGGTGAGCTCTTTGGTCTTGTAAGGATTATGCCAGAAGTAGAGGTCTTCGGAGATATCGTTGAACCCGTTCCCTTCGCTCATCGCTTCGAACTCAGCGTGCAGTTCATCCGACATGACATCCGGGTACTCGTTCTCATTATCAAGTTCTTCCTCCTCTTCGGGGTCTAATTCCACCTCATTTATGTCGACATTTTCTGTCCCCGCCGGCGGAGACCAGCCCGCAGCCTCGGCCCAGACTGAGATCGTCGCGTTAAGGACCTTGATGGGGCCGGACTCCCGGTCGATCAGGGCCTGCAAGCGTGGCCGGAAGCGGGCGAAGGCCGTGGGGATATCTTCATGCCCAATCAGCTCCATTGGCTCCTTGCCGGGCGGCAGGCCGAAATTGCGGCGGAGATCCAAGACGGCGTTGATCGGCTGGTTGGCGGCGATTGCTGGCAGGTTGTGCAGGGCGGCGCCGAGCTCGCCGAAATACTCTTCCTCCTTATCTGCTTCAAGCCGACGGAGCAGGAATTCGATCATCAAGGCCGACACGAGGTTGCTACGACGCTGCACCATGCGGCGACGGCCTTCTGGCGTGAGCCGCTCCCAGATTTCTTCTAAGAGCGGGAGCAGGCGCATGTCGCCGAGGAGCAGCAACCCGGCAGCGACATCGCCTTCGTCGTCGGACTTCGGTCCGCCGAACTTCGCGCGGAGGCCACCGCACCCATGCTGGGCGACATACTTCGGGCCGGTCAGGGGATCGCCATCGTCGCAGGGCATGACCATCGCCAGATCCAGGGCGGCGCCCGAGGTGATCTGGCCGTCTTTATCGGCGGAGATGAAGCAAAGCAGGGCGACGTAGCGCGGCTGGTGTCCGTTGCTGATGAACTCCGTCATCCGCGATAGCAGGCGCTGGCGGCGTGCGACGTCGGCCATGCCCAGGTAGCGCCGGTAGAAAGCGAACAGCGAACGGATCATCTCCCCGTCGAAGGTCGACCCATAGCATTTTAGCGTCTCTTCCAGAACGAACTCCGCCTCATTAAGATTCAAACCGCCCCACTCCGCTTCGCTCGAGAAGAGCCGCAGCGCCTCTTCGACGTTGCCTTTCAAGCCTGCACGCATGCCGGAGCATTCAGCCATGCCGCCATCATGTCATGCCAACGGCGTCCTCAACCCAATTATCTAGGCCTTATCGAATAAAGCCCCATGGCAGCAGAGCCATGGGGTCAGGCCGTACCCTTACATAGGCGTAACTAGATCCGCGTATTTAAGGCGTTTTTAGTTACACCCTAAATCAAGGTACGGCCTGACCCCATGTTCGGCCCCTAGCAAAGATCTGATCCCAGAGCTCAGGCCCTTCGACAGAATCCAACTCTTCGGATTCACCCATTGTTATTACTCGACTAACGCCTTGTTCACGGCGTCGACGGGGTCCTTGTAGAACTCGATGTTCACCTTGGTCCAGAAGTCATCCGGGAGGTCGTTGAGCTGGCGGCGGGCGGCGACGGGCATCAGTAGCGTGGCTGCCTTCTTGTCGACCGCCATCTCGGCCAAGGCGACCGCGTTTGGGAGCATCTCGATTGAGCCACCCAGGTTAAGGCTACCGACGATGATGGTTCCGCCCTTGGTGTTCCGGCCAAGTAGAGCGCCGACCATCGAGACAAGCACACCTACGCCGATACCATAACCGTTCTTGTCCGTATCCATGGCGCGAAGCTGAAGCGTATACTCGAAGCCACGCGGATCGCGATCCGAACCGACCAACTGCTTGGCGAGTACGTATAGGTTCTGCTCGCCGACTTTGACGCTCTCCTTGAAAGGCGGCGGTGCTGGCTGATTGAGGATTTTTACTCCAGAGCCTGGGCCGGCGTTGACCTCGACGCGGAAAAGCCCCGGCGTCGTGTCGGTAGAACCAGGCCCAAGCGTCCAGACCTGACCAGGGGGCAACGGATCAGCGTCAATCGCATCGTCAGAATGCAGTTCCGGTGTTCCCACGAACTGCTCCACGCCTTCAACACCAATGGTGAAGCTGAAATGGGTATTCCTGAACTCGCTGCTGAGGCATCGCTTCTGCTGCTCCTTGACGCGTCGGCGCGACTCGAGGGCTAGACGAAGAATCCATTCCAGGTCCTTGTCATCGATAGGCATATCAGGGT